>Ga0163217_1052743_pt1 | contig 16782 bp, 21 predicted proteins | sample SynspAceP_FD_185933 | JGI IMG/M metagenome (GOLD analysis project Ga0163217, IMG submission 185933) | Saline lake microbial communities from Ace Lake in Antarctica - Synechococcus sp. Ace-P (PacBio error correction) | ecosystem: Environmental > Aquatic > Non-marine Saline and Alkaline > Saline ... | reverse complement strand
AAACCCCCGCCGTGCGCAAAAACTGGACCTTCACCGATCAACGAAGTGCGGCCGCCATCCTGCCTGAAACAGGGCTGCCGATCAGGTCAGAAAGCTCGATGGAGCTTGGGGGCAATGCGCGTTCATTCGTGTTTGACGATGGCCGCATCTGGACGCGCTGTCGAAGCGCGATCCTGCTGCAAGTTCCGCAAACAACGGCCCAGACCTGCGTCTGGTGCAAAAACCGCATCTATGTTGCAGGCCGGATGTCTATGACGCCTTTCGCCGCCAAGCTGAAGCCCGCGTCGAAAGATGAAGGTCGGTGACGGCTGAAGACAGAACGGCGTTGATCTTGGGCCGCTGGATATCAACGGCGATGCCTCCGAAAAGTGGAAAGAGCATGTCGAGACGCGCTTGTTCGAAAGGCGCTGAAATCCTGCTGGGCAGGCAAAGAAGAGAAGCATTGCGGGCGGCCCAACTTCCTTGCGCCGACCATCATCACGGGTTGTGACGCAGGATATGAAGGTCTCGAAAGAGGAAACCTTTGGCCCGCTGGGGCACCGCTGTTCAAATTTTCGACAACGAAGACGACGTGATCGCAATGGCCAATGACACGATCTTTGGCCTCGCCTTCCACTTCTACGCCAAAAGACCTGAGCCGCGTGTACAAGGTCGCCGAGGCGCTGGAGTATGGCATTGTTAGAGTGTGAACACCGCATACAATCTCGACCGAGGGTCGGCCGTTTGCGCGTCCAAAACAGTCCGGTCTGGGCGCGAAGGCAGCCACCACGGGATCGAAGACTATCTGGAAATGAAAATACATCTGCATGTCGGTGCTGACCTGCGGATATTGGGAATGTGAAAACGGGCGGACGGGATCATCCTGCCGCCCGTTTTTCTTTGGAAGTCCAGCCGTTTTAGCGCCACGGGGATCAACTTGCCCAATCGTTCGATTACCCACTGCGATCTGTGGTCTTGGGTCGAGGTCGATAGCTCAGCCTTAGGGTAATTGCGCCACCGACCCGTCCGCGAAAAACGCATGGCCCGGCACAAAGGCGACCCGTTCGCTTTCCAGCAGATTGCTTCAGCAGCTCGGCCCCGTCCAGCGTGTCGGGCAACGTCACCCAAGATTGAAACATGCCGCCTTCGGGCTTGGTCCAGCTCACGCCTTTGGGGCATATGGCTTCCAATGCCGCAAGCATCGCATCCCGACGGGCGCGATAGGCGCTGCGGATCGTGTCGATATTGGCTTGTGAAATGCTCTCTTGCGACTGACGATTATTGCGATCTGGTTTCAATGTGGGCACTGTGCAGATCGGCGGCTTGCTTCATCACAACACAGCTGCGAGATTCACGGGGATGGCGGCACAGACCCCCAACGCGCAGCCCCGGCGGACAGCGTTTTGAAAAGCTCTTCCACAATAGATCGTACGGCTAGGCTTCAAGATCACTCACCTTTACGCGCGCCTTCCAGCGCGAGCGATCGCGGACGGGTCCCCGTCGAAACGCAGCGATGCATAGGCGCGTTCTTCGAATCACCAAGACGATCTCCATCTCCTCGGGCCAGATCAATCCACCCGTTCGCGCGCGCGCGGGCTTGACTGTGGCACCGGTAGGGTTGGCAAAATCGGACGGAGAGATAGCGCGAAACTTTCGCCGCCCCGCCTGCATCCTTCCGGCCGCGGGTATAGTCCGCGCCGCTGCGGTTTGCTAAACCGGATCGAGCTTGTCAAGCGCGGCGCTCGTAAGCGTTAAAGGCCCCCAAGGCCCCCCAGATAGGTCGGCCAGCCCACCAGCGCCGTATCGCCCGGCGACCAGAAAAATCTTGCCCAGATAATCCAGCGCCTGCTGCGAACCTGATGTGATAGAATGTGTCCGGCGTCGCCAGAATACCGATCGCCTGCATTCTGCGCCGCGATCCAGACGCGGCAAAGGTTTGTTTGCCCCCGCTGGTGAATTACTGCAAACCCCTGCGCCGCCATCGGCCGCTCGAGTAGCAATCGGCAAAGGCGTTCCTTGAAAACGCGGCCTTTCGGGACAGATCAGATCGGGAATGCCACCAGCAAAAGACCGATAATATCGGGTGATCCAACAGCTTGAGAAGCTCTGCGAATTTCCGACGCCTTCATGCGTTGTTGGCGCGTGTTGCAAAAATTTTTCCTGTAGGACATCCCCCGCGGTGGTTCTCCCCCGACTGTATCGGGGCACTCTGACGCGCACGGTATTTTAAGTTCCAATAACTGTGACCTAGAGCCCTGGGCGCCAAAAAAAAGCCCGGCGCAAATGCACCGGGCTTCATCTATCGCACGGAAGGGCTTAGTTTGACGGTATTCGCGTCAACTACATCCTTTCGATCGCTTTGCGCGCGCGCGAAATCTGGATCTGGTCGCGCTCAGCCGCTTCGGGCCCACCTGACGCTCACACGGTCGATGTGCAGCATACCTCGGCATGGGCAAGCACAGTAACTGCACGTTGATCGCCAGATGGAAACGGCCGTTTCAAACGCCACGGGTCGCAATGGCCGCGATGCAGATTAGGTTTTTATCCGCTTCCTCATCGACTTTACGGCGCCGACACGTCATCAGCGACTTTTCACGCACTTCGACGCTAAGATCACCTTCGGTGAATCCCGGCGACGGCGATGCTGATTACGATAGGATCGTCGTCCAGCTTTTCGATGTTATAGGGGGATTAGCTCGGCTGGGCGCGTTCGCTGGGCCCATCGACGCGGCTCCATCAGGTTGGCGTTGGTCCAAAGCCGACAGTCAACGTTGCAGCGGGTGCAAAAATCAAAAACTACGCATAGTATTCATCTCGTTTTTGAGCGTAATATGTCAGACCTTCCATCTTTGACAGGCCCTTGGGTTTGCTTGTCGAACCCTTTCAAAGAGAGCGTTCGCGGTGAGATGAATGTGGGGTTGGGTTAATTCGCGTTTCAAAAGGGCTACAAAGGCCGCCGATACCTGGAATCAGGGTTGTTTGAATGAATTTCGCCCTGTTGGGGCGGCGGCGAATCCTCGGGAAGTGATGCGCTTGCTGACGACAGCCAACCGCTTGAAACAACCCCTTTGCCCGCGACCAGATCGGCCTGAAGACGGGCCAACGTTGGCGCCCCAAGTTTGCAGTTGCCAAGCGACACTTCCTTGATTGTCGACATTGGCCCTTGGCAGAGACCAACCGACACATCTGCGGCACCACCGTTTTCGAAGGTAAAAATCGGCGCACCGCTTGGCTCGAAATCGACGGAGGCATGTGGTCACCCAGCACGCCCTCTTGGGCGGGCCAAAACGCTGCAGACCTCTTGCAGGGAGGGGCCCTCGGAGCGGTCCTTGGCATAGCTGACGACACCCATCTGGTCGCCTTGCGCGGGCGGGGCTGTGTCGAAAGGTTTGATCGTTGGTGTTACAACGGATCGGGGCGGTCGAGCTCAGAAGCGCCAGGATCGGCGCACGCGGATCCGACGACACGACGCCATCCACTACGACATAGTTCGCGGATGTACACTGCGCGGCCGCTCACGTTCCGTACGCGCCCCGGCCCCGGCCGTTGCGCCAGCCTGCCAGAAAATTCGACTTCTGAGTGGTCAATGCGTTTGTTTGCTTCTTTTCTTCATACAGACAATGCGCTGCCGTCAGCACCATCCGGGGCGCGATCAACGCACCGGTGCCAAAAGCCCTTGCCGCGATATCCAGACGGCCCACGGCCTCCCACGCCCCGGCATCCACCCCGTTCCAGCCTGCGCAGGACGCGCCATCCTGAGCAAGCCCGGCGCGTGCCACAGTCAGACACATAATAGAAAATAGCTACCAACGGCGCACGGTATCGTCTCCTACTTCGGGCAAAATGAGGTCTTATGAAGTCCCTCGTATTTCCGAGATAAGGCCGAAAATGCGGCGAAACCGCTATCTCCAACCGAGGAATCTGCAAGTTTGCGCCTTTTTCTGCGAACCAGCGCCGGAGGCTTCGGCCCAACCCGAGGCCCAATCCAGCAGCGTCTACCGTTATGCACTACCAGGACGCCCGGCCGCCGATCCGATTTCTTTGCATCATACGAGCCCGATATTCCCCGCCGCGATCACTCGGGGTTCTTGGCCATTCAGGGTTCTGACCTGTGCGATTTCACTGCTTGGAAAATTTCGGGCGCATTCAGATGTATACGTCCCTGCCGACCCGCAACACAGATGCGAATTTCCGCTGGTTCAACGACGCCTAAAGCCCGCACGTGTTCAGCAAATCCTTGGATAGCTTCTTTGATCTGCGGCGTGCTGCCAACGACAGGCGGGCGTGGTAGGCGACTCCGTGATGCCGTGGTCGCGGGCGTGGGGCTTTGCCTGCGTCAATGCCTCGCGGATATCGCCCTTGGCGGGGTTGGCAACCGCCTTGGTACGCGTCGCCCCGGCAAGATCATGCAGTACCTTCGGATACGTCCTTTGCGATTCGCCGCCACCCGCGCCGCCATCGTGCCGCCAGCGGATCGTTGCGGAACATGTGGCCTCGTAGTTCTTTTCACCGTGTCCCGCCAGCCCGACGTGTTTGATGACGATGCATCGCAGCCCCTGCGCCACGTCCATCTCGGCGCACCACGCCTTGATGTTGCGCGCGGCCGTCGCATGGCTTTTCGCGGTTTTTGGCCCATGTGATGGGGTCCGCGGCCCCACAGCACCCCCGCGCCTTCGGCCACGACAACCTCGCAGCCCTGCCGTGTCAGCAGCCTGATGGTGGCGTCGTTGGAATATCGGTGTTCAAGCGCCTTTTGCGCACAGGCCCGTCATCAGCGCCACCCCTTTTGCGCGCTGGCCCCTGGGCGGGAAGCTTTGCGGATCATGTTTGCGGCTGACCGGCGGGATGTCTTGGTGCCATCTCGAGCATTCGCACGCAGCCGCGGCATCGGGCATCAGTGCCGCGCAAACGGTGACGCCCGATCTTGGCCCCCAGCAGCGCCAGCCGAAAAGCGTGTGGGATAGGCAGGATACGCGCCAAGAACCCACCGGCAAGGCACGGCTCGTGAAGGCCGTTGTAGCGTTTTTTCGATATAGTCGCGGGCGTTGATCCACCGATGCATTATAGTTGCACGCCGAGGGGCAGGTTCGTCATTACAGGCCAGACAGGAAACGGGCAAGCGGTCGACTAACTGTTTGACCGTCTTTCTCATCCGGGATTCGCGGTCTCTCGAGCCATGCCTGTCAGGTAGATGCGCCCCGCGCGGGCTGTCCAACTCATCGCCCAAATCTCCGATAGGTCGGGCATGTGGCGGTTGCAAAAAGCCACAATGGACACAGCGCCACGCAAAATCTCGTTGCTGCGGGCCGTTTTCGGGGTTTTTCAAAGCTGTTCTGCGGTGAATGGTGGTTTGCATGAAAGCTCCGGGCCATGGCGGGCGCGAAGACCCTAAAAAACATGAGTTAGGTTAAGCGGGCGAGTCACTGGCCCAGATCAGGCCCGAACACGCAGTGTTCGTGGCCCCACGATCCCCAGTACATTTGACCACCGCCGCGTGGTGGCTCGGATTAGGGCATGCGCAGCACCTGCTGCGACAAGGCCAGAACGGCGATCCAGCCAGCCAGATTGGCAGGGGCAATCCCCCGATCGACGCAAGCAGGTTTTCGCCCAAGTACTTGCGTGCCACGCCATAGCGTATCCCCCACCCAGCCACGGCACATAGAAAGGCCAGCAGCACCAGGCCTGCGCAAAAGCGTGCGACGGCTGGGTTCGCCTCGCACTAAGCCCAGAGAAACAACAATGGCCCGCGATTAAAGGGACGATAGAAAAGACACCCAGCAAGGTCATGCGACGCGTCCAGACTACCTGCGTTTTAAAGATTGCCCTTGGGGTCGAACTGCGCGCGCAACGTGTTTGTTCAAAACCGCCACGCCTGCAGGTTCGGTGAACACGCCCAATCGGGCCTTGGTCTGCGGCAATCGGCCCGCACCCAGGCGTTGCATGTTCCATCCATTCAAGCCCGACAGCGCGCGCAAATCATGGCCCGCAGCGGTGTGCAGCCAGATCAGCCGCCCGCCCAGTATTGCCATTCTTCTGCCCGAATCGCGCCGCGAACCCGGCGGCATCAGAGGGTTTGCACGACACCCGCCACAACGTCGCCCTTGCCCGCCGTGGAAACGCAGCAAACGTCGCGCGATTTACCGGACACACAGGCCCTGCGTCGCCGCACGTGTCGCGCTGTTTCGATCTCTGCGCATTGGTGTTGGACAGTTAGCGATGAAGCACTGACCCAAACGATAGGCGACCGATGCCTCGAACCCTTTCAATCCGCAAGCGCGGTTTTCGCGCGTGGCGGGGTCGATGGCGGGCCCCTGTGGATTCCTCGACGGACTGCCACAGTGCCCCCGCCATCGCAGCGACAAGCGGCTGCGTCCTCAAGCCCGTGCAAAAACAAGCGTCTCGCCTGCGTCTTTCGCGGACGCGGCAGGCACGCCTTCATCGACACTTGCTGAGCACCACCAAGGGTACCGAAAGACCCGGCCAGCAGCGTTACACAGACATAGCCGGTCACGTTCTTCATCACGCGCCCGCCGTTTTTCACCACGGCACGCGCCCGTCGAACAAAGCGCACCCCCAACAGAAAATCCCGCGCGGCCCCGAACAGAGAAAGATGCGGCGCGGGGCCCGCTGATGTTGCCCGCCATGACGCGCGGATGGTTGGGCGTGCCGGTTGGTGCCCAACAGCCCGCGATTGGTCCATCGGCTCGAACGCGAGGCGCTGGTTCTCGGCGGACCAATGTTCTTTTCGAATCCGGCCACCGGCGTGGCCGGGTTTCGCTACCAGTGTTTCAGCGCGCCGGGCTCGACAGCGTGATCCCCTCCAGCCCGCGACGCAACAACTGACCCGTTGTGCAGGAAATACCCCGGTGCCCCGCCCTGAAACCGACACCGGCCCTGCGGCCCCTTTGATCGCATCGACCAGTGCTTCTTTTGGATTGATCGCCATAGCTGTGGCTCCTCGTTCGTCAGGTGGTGATCGGTTGCGAATCATCGGTTCATCGGGTATCGAGGGTTATTTGCCCGCCAGCGCCACGGCGCGCGGGTTTCTGACGCGTCCAGCGGAAAAGACTTTGGCGGGGTCAGCACAGCCACGCGGAGTCGAACACGTCTTTCCACGGCCATCTGCGACCTCAAGGTCGTCGTATGCGTATTGCACATGGGCATCAGGTCGCCTGCTTTTCGATGCCGGAAAACCGCCATGTTTCGCCGGCAGAACAGCCGCCCACTTCTACGCAGGAGTTTGAGGATTTTTCAGGCCGAATTCTTCGCAACAGCTCCAGATCACCGGGCTTGTTCGCATCGAACAGATCAGCGGATTTGCATATGCCGTTCGCCCGCGTGAAAAACGTTTCCACGACCTTGAGCCCATATTCCATCGGCTTCATCCTTTGATGCGCTATGAGCACGTAAGGCAGGCGACGTCACAGGATGGTGCCATCAAAGACACATGTTATCGTGATCTGCCCCACTCGCCCCAAGGCGATTGCGACCCAGGCCAGATTTCGCGCTTTCCTCGCGGATTTGGATTTGCCGCAGCTCGACCGGATAATGGCGCCTGCGCAATCTGAGATCAGGCCCCAAACTGATGGTCGATCTTCTTGCGGTCAGAGCCTTTCGACCTCGATGATCAGCAAGGCTTCGCACATGGGTAGCCGGCTTGGCAAACGGCCTCTGTCGCTTCGAGCAGGGGCGGTCCATGATTTCGATCGCACGGCAACACCCCCGCCTTGATGATGTCAGAGACGCATTCCCCCGCGACCTCGTTATCGCGAACCGATTCAACACCGGGCCCGCGCGCCTTCGGGTTTGTGCAAGATGCCGCAGGGTTGGCTTCGGTCACGACCCCAATTGCCCTTCAGAGCCGCAGATCAGCCCCAAAAGATTTCAGTCGCCGCGTCCAGATACCCCGCCGCCGACCCTCGCATCACCTCGCCGATCCGATTCAACACCATGGTGACGCCCATTCAGGTTTGTTTGTTTTTTTCTCGTCACGCCGTATTTCCAAACAATGCGCGCCGCCGAAATTCATCGCGATATACCCGCGATGGCACAGGCCAGTGGCTGACGGGTCCGTGCGCGTAAAAGAAAGGCCATCCTCTTTCGACCGCGCGGTCCACGCTTAGGTTGGTCCGTCCGGTTGCACCTTTGATGATCGGTTGGCGTAATCGGTTTCGATCACGTCATTCATGGCGGCCACGCAAGGATTCAACGCAGTCGGCCGTGGGCAAGGCGCCCCACCTCGCCAGCCGATGTGCCAGAGCCGCGCGTGCACCACCGGCACCCCTTCTTCGTGAAGATGCCGTAGCACATCCGACACCTGCTGCCGTTGTATAGGGCAGCACGGCCACCATCGGGCGCATTTATACGCGGTCTGCGCATCACATATCGATAGGCGCGCGTTCTCGCGTTCGTCGGGAAATCACAGGCATCATCTGGCCAAGACCTGACCGCAGCCTCGTTCAACGACAGCGCCCTTGCGGGCGATACAACCTGACTGGGAAATAGGCATTTCCCATGACGAACCTCCAATTTGGTTTAAAATAATATGACCAATAATTTAGGCATTGGCAACACAGAACCAGTCGGCGTATGGCAGCTTAGCATTGGACTTGGGATGGATCGGCATCGCCCTGTTCAACCGCGGGATTTATGCCGCTTTGGCAATGATTTTTGCGGCTTGGCTTCGCCATTGGTTGGCGATCGAACACGCCCATCCGCAAAGCCGTCAGTGTCGCTTATTATGGCGCAAATACCGGCGTGAGTGGATGGCGCAGATGGTCACCCGACAGCCCCGCATCTTTGTTCACAGATGACAGCACACTGCGTCAAAACACATACGGTTTTTTGACCTCTACAGCATGATCGGCATTAGGTGGGACCGCTGGCGCTTTTGGGCAATAGTGAACGGCTGTCCACCGTGGTCGCAGACTCCCTTTGGCGCTGACGACCTGCCAAACCTTTGGTGTTGGGAATTTCAAAATTGCTGTTGCCGCTTGTTCTTTTTAACCAACCGGCTTTTGATATTCGTCTTGGTTCAAACCGGCTATTCGGGTACTGCTCTGCTTCTTAATGGCCGCTGTTCCCAACGACCGAAAATGACGTCCGCGCTACGGCGCTGGCTCCAAAGCGGCAGAATCAACATCACCAGCGCCCGCAGTTTCAATCGGGGGTTACGCGTCGACTTTATTTCGCGATGGCTAGGCTGGCGGGGATCATCGGCCGATCCCCCTGATTATTGCGCCATTGTCACAGTGATTTATCATCTGGCGCCGCGAATTACTCACTGTCCAAGAACGCATCTATTGGAAAACGAGGACGGCTAGTCTTTATTATTTTTTTTTTATCGATCTTTGTTTTTTAAGGCATTTGGTGGAGTCATGTACAAATTGATCCTTTCCATCCCCGCCTGCTGATTTGCAGCACAGGTTCGCTTCGTGGCTGACCCCTACCGCGAATTAATTCGGTGCGCGTCTCAGAAGAGGGCGGCCTCATGTATTAAATTCGACGTGACATCAGCCACGGCCTGATACTGGCTGGGTCATTCGCGCCTGGCGCATTTTGGACACCGGAACGGCAACCAGCGCTGGCGATCCGCGAGCTGATCCAACCCCCATGTAGATGAACAACCACTGACACGGTCGCTGTCCGGCATTAAATTTGCCAGCCGGCACGACCGAAGTCGGCATTCAGGCACGCGAAACGCAAATCCGGCTGGGGCAAGAGATCAGAAAAGACAGATCAATAAGGCCGACGGCGCGCTAGGGACGCGGTGGTACGGGTTCCGCCGACAGGAAGAGGCGCTGCGATACAAGCTGTTCTTGTCCCAAACATGACGCGACCATCATATGGCGGCCAGGACCTTCTTGCCAATTGACAAGGCGTGATCATGCCTCGCGGCGCAGCTCCTTGTCGATGCCATCCTGCCCCGCCAATGACAAAGGCACAAGGTCGCCCCGCCCTTGGATTCCGCCAGCCCCTCAGACGGTGAGCAAATTCGGGTGACGTTTCGGACACGGCCTCGTTCGTCCATTCACACAGGCATCAGCGATCCTGGCCGAATGGCACGGCGCAAACAAAGCGGCTTCGGCGGGGCATGCCGCCCGTTTTTCTTGTTCCTCAACCTCGATCACGCCGCGCGCCCAAGGGCCCAGGGCGCGCGACCGGTCGATCAAACCGGTTTAGATAATCGTTCACATGAGGCTTTTTCCGGTCCGGCGCGTAAGGCGCCCGGACCGCACAGATGTGGAACACGCATGAAGGCCTACCGGAGAGGCCGGCTTAAATGCGGCATCACGCGCTTGGGGCTTAACTGTGGTTTCATCCACAATCTTCTCCAGCTTGGTTAGATATTTCACGGGACTTCCGGACGGAACACCCGTGAAACGATCACATCGCCAGTGTCGATCAGAACAATTCACCGGTTTCCCTGCCTTCGACCTGGGCGAAACGGCCATAGTCAATCCTTGACCATTCTGTGCCAGCTTTTCCGCGATTTGCAGAACCTGACGCGAAGGACCGGCCCGTGCACACGGACCATATAGTCGCCGTGGCCGTTTTGCGCGCAGATCGATCATCTGCACAATTTCTTCGGCATTTATCGTTCGTCGAGCTGGAAGAATGAAAAGCCAGCAATGCGGTCGCTTGTGGCTGTGGTTTGCTCAGCAACCATCAGGGCTGGACTGCCTGCGGGGTAGCAGTCGGAACTGCATTGAAAAGCGTGACAGGACATTGTCCTCCTTTAGGAACGCGCGACAGGGTCCCCCGGCGCTGGGGATGTCTAGATAGGCGTGCCGAAGTGAAATTTCAATGACAAAGCAGTCCAGGGGACAGGCATTTACTGGCTCTTTACTGTCACGCATTTGGCGCTTTTGCCGCTGCCCAATTCAAGCAACGCGAGCGCGCAAGGTCGTGAAGGAGCGAGCACCCGCCATAGCGTGCAAGGGCGTGTTTCCGCCGAAAAATTTTCTTTTTCTGGTAACGCTTTGCCGTATCATGCCAAGGCATCCCCCGCCGCATAGCCCCAGTGCTGACTATCATGGCTCACGCGCCCCGTATGACTTATTGGGCCACACGAAAGACGTGGGGTCAACAGCTATTTATCATAAAAGAACCAAACTGCCACCTGCGCTCTTCCCGTCACAGCGCCACCCCAGACAACGGAAACCCACTCGGACTGATTTCCCCGTTGCAGCCCAAAGCCTCGTACCGCGCCATCGATGTTTGGCCTTAGCCCCCGCCCTCAGGACCTCAGTGTGCTATGCGCGACAAGGGCCAGCTTGCGTCATTCCAGCCATTTTAACCTCGCGTGCGGAAAGGGGATGGAAATGCCGTTTCTCTGTTGAACGTTATCCCACAGCGCTGAGATAGACATCCCCTGATGTTGGTTAGCCCGCCGGTCGGGGTCCTTGATCCAAGAACCGCGGATATAGTCGACGCTGCTGTCGCCCAAGCCAAACAATGTGACAGACCGGCGCTTTTAAAATTTCAGCACCCGATCTTACCCCGATCGCCGCATTCCACGGCCAGGCTTGCGTTACCACCATGTCGGGTCATCGCGTAGGCCGTGCCGAAATAGGATATCGAGCCAGCACAAAATCATTGGAAGTGGGACCAGTTCCCACCTGCCGGTGATCAGGTCTTCGTTCGGGATCAAGTATTCCTTTGCCGGTCCGTGTCACAACAGAGCATAGCGCGCACCCAGCGTCTGGATCCACCAAAGGTATCGCCCCAAGGCTTGATCATATTCCCCGGCTGATGACTTGTCGGATCAGGATGATGATCCCCCGACACAAGGTTCGACACGACCTTTTGCGACGAACAAGGCCAACCACCGAACGCCCCCGACAGAACCGCAAGGCGGGGGGTCCAGATCGATCCCTGGACCGCCTTGTACGCCCATAAAGAACGCAAATGCCATTAGAGGGGTCAGCTGCACCCCTTTTACGGCCAAACACCTGCATAGAGGGGCTGATTGGTCTTCGTTTTTGCGGATCGTGGCAGCGCTGGTCTGACTTAATTGATCGCGCAACGGAATAAGAACATGCCAATCCACACCAGGCGCTGTGGATCACGGTACCAGCAGCGACAGGCCGGAAATCACCAACAGACAGCGCAACCTGGTCCAGAAACGCCGAGACATCATCGACGACGTTCAGCGCATTAGAGCGTGGCTAGATCCACAGCCCCCCATGTTCGAGCCGCGCATGGGCCGGTTGCGCACAGCCGCGCGGAAAGGCAATTTACAGCCCAAACCGCAACCAGCGTCGCGAATTTACCAATCAGATTAGGACCGCGGACGGCCAAGTGATATTCTGCATCACCAGATACACCGCACGCCAACGCTGCGAACCACATCAGCCCGAGCCGGCGTTTGGACCTGTACCACCATGCGCAGTTGCCATTTCGATCCCAACCCCTCAGCGAGCGGACCCGTTTTGCAACCAGTTGCCCGACGCTGATGCAAGCCCCCAAGATGCCGTGCTAACCCCAGCAGGATAAACATCCGGGTACTGCCGCCAGCCCGGGTTGCATCAGGCTCTCTGCCAGCCCGATGCCCCGTTATCAACGCCGAATGCTTTCAAGGAAGTGGGCAAAAGGGTCTGGGGTCATCGTGAACTTTCTAAGCAGGAAACATATACCGCGCTGCAATTGGTGGGACAATTCCGCAGCACCGCGCAAGAACCGATCCCCGCCGACGTAAAGCATGCAATCCGATGCGCCCCCGCCACCGCCTGCGCCGTCACACACCTTGATCACAGGGTCGAAAGCGGCTAGGGCAAAGCCGATCATGACAACATGTTTCAACGAATCTGTTCAACATTGCGGACGCGGCCGTTGCGCGAACGCTTTTATGGGCAACCCACACTGTGCTGGCGCGACTATAACGCCTGCCTTGCGCCTGGCGCTGTCTTTCGTACCACCCCAATACCTTGCTTACATTAACATACGGGAGAGGGACCCCACATGTTCCCCCAAACGCTTTATGATAAAATCTGGGATGGCCATGTCGCGCACGAAGCCGACGATCGGTACCTGCCATTTTGTACAACGAACCCGCACCTCGTCACCGAAGTGACCAGCCCGCAAAGCCTTTGAAAGGGGCTGCGGATGACGGGCCGCACCGTGCGCCGCCTCCGACCAGACAATCGCCGTGCCGATCACAACTACGTGCCGGACCACGCTGGACGCTCCAACGCCGCGACGATGACCGAAGCAGGCCGCTTCAGGTTGCTGCGCTTTGATACCAACGCCAAGAATTTCGGGGCTGCACTATTTACCCCCGTGTCCGACGTGCGTCAAGGGCATCGTGCATATCGTGGCCCGGAACAGGGCTGGACCCTGCCCCGGCATTGACTGTTGTCTGCGGCGACAGCCCACACGGCGACACATGTGCGCGTTTCGGCTCGCTGGCCCACGGGAATCGGCACCTCAGAGGTCGAAAACACGTGCTGGCGACGGCAACGCTGATCCAGGAAAAGTCCAAGAACATGAAGGTCGAGATAACCGCAAGCTTTGCCAACCGGATGTGACGGCAAGGGACGTCACCATTGACCGTGACGGTAAACCGGCACGTGGCGGGTGGCACCGGCTATGTTATCGAATATTGCGGGAAGCGATCCGTGATCTGTCGTGAGGGCCGCATGACCGTCTGCACATGGCCATCGAGGGCGGCGCGCGCAGCAGGCCTGATCGCGCCCGATGGACAAGACGTTCGAATATTTGCAAAGGCCGCCCCCACGCGCCAAAGGTGCCCAGTGGGGAGCTGCGTTGGACTGTGTGGAAAACGCTTACTCCGATGACGACGCGCATTGGACAGGTCATCACATCAAGGGCGAAGAACATCGCGCCAGCCGTAACCTGGGGGACTCGCCCGAGGACGTTCTGCATCACCGCCAAAGTGCCGCCGCATCTGACTTTACCGGCGGCAAGGTCGACGCGGCGAAACGCGCGATTGAATACATTGGGCCTGACCGAAGGCCATTGGCGTTGACCGACTCGAGATCGACACCGTGTTTCATCGGGTCCTGCACCAACGGCCGCCATCGAAGAACACCTTGCGCGCTGCCGCGGCGTTCTTGAAGGGCAAGAAGATCAAGGAAGGCATGCGTCCATGGATCGTTCCGGGGTCGGCGGCTCGTGCGGGGCACAAGCCGGAAGAAGGAAGCCTTGCGATATCTTCAAGACGCTGGTTCGATGGCGGCGTTGCGGGTTGCTCGATGTGTCTGGCGATGACCCTTGACCAACTGGCACCCGGGCGAACGCTGCGCATCGACATCCAACCGCAACTTCGAAAGGCCGTCAGGGGCTTAAGGGGCGCACCCACTTTTGATGTCACCCGCGATTGGCTGCCGCGAGCTAGCGCTCCACCGGACGTTTGACCGATATCGCCAGCTGACGCGTAGCGGCAGCAGATCAAAGGACAAACAGGACCATGAATAAAATTCGACAAGCTTTCCGGGATCGCGGGCCCCCATGCCGATGGTGAATATCGAACACCGAGTATTGATCATCCCAAGCAGTTCTGAAACGATCAAAACGGTCGGCGCCTTGGGTGAAAGGCTGTTCGACGAAAATGCCGCTATGACCGCGACGGCAACGAAGTGGCCTTGATTTCATCCTGAAAGCCGCAAGACCGCGAAACACAAGATTCTGGTAGGCAGGCGATTAACTTTGGCTGTGGCTCTTTCGCGCGAACAACGCGCTTGGGCGATTGCCCGATTTTGGCATCACTGCGTGATTGCACCAGTTTTGCGGATTATCTTTTACAGCAAACTGTTTCAAGACGGCATCTGCCCATTGCCTGCCGCAGACAGGTCGATCTTGCTGAATGAAAGACGCGGATAAGGGATCTAACGCGCCGGATCGGAGGTGGCCTTGAGGCGCAGACGATCACCAGCTCTGATGGCGAAGTTCTTCACCTTCCAGGGTCGACGCGTTCAAAAGGCATGCTTTTGGATGAACGGTTCTGGGACGATATCGGGCCTTGACCATGGAAAAAAGCGGCTTGGATCGACAGCTTCGAATCTGCTGCCGCACAGGCGCGTCCTTGGGTGTAAGGCCTAGGGCGCGGGCCTTTGGAGGCTGGTGCTTGGACCTAACCGTTGGGTGGAGTTGTAAATAGTTGTGGGGCGTTCGCGTGAATGCCACAAAACATATGTGGGTAGCGTTATTCGCGCCGCAGTAATGATTGCAATATTCGCACCATACCTGCGCCCTAATTGCCTCAGGTCCATCGTCATTGTTTCAGGAATCCTCTTGAGGATGTGGCGAAAGAAGACACAATTAGGCAATTCTGAGGCAGGCCTTCGACACCCGAGGGCATCAAGTTGGAACAGCACGCGGCAAGTATCGTGGCTGGCCAGTTTTGGAAGGGTTAGTTTTTTGTGATTGCACGATATCCGGCGCGGGCAGTCGCGTGGCATTCTGGTAAGGCATGCTTATCGCAACGCCGGCCCTCATTGTTACCCGCTGTGCTTAATGATTGCCAGTCAGATCACCATGCTGGTGGCGCTGATTGCCTTTCCCTCCACGTTTCGAATACAATTTCCAATTCCCCCGCATCATCGAATTCGCGATGCCGCGCCGTTCAACCGGCGTGCGCTATGTCTGCCTTTGCTGGGTGACGGTCATTCGTGTGATACCTGTTTCTGAAGCAAAAGGTCAGCCCGTCGTTCGGCGGGGCGATGACCTCTATCGGAGATCCTTCGGCAACGCGATGGACTTTCCTTTTCAGCCCGTGCGTATTGATTGTCTGATGCTGCCCGAAATAACGCCAGGGGGCGCGGGGCGGGGGACCCCCCGGGCGGGCTGTCCTCGGTGCGCACGTCGCGGCATGGCTATTGATCTCGGCTTGATCTCAATGGGCGGCGCGGTGCTGGTTCGCATCATGAACTGGCCTGTGCGTCAGGGGGGCCTTTAACGTTTGGTGTGAACCTGCCATTGTTTGACCAACAGCGGGCGAGGACGGTTCATCTATCGGCTGCAACGGGATGCACGGGTCATATCGCGGCTTGGTTTCCTAGCTGCCTTTCCTGATCCCCGCGGTGGTCAAAGCGGCCTTCTTGATCTGCTAGGACCGATTACATTGCAGAACCCGCCTATACCCAGATTCTGGACAGGTCGCCGCACTGGGCCTTCCTTCCTGCCAGTATCATTCATGCGCGGGGCCATTGCCATGAGGCTAAGATCGCCGAGATGATCGAAGAGAATACCGCCGTCGCGGCCGTATGCCGACGAGCGGGAAAGGACCACGGCTGCAGCAGCCTGCGATCAGCCGAGAAGACATACCGTATGCGTGCGGCCTAAATTGCGCGCCCGCAGTGCGCCCGCGCGCCTGCCGCCATCGCCACTTTAAACACCGAAAATTATCACCGCGCGGCCAGGTTCTGCTGCTGCGGTATCTGCCAAAGGGTACAGACCCAAGATCAGCGCCGTCGCTCTGCGTCCCTGCTGGCGAATGTCTCGTGCACCGAATCATCGTGTTGCAGGCATCGCTAGACTCGACGGGACACGCTTCGGTGCTTTCGCAGAGTGCTTGGCCGATAAGCGGTCCCGCCTTCATACTCCCCACGTTTATGACGCTTGCCCAATTGCCGGACGCCCCACGGGGGATGGATTATGGATGGTGATGGCCCAAACAGGCGGCGCACGCGAAATGGTCAGGGGTAATTGGGCGGTTCTTCTGGCGCGGCTGCGAGGCGATCTGTCGCGTCTCCGTTTTATCGAACACTGGCGTGCAGGATCAATACCGCATTTTTCTGTGGCGCGCCTTGCCCGATGCGCATAGCTCCCGAACCCAAAAGA
>Ga0163217_1015777_pt1 | contig 16782 bp, 19 predicted proteins | sample SynspAceP_FD_185933 | JGI IMG/M metagenome (GOLD analysis project Ga0163217, IMG submission 185933) | Saline lake microbial communities from Ace Lake in Antarctica - Synechococcus sp. Ace-P (PacBio error correction) | ecosystem: Environmental > Aquatic > Non-marine Saline and Alkaline > Saline ... | reverse complement strand
GCAGTCGACTCGGCTGTCTCCGCGGGTTCATGCCAAGGAAGTTATGGGTCGAACCCTGGGTTAATGCGGCGCACGACTTTTGCGCAGCTCCCGTCGGAAGGGTCGAAAAATTTTCAGACAAAGCAGGTCTTTTAGCAGGATTTTCTTCTGCGCCATAGCGGCGGGGTTAGCGACCCCATTGACGCCCCAGTGGACGGCCACCAGAGGTGAGAGACCCGCGTGATGACTTCGGGTGCGGTGGGCGCTTGGGCGGTGATTCTGTCGACAGCGGCTTGTTTCGACAAGCGATTGCGGCGGCAGAGCGGGCGCAGAGGGCGGACGCACAGAGACAGCGGCCAGCAGGCGTTTCTGCTTCGGGTTTCGGGAGGCAGGGGCCTGTGCGACGATCGGCTGGCGCGGTTTTCTGCGCCTCTTGCAGCCGCGGCGGGTGATGTCGGCATCAGAATAGGGCCGAGTCGCTTGCGGTGCTTCGGCAGTTGCGACAACGACCTGCGCCTTGATGGACCCGGAACGCAAGGTCCGGGCGTTTGAAACTGGTGACGCGCCCACAAAGACGGATGACTTTGCCGCCCCCCCCGTTGAGGCGACAGGCGGTGTCTTCGATGTCGGCATAGGCCTGGTTTGGGAGGGCTTGTTTCAAAGGCGCGCTAGACGGGGCGCGCGAAGCCCAGATCCCATCAGCTCGGTTACTTTTGGCCGTTACAGCCGCACTGGTCGAGGTGCCGCGAAAACTGTCACGATCACCCGTCATTGCCCCGTTTTCGGCGGAGGCCGTTGAGTTGAAGCCCCGACGGCACGGGTTGTAGCCCGTTTTTGAATGCCGTCAAGGCGGCCTTTGTAGGAGGCCGAGGAAGCGGCGGTTTGGTTGGGGCTTGACTTGCGCCGCCGGCATCAGCCGTGATGCGCGGGGAAAACAGGTTTAGTATTCGGGTGATCATAGAGCAGGTGGCGGACCATGATGGTCATGTCGTGCGCAGGTAGGGACATGTGGCCGGGACTCTGTCAGGCCGTGGGGACGTTTCTTGGGTGGTGTTGGTGCTGCGAGCGCTTTGCAGTGCGGTTCATACGGCGTGCAAAAAATTGCCTCGGAGCCTTCTCGATTGCTTCGCGATTGCAGTGGCGCGTCATTGGCAAGATTTGGGACGCAGCCGCGCGGATCAGGTAGCGCGGGAGATGGTTTGACCGATTTTCAGCCCTAGTTGCTGGGGCGGTTCGGACGCGGCGTGGCTGGTGATCTTGACCTTTGCTGTTCCAGCGAATCTCACCACGGTTAATGCTCGAATTGCGAATTAAAAGCGTCATCATTTTAGTTGCAGGGAGGCGGGTGGCAGACGGTTCGGCGTTTTGGAATGCAGATTCGCCGGTACCGGGCGTCGATAACATAGCGGCATAGGGGGCCGGCATTGCGCTTAGTGCAAGATTCATCAAGAATCCATATTGCCGCAAGGCAATGAATAGCCAAACCCGGGCTGGCTGCACACGCCGCCTCTCATAACAATTGCTTTGCTCATGCCTAAGCCGCGATTTTTTCGGACTGCCACTTTTTTCATTAGGTCACCGTTCATAGGGTCGAAATTTCCGATTAACCCGGTCATGTGGCGGCTCCTCAAAAGCCGGCGATTTGGGCACAGCACATGTTAGCGGTATTGCTCAATCTTCCGCCACTATAGAGGCGATTGCGGCAGGAATTGTGGCGGGTTTGGGCGACAAGCGCAGCGAAGGTGCGGCGAGAATCCAGCAAAGTTTTCAGGGCAGTAGCTTTGCCAGCTCGGCAAGGTCGGGCGATCTGATGGAGCGGGGGCGAATCACTTGGCGCGGGGGCGTGCACTCCAGCGCCAGGTGATGACGTGAGGATATCGACGCCATGGCCGCCCGCATCGATCATCGGCACAACGTCGAGACTTCATCGGAGTTGCGATTATCATGCACGCGGCCGCGAACGTCCCCGTGGCTGTCAAAATTGCGCTGGTAGGATTTGCGAGGGTTTGTCCTGACACAATTTCATCGCGTTGAACATCCCGCGCAGTCCGGATTTCAGCAAGCTTGCCGTTCCTGATCCAGCAGTCGGCCCTTGGTCAACGAGCACCGAGAGGTTATAGGTGTTGCTTGCAGCCCTCTAGGTTTCACAGACATCGGGCAGCAATTCGAGCGGATGCGCCAAGCATTCACGGGCCCGCGCTTAGTATTTGTGGAAATGAATCTGCGGGCACGCGGCTTGAGTGACTCGATTGCGGTTTCGATCATCGACAGGGTGAACCTTGTACAAACGTGTGCGGAATGTTGCGGCGCTCTGCATCAAGCAGCCGGTCCATCAGGCTTCTCGCGTCTGTATCAATCGCAAGAAGTTCGGCGAATTTTGGACCCTGTGTCAAAGGCAGAACGTTTTCGTCTGCTGCCATAAAGTGTCATCGGATCAAACGATGTCGTTAGCGGATTACCCATCTTTGGCGCGCCCTCTTTTCTTAATTCTTGCTTTAGGGTTTCATAGACCGCATTATGACGACTCACTGAACGACTTTCAGCAGAGCAGCAATGCGGCCTTTGTGTCGGTATGATGGCGGGCAAGAGTCGGACGACGATTGAAACCGATCTGTTGACCAAGATCAAACCAAGTAACCAAGCGGCCGCCTTTGTAAAGTGATGCTGTTGAACGATGATTTTTCACCGATGGGTAGTTGTCCGGTGATCGTTCTTTGAACGCTTTTTCGGGCTCGCACGCAGGCTTTCGGATCATGTTGACGTGCATAAAAAGGGCTTGGCGGTCGTGGGTGTGTTTGCACGAGATCGCCGAAACAAGGTTCGCGCAAGTGATGGATTTCAGACCGACGTCACCAGCACCGCTGGCCAATGCATTGGAAAAGAAGATTAACACGTGATTGATGCACGCTGCACCTGGCGCTTGACGGGCGGTGGGTCTTGAGTTGCCGGCTGAGGGCGATTGCCGTCTTGTTCAGCCCCCCGGACGTGATTTGCCCGGGCTTGATAGGACCGCCGTTCAGATCAATCCATGGCTTTAAGCCTGATTACGATGCGTGGGGCGGCACGGCTATGATGTCGTGCGCACGATTCAGGGACGCTTATGCGGCTGTATCGTGTGCTTGCACGCGCCAAGGCCGAAGCGCCGCGCTGTCATCGCCGCCGCTTGGAGGTCTGCGACGGATCGTTTGTGATCGACGGACAAAAGACCGACGGGGCGATAGTGTCCTGCGCGAGATGCGCGAAGCGTGACGTTGCAGGCCGTTTCCAAGGAACATGGCAGATGTTTTTCTGGATCTCTGAGCCGCGCCAGAATTTTTTGCCGCACTGGCGTCGAGGCCTGATGACAAGAGGCGGGTTTGGCTGCACGGGGGTTTTTCTTGCGGGATTGGCGTCGAATTGAGTCAGCGTTTGCTGGTTGTGCCTTGCCGAAAGCTGGGGTCCGAAGAGAGATCGACGATTCTGGGGGCGTTGGGCTTTTTGTCGGCGCACGCGCTGACACGCCGGGTATCAAACTATTATGTGTCGAGCAGGCATTCTGGCGCTTGAATGCGCGCCGCCGCAATGTCACGATGACCGGCTCTTTTTCATTGGAGGATGGCCCCAGCTGACGCCGCACCGCGGTGGACGGCGTCATCATGAAACCGCCGTTTTCACCTCGGACCGCCGCTGACACCAATCGGAGGGTTTCTGTTGCCACCGCGACGCATTTCTGTCGCCCCAAGGAAAATGTGGATGTGCAAACCGTCATTTGCTATGAGCAGAGTTTGAACCCGTTTCGCCATGTCGAGAAATCGGGCGGCGATGGCGGCGGTTTAACTGTTTCAGCGGGCACGGCCCTTGCGCAAGCGTCGGTTGGTTGGCTGCGCTGATTAAGAACGAGTTATGTCTTCTCATATTTCTGGCTTTAAGACGTCATCATCACAGGGGGGCGCAAACGGCATCGGCTTGGGCGATTTGCACGGTCGTTTGCCGACAAAGGTGGCCAATTGTGATGTGCGCGACATCGACGGAAAGCGTGATGAGATGGGAGTGCCAAGGATGAGTCGGCAACATGCTTTTTCGAGGCGATTTGCGGCACGTCTTGACATTTGCGACCTTGTATCGCTACCATTCGATGGCTTGACGAGGTCGACGTGCTGTGTGAACGCATCGCGGCAGTTCTTGACCACGGATGCGTTGGACGGCGACGACACCAGCGTTTTGAACTGTGCAGCGAAAAGTGATGACCGCGATGCAGTGACACAAGCAGTACGCAACGCATGATAAACAGCGAAGGGCAAGGGGCGGCGCTGTTGGCAGCATCATCAACTGGCTCGACATCTCGCGGCACACCGGCCGAGCTTGATGGCTATTTCCATGGCGGCAGCAGCGCTGGGAACAGATGACGCGTTCTCAATGGCGTGACACTGGCGCCGCACCGCAGGCGCGTGAACGCCGTCGCCTTTCGGGTCGGTGAATGAGCGGCTCGGCTAAAGGGGCGATTGCGCCCGAGAAACCGTGACATGGCGCGACGCATGTTCGTATCACACCGCCAGCTCGGGGCGGCATCGCTCTCCGTCGGAAGTTGGCCGATACGTCCAGTATTTTGCTGCCGGACAGTCAACTTTCTGACGGGAGAAGTGATCGTGGTGGACGGGGGGCGGTCCTGGTTGGACGCCGTTGGACGCGCCGGCCACCTAAAAACGCGAGCAACGAAAGGGGCTTTTGCGCATGACGATTGATTTCGAGGCGGAAAGAACCCGCGCGCTGATTGGTTCCGCAGGTCTGCGCGTACCAGATCGTGGAGGCATTCGAACGCTGGAGGTGCCACAGCGACGGGGCCGCTGTCAGGTTGCGGCGCTGCACATTCGAGTACCCGACCAACGCAGCGCGACGATGGCCAGCGATGCGGGGCGGTGGCCTGATGAGCGTGATGCGCGGCGGCGGTTGTTCGAGAAAGTCGGGTCATTATACGACTGTTTCGGGCACATTGGGAGGCGGGTGCAGGCCGCCATGGCGGGGCAAGGGGCATCCGGCCATGACGAAGAACCGCGGTTCTGGGGCATCAGGCATCCAGGTTTGGTGGCGCATTGCAAAACCCATGCCTGCGGGTTACATATGAAACCGCATGTTCTGGACGCCCATGCCAGTGGTTTGGCGGACGGGCTCGATTTGAACCCCGGTATGGAATATGCAGGACACGGCGCATTTCCATGCTGTCCAAAAGCGCATCTGACGGCACGGGCCGCGATTCTTTACCCGCTTTCTGAAGAATGGGGGCGAGTACTTATCTAATCAGCACGTACCGCGCACGCGGGGTGGGGGGGATTTTATGGTGATCACGCGCAGGGGATTGGGAGGCCGACTTTGCTGACCAAGACATTGTCGCGCGTTCCTGGCCGCCTATTGGCGCTGGTGCAAGGAGGGATCACCAAGATGGTCGGACGCGACAAGACGCGGCAACTGGTGCATCGGGGGCTTTATGCGGAATATAAACCTTGTCTATGACCGGCACAAATCGGGTGGAACGGCATGGCGCATGCTGGTTCTCATGAGCGCTGCCGCTTTGGGAGTGGGTGTTAAGGGGCGCCCGCCCTTGCGGGGCTCCCCGGGTTTGAGCATCTGGATAAAAAGGCCCGACTGTGGCAAGATAGGGGGCCTTTCGGGTCAGTTTGGTGTCAGTATTGCTTTGCACATTCAACGCATCGATTCACGTGGATCACGCCGTTCGGGATGTTTGACGTCGGCAATGGTCACAACCGCCGCGGTTGCCGTTTCTCGGCCAGCATCCTGCGGCCGTCGTCAGCATAGGATTGATTGCAGGTGCAGCCACCCAGCGTTGGGGACGGGGGTGCTCGCGCCGTCATCCTTGATTAATGCCTTGCAGGCTTCGGCCATTCGGCTTTGCCGACCGTGGCAGGTCTGGACTTCGGTCAGTTGGTCCTTGTTTTCGGGTTTGGGCAGGTTCTCTACGGCACCAGCGTCAAGGGACGGTCGAACCGGCGTTGGTGGGGGGAATACGGAGGGGCCTTTCGCCGGACGGGTTTCGACCAGACGGCTGCTTTAACGGCCGGCAACCAAGTGGTTTTGGTCAGAGAGTTCACGGCGTTTCATGATGTTTTTTCGGCAAACTCTCGGCGCCACCACCATCGGGTTTCATCGCGTTGTGCATCCGCAAAAAGCTGCACCAGTGGTCATGGGCCAGCGGCTTGCTGGTTGTCATCATTTTTCTTGGCGGAAGTCTGGTGTTTCCTGGGGTAAATATCGTGATCAGTGCTGTATTGATGGAAGTACGTGCAATGCGTTGCTTAGTTTCAACGCCGTTGTGAATAAGTTTCGTCTTACCTTTTGTTGTGCCAGTTCCAAAGGAATCCGGGGCCTGCTTGGCGCCAATGGTCTTTGCAAGATCGGGACACCATAGGCCACCTTCGCGGAGATAGGGCCTGCGTTCCCCGCTCAGCGCCTCTGATCCGTCGGGGACGCCGCACTTTCGCCGCGCAGTGCAGCGTTCACTGTCAAGCGTCGCCGAGCCCAGCATCGGCGTTTTCGCACGACCCGTCGAGGTCAGCAGGAAGGCGCGTTCGCCGCGGCGTTGTCCGGTTGGGGTGTCGTGGATCGCGGCGAGATGGCTTCGGTGTAGATTATCACCGGCCGGCGTTCGATGCCATCGCCCCTGTGCGAGCGGCAGCTCAGTGCGTATCGTTGATCGTGGTGGGCGGGACGTGCTGCATTGTCGGCGGTCCAGGCGGGCCACCGGCAAAGGGAAGGTGCATTTCGGGCCGGAATCGGCGGAGCTTTTTCGAGGGTTTGCACGTTGCCGCGGAATTTCGACGCCTCAGGTCGGGGGCGCTGTGTGCAAGAGCTGCGCGCGGCGGGCAGTGGAGGTGCCCCCACAGGCTCTGGCGCCATTGATCAGCGGAGAGCGGTCGGCGGGCCAAGCATGTCGCGGGGGTCTTTTCGCGCGGGGATAGGTGTCGAGCAACAAGCCCCGGCTGGACGGTCGGCATGTTTTTCTCGAGTCGGGCCGGCAAGTCCGATCTTGCCGGCAGGCAGGTCTCTTCAGATTTCGCGCGTAAACAGACCTTGCCGCGATATCCTTGAGCGGGCGATCTGAATGACGTCGCGAGTCACTTTGATCACCACGATTTCGAAAGCCGCTTGCGATTCGAAATGGCGGGCGCCAGGACGAGCGCGGGTTTATAGGCCTGGGCCATCGCAAAGGCGAGCCACGGGTTACCGATGCGCAAAGGGTTTTCGGGGGTGGGGCAGGTTCACAGTCATGGGCCCTCTTTAGGGGGGCGATTGATCTGAAGCAGTGCCATTGCCTTGAATCGGAGGCGCTACATCTTTGGGACTAGACAACCTTTGAAGAGTAGGATACGTGGCGCAGGACGTACGCCAGCAAAAACCATTCTTTGCGTTCATGGAGGGAGACGTTGGCCGGTGCCTCGATCTGGATGATGCGGCAGGCGGGTCGCTTCTGCCAGGATATAAGGAGACACGTGCCGGCGGGGGATTTTTTGTTCGCTGTGCTATTAACCTTGATCTCGCGACCGATGGTGACGCTGCCGCCGATCGGCCTATGGGTTTGTGCGGGATCCGTTTGCGGATATTTTGTTTGTGCCACAGCGCTTGGCGCGGATCTGTGGTTTGTCAACTGGGCGTAAGGGCGCGCTGGGCGGTCACCCGCGGCGGGATTTCGAAAGCTGCGGGCCGTCGGTGTATTCACGAGCGTGAACTATCTATCAGCGGTGCGGCAACCTTACCGCTGCGCTGCCGCGCGAGACGACGTGATCGGCTTTGGCCGGCGCGCCTTGGACCGTGGCGACCATATGATTGCAGGGAGCGGGACCAGGGTCAGGGGCCGGCGCATTTGCTGCGCGCAGATAATGCGCTTTTTGAGAAAGCTGTGGGACCTTGTTACCAGGCGGCGATCGAATATATGTGCTGCGAAATGACGCAGGGGCGAATTGATTGAAGTTTGTTGACAGCTGGGTGGATCGTTGCCGGCGAATGCGTTCGGAAATAGCGGTCGCGCCGGCGCGCGAGATCACGCAGAACTGAAGAGCGGCATCCCGGTCTTCGATCATCGGTTTTCCCGCGCGAGGGGGGTGATAATACATCGGGTTTGCCAAGGAACGGGCGTGGATTTGTGTGGCGCTGGATAACTCTTGTTCGGCCGGATTGGCGGTCGCGATGTGAGGTTGACGGATGTGTGCAGGGCAATCTTGATGTCGACCCATAGGTCGGGCGGGCAGGCGCTGGTGGACGATACGCGCCAGATTCTCTCAGCCTTTTTCCAGGGCCGTCATATCTTTACTTGGCAGGATCACGCCGGATGCCGATCTGACAACGTGCCAGCGCTGATCGTACGGTTTCGCGAGGAATAATTTGAAGAGGATTGGCTTGGCTCTTGGCGGGGGGGCCGAAGCCTTCTTACTCGGAGGCCGATGGGTTATAGCTCAGTTGGTTAGAGCGAACGATCATATCGTTAGTCATGGTTCAATCCAGGTAACGCCACATCACCCCTTGTTTTGTTCAAAGTCGATTTGCGCCAACCGCCAGCTTTGCCCGTCGCGTGTTTTTTCATCGGGCGACGTCACGATGATTGATAGGCGTGTGCTTGGTGTCAGTTGTTGCTCAGCGAGTGCGCGGACCGCTCGGCAACAGAGGGGTCGTCTTTGACTGACTTGGTGAGAGTTAGATGATGATGAGAAGAGCCTGATGGGCGATCGCGGGTGCGGCCTTGCGTTGGCATGAGCCGCGCCGGCGCACTGGCGCAAGAGGTCACGCTGCGGATTTGCAACCAGTTCTGCGCCACAGGCCAATGTTGCCGAAGCTGTTGCTGGATGTCTGGGCGAAAGGTTGAAGCGGCCAGTGGAAACCGATCAAGATTGACGCTTTCCTTCATGCAGCTTGGCGGAACACCAAGCTGATGGATCAGGCGATTGACGGCGTGGCCGATATCGTCTGGACGTGGTGGGGGCTATACCCGGGCGCTATTCGACGGACGAAGTGTTTGAGATGCCTTTATTGTGACGGCGCCCGCGCGGCCAGCTCTGCCTATTGGCAGATGTTCGAAGCACTGAAGCACCGGTTCAAGGATGTGCTATTCGGGAAATGGTGTCACGGTTCCGGCTGTTGCACACGACGCGAGTCGTCGCAGACGATATGCGGGTTTCAAGATCGCGGCGGGTCCGCGTTTGGTTGATCGCTGTTGGTCACGGCGCGACACCTGTTGGGATGCGGTTCCGGCGAATTCCCGAAGGTTCTGTCCAAGGCTGTGTGATCGACGGCACACGTCCGTGTGAAGTGCGCATCGTTTTGAAAGTGCCCGAGCTGGTACCGAACCACACCGAATTGACGGTGCCGGTTTTATCGCTGACTTTGTGCTGGCGCATGAACAAGGACGCTATGACGGGCTGTCGGACGAACTGAAAAAGTTCTGGATGACAACTCGGGGTTCTGGAATTCTCTGCTTTGCCGGTGGGACACAGGCGGATTGCCGATGGGCTGGCGTCGGTTGGCTATAGATTTGGGCAACAACGTGGTCGAGCTGAACGAAGACAGGAACGGGCGTGTTGCGCGATGCGTCGCAGCGATCTAAGACAGTGTGATTGCGATATGGACGCAAGGGCATCTTTGCGGCAAGCGCTGATCGAGAAGCGCGTTTTTGAGCTGATGACGCTTACGGTAAGTTATCGTAGCGCGTGAAACAGGGCCGGCGGCGTATCCTGCGCTTGCGGCCGATGGCTTGATGGCAACCAAATACCTGACAAGACTGAGGACCATGCGTTCGCTGATACATTTTCTTGCCGGTTCACCGCGGTGATCGGAGGGCTGGTGTGCTGATTGCGCTGGTGTTGATGACCAACGGTCAATCATCGGGGCACGGTCAACAAGATGCTTGCACAGCACGTTCTTTTCAAGAGCAGTGACGGGCTTGTCCCAAGGGCTGTCGACTTTGGAGGTGAGAATCACGAAACTCGAGGTATATGGAGGCTGCGTTCGCCTTTGCGTTTTCGTTCTGCGGTTCTGCCAATATTATGCGGGGCATGCCTCTGTGGATGTGTTCACTCGCTTTGGCGGCAGTGCGACGTTGGATATCGCCTTTTGGGAGATGTGCTGGGGCAGTAATCTTGCTGGTTATTTGGCGCTGTACGAGGGGATGAGCGCTATCTGGGCAATGGAGAGGACGACCCTTGTTTCTGCGTTCCCCGTGTGGTGGGGCCTATGCGCGGAGCTTTTGGCTCGGGCGTGATTGCTGTGTCGTGGCTGTTCTATTGCGCCGTTGATACGGGTGATCGATGGCAGCCCGCGGCACGATATCACTGCGAGCGAACAAGGGGCACACTGAGTATGACCTCTAGAACTGGGCTTTTGGTTCGTTCAGTCTGCTGTTTGATGATTTTTCTTGCGTGCGCGAATCGGGTGGGTTGGCGTTGGCTTGCTGTGCGGGTTCGGGTTGGTTTCTGGCGATGGGGGGCAACCCACGCCGCTGCTGGCAAAGCTGAATCGAGACCTACACGGACGTTTTCAGCTATTCGCTGAGCATCATTCCGATGTTTCTGCGCTGATGGGGGCAATTTGCGACAACTCTCTGCACGAAGCCAAGCGCTGTTCAAAAAGCCGCCGAAAGCTTTTTGGAGGCACAGGCGGGGCGGCGTGGCGATGGCTGCCGTGGGGCCTGTTGGGGCTTTGCGCGAACTGGGCAGTTTCTGGCGACAGCTGTGCGACATGTCAAAGTTCGCGGCTGCCCGAGCTTGCGGCGCTATGGGTATTCCGCGGACTTTTCCACGGCGACAACTGGCGAGGGACCTTGGGTTATCCTTGATTCCCGCCTTACGGTTATTCTGGTTGATCTATTGCGATCCTGACAGAACAGATATCGCCAGCTGTTTTCTAGCGGCGTTTCTGCCCGGTGTTCTGGCCGCCATCGGGCTATGTCATCCCATCTCGATCTATTGTGCGCTTGCACCCAGTCGGCGGGGGTGCGCGCCTGCAGGTTGCCCATGCGCGAAAGGTTCAAGGCATTGGCGAACACTGTGGCCGGTGATGGTGAATCTTTCGTCGTTGTGGGCGTATTATTCTGGGTGGTTCCGCCACCGAAGGGCGGCTGTAGGCGCTGCGGGGAACGGTTGGCAGCATTGTTGGCAGGCAGCCTGAATGGGCGTTTTTGGGCGTGACAGTTCTGTTGGGAACGGCCAAAGGCACTTAAGGGCAGTCGATCTATCTCTATCATTCTCGTGTGTGGTCGGTAGGAGATTTCTAGGTGCAACTAGGCAGTTTGGCGCTGGCCTGGTCGTCTCTCATGGATTACTTCTCGGGGTTGTGGCGCTTGCTATAGCCCGTGGTATCGTGTCTGGTCGGATTGTCCTTGTAGATATATACTCTGTGAACTGTCACTCTGAGCTGCCTTTGGACGTTCTGTCGATGTCCTGCTGACGGTTGCGATTCTTTCTTTTCTTACCGCTCATCTCGGCGATGGATTTCGGATGAGCGAGCCATTTCTGGGCGCATCTTTGGTTCGGCATACTTAGTGTTGTTGGTAGGGTCGAGCTGATACGCCGCCGGTTGGGGATGAACCTTTTCATCATCAACTCGGATGGACCGTGAACCGATGACAGAGACCTATAAAGCCGTGATGATTTCGTCGGCTCCGACATCGTCCGAGTGGTGATTTGGTGATGTTCCGCAATTCACGCTGTTCTGGCTTCCCTAAGGGACTAGGTAGCGCATGAAACGAGGGCGCGTCAGACGCGGCCCTCGTTGCTTCAAAAGTATGCGCAGTTTTAAGATGTCACGCCATTCGAGCGGGGATGGTATTCAAAAGCCGATGTGGTGTTTCCGGCCCCGACCAACCTTTGCGGGTATGGTTATACAATGAGCGCCAATTAGGCTTGGATCGTGGACCCCCTTCATTTGGATCAGCTCCTCGCCCTTTGCATCAATGCGGCGGCGTTTTTCGACATTCGGCCACGACAGTGCTTCGGCGACAAGCGCGTCAAAAACTCGGGGTTGGACAGCCGAAATTCATTCCACGCTTCGCCTTGACGATTACGCCGCGCCCAGGGTTTGGGATGCAACGGGCGCGCGTATCCAGTTGGTGAGAAAACGGGTATTTCGTCAGCCGTTCGAAGGTCGCGCCGGCAGTGGTGCGCCTTACCTTGATGCCCGCATCGCGCAACTGTGCAGGCGACCGCATCGGTCGTTATCCTTGCGCCACCGCATCGTCGATGCGAAAAAAGCTCGTGTTCGAAAATCAAGCCATTACGGCTCTTCCATCAGCGCGTTGTTGTCCTTCGGGTCCGCGCACGCGGGGGCTCGGCGTATTCGGGGTGCATCGGGCCGATTGGGGGTGATTTTCGCCAACCAGGCGCGGCCCGATGGCCGAGTTCAAGCAGGACAAGCGTTATCGATGCCATCGCCAATGCCCGGCTGCAGCGCGGGACATCGGCATAAGGGCGTTTTACCATCGACCCTTCGGCAACTGGTTGGTGGCGGATCACAATGGTCGCGGCACGTTGCGATTTTTCGTTTCTTGGTTTCCAATCCTCACAGTGTGCGAACACTCAATTGATCGCCCTTCGAAGGGTAGGTGGCAGTTCGGATTTCGTCACTGTCGCTGCGGCGACGAAGCGAAGGGTCGTTGCCACTAATCGATGTATTCCAGACGGTCGATATAAGGTCCCCCATTAATCTCCGAGCCCAACCCAAATGTGTCGGGGGTTCTGCACCAACACGCCGTTGACGCCGACCTCGCCATATCGGGGAGAATAGGGGCCTGTGCCGACCGGATTGTCGAGCTGGTCTCGGGGTCGAACCCTTGGCACGGATTGGCGGCAGGGAAGTCTGCCATGCCGGGAATGAGCGTTAATATCAGGCTTGCAGCGAGAGTTTTGACGGTGTGGTCATCGACCACCTTTTAATGGCCCCCGTCGCTGACGGTTTTCGCGTCGATAAGCAGGTGGCAAAGCGACCGGCCATCGAATTGCCTTCGACCGATTTATCAGCACAGCAGGTAATGTTTCGGGGCCACGTCGTCGGCGGTAAAGGCCGTGCCGTTCGTTTCCACGTGACACCCTTGCGCCAAGTTTCAAAAAAGATAGTCGGTTGGCCATCCCGTCGTTGATCTCCCAGCTTTTCGAGCAAGCGGGTGTAAGGTTGCCGTCGTTTTCCCAGGATTACAAAGGTATTCCAAGGCAACGCGGGTGACGTTGGCGATCGAGACCAATCATAGGTTGCGCGGGTCCCTCGGGGCGCGGACTCCTTGCATCCGGCGCGGTGCGCCGGTTTTATGCGCTGCGGGCCTGGCCGGCACCGCCATGCCAATCATCGCATAAAGCTGATTGCTGTTGGGCCCGAAGGGGCGCTTGGCCGAGCGAGAAAACATTTCGCGGCGGTTGACGGGATCGCGTTTTGGCAGCTTCGGCGAGGCTATGAATGGCGCGGGCACGGTGTGTTCCGATACGGTGTTAAGACGTTCTGATCTCCCTCTCTGGTCGGGTGTCGCCGCTGTTTTCTTTAATTCAATACTAGCATGTTTTCAGACATTTCAAGCACGCCGCTGTGGTGCGGGACGGCGCGGCGGGCGGCGCCTGGTGCGATAGGGCCGTTATTGTCTTGCCCGTGGGGGGCCGAGCAAAGTAATGCCTCCGGCGGAGTTTAAGGGCAAAATGAAGCGCGGTTATGCCGTGGGTTGGCGTGGAGGATGTGCCGGCGGCATGCGCCCAAACCGATGCGGTAGCCGTCCCCCGCAGCATGGCCGGTCAGGATTATCGTGTCGCCATCGCGCACAAAGCTGCGGGTGAGCCGTCGTCAGGGGGTGATTTGGATTCCGCGCCGCCCCAGCTGAGGGCCAGTTCTAAGCCTTGCTGTCGCGTCGGGAGTCCGCTACTTTAGTGCTGCCGAGCCGAAATGGTGTGCCGCTATGTCGTGAGGCCCACGGCAGAGTCGGCTATCTGTTCCACGTTAGGGACAGGCGACGCTGATGAGAGGCACGGTGCATTAGTGCGCGCGGGGTTTGCGGCTGCTGAATGAATACATGTGTTGTAATTGGTGCGCTCGCTCAGCGGTAATCATGATTCGCCTCGCTCTCTATCAGTCCGTCTGCTGTACGCTGCGACAGTCTTATTGTATGGACGATCAACTGCGGTAATGTTCGCTACTCAGAGTCTCGCGCTCTATGGGCGCCCTGCTCATCGCCAGCGTGAATGCCGCCGGGCGCCAAGATCGGGACTTTCGCCTCTCTCTTGGGCGTGTGTAGGTGCCAGGCAAGGGCGGCATGCTAGCGCGTGTCGTCGTTTGAGGTCTGGAATCTCTGCGTTCCATCGCTGGCTGAAATGCTCAGCCGCAGCTCAGGGGCGGAGGGCGAAACAACCTGGCTGGCCTGCTGGATTCTTCAGCGGAGATTGCGAAGCCTGCAGGCCTACCCCACCAAGGCTGCCTGGATCCGGTTGCTGCCCACGATCCCTTGATCTATCGCTCTACGGATATGCAGGTTACGGCTTGCCGCTCCAAGAATGTGATTCAAGAGAAATTCGCGATGGCATCATGAGCGCCACGAATTCACCCTCAATGTGGAAAAAAATGAGACCCCACCGGCGCGCTCGGTTCAGGTCGCATGTGTGCAAGTTCTGCCCTACAAGAATGGTTATCGCCCCGCAGTGATCAGACCGGTCTTTTCGCAATAAAACCAGCAAGGCTGGGATTTTCGGCCATCAACGAGAGTAGACCACTTATCGGGAGGTGCGGATCAGCGAGCACCAGGTCGGCAAGCCATCGCTCCAGCCGTTTCACATGCTTTCAGCGGCAACACATTGATGTTGGAGGAACGGCGTGCTGTAGAGAGGCATGCCGATGAACACATGCCGCCACAATGTTGCCAGAGTGCGGAGATAATTCAGAAGACGATTGGCGAAGCCCGCCAGAACCAGCAAAAGGCCGGTGGTGTGCGAATTATTCACCACAATGTGCTCCATACAGGGCTGGAGGCGTGATCGGTGCAGAAGGCCATGATCTTGCCTGGAACGCTCTTGCTCACAGCGCCAGGGTGACCCACGACAAACAACCAGTGGCAATCACGCCACGAAGAAAAGGCAAAAAAAAGCAAGAGGCCAGATCTTGATATTGTATACTTGGCCTTGTCAGGCGATGTTGTTGGCACCACCCAGTCACCGAGGCTGTGGCCAGGTCTGCAGGTGCCACATGGTGAGGCTGGATGGCAAGAGAATGCCGACCAGGCCGGTGCCAAGGAATTACCGATCCACCACCCAGATCAGTTGCGGAAGGTTTTGCTCCAGGTGGTTACGGCCTGCCCAGACCGCCTCGGAGCAGGGGAGCAAATTGTCCAGTCACCACTCCATACCGACAGCACGATGCTGGCGAATCGAACGGGAAGATGAACGAGACATCCGGGGAATTGCCCGTCTGAACCATGATCGTGAGGCCAGCAACGCCAGCGAGGGGATTCCGGAATAAACCCGCAAAACGAGTTCTTAATACTGCGCTGGATTTTCTTGCGCCGGCAGGGCATATGGTCGAACGAGTTCATCGGTAGGTATCTGGGAAGGTAAGCCTGGAAAAGGGTTGTGGGACAGACGCGCAGTATCAGTTTTGAATCAGGCCTGGATTCGAGCTTGACGTTCGCAAAAGAGAAGACATCAGCCGCTAATTCGATTCATCACTGCTGAATGATCAAGCCGTTTCCGTGAAGGCTGCGTTTCAGGGGTTATCGATGCGCAGGGCGCTGAACCAATTGAAAGAGTCCGCGATCGGTCGGCTTGCTTGGAAGGGATGGAAGCCAAAAAAATCAATGCAAAAAATGTTGGACGAGATCGGAGATTACAAGGCGGCAGCGGGCCTGAGCGGACCAGATGCAAGCAACGCAAATCTTTAAACGGGTGATATCGGCTTGGCAAAGCAAGACGCAACAAGTTGCGGAGTCATGCTAGAAGGCACACAGAGCCAGGTTTCCGCGTGGAGTCAATGTGCGGCGTCAGGAGCCGATTGGCCATAACAAGTTGCACCCGCAGATTATTGACCCAAAAGGAAAATGAAAGCAGCCAAGGTGACTCTCACTAATTATTAGAACAGAGGGCGATTCTTCCTGCATGTAGCTGGTTCCAACACCCGAATGACGGCCGGTCAGCCGCCATGTGATTCTGCTCACGCAGCGGGTGAGCGATTAAGGCAGGAGAGGAGCAAATCCAGCGGACGCGCGCAGTCGGGGCGTTGCGCAGGGGACTAGCAACCAATCGGGCAAGGCCTCAGTTGGGCGATTGTTGGCCAGCACCAACGGCAGCACACGGGGCGGTCTGAGGGTCTCAAGCAGCGGAGCGCCCTCTCGGAATTCCGGCGGCTTTGGGGCGTGCGGGCAGGCAGGTGGCCCGCAAGACAGGGACGGAGGTTGGGCAGTAGGCCGGCCAGGGAGCTTCCAAGCGGTGTGAGAGCATTGCAGCAGCGGCCCGTCGTACGCCAGCGGATTGGCTCGCTGGCCGCACAGGGCGACATTCCTGGGCAGGCTGCTGGCAGAGGGCAGCCCCAGGAGGGCAAGCGGTATCACTGGGCCGTGCTACGCCAGGGCGGGCGGCCAGCGCCGGCACATCGCGCAACGTGACTGCAGGCCAGCAGCAGAGTTGGTTGGTAGGGGCTGGCACTTCAAGCGGCCACTGCGCAGCGGTTTCGGAGAGGGCAAGGCGCTGCCGTCAGAGCCGGGAGCACCGGCGAGCACGCAGGCGTTGTTTAACCGGCGCGCAGGACCTCAGCGCGGGCGGAAGTGGCAGCCACGCTGCGGCGTGACACCAGGGACAAGGGATGTGCCGC
>Ga0163217_1097074_pt1 | contig 16783 bp, 6 predicted proteins | sample SynspAceP_FD_185933 | JGI IMG/M metagenome (GOLD analysis project Ga0163217, IMG submission 185933) | Saline lake microbial communities from Ace Lake in Antarctica - Synechococcus sp. Ace-P (PacBio error correction) | ecosystem: Environmental > Aquatic > Non-marine Saline and Alkaline > Saline ... | reverse complement strand
GTGGGACAAAGGTTTCATTATATGTGTCATTAACCGAATGGCGTTCAGTGGCGTTGGTTTATATTATAGGCGGAAACCGGTTTATTATTTATTATCGGTTTACAGGGGCGTAATTTAGAATTTTGTAGGGTTTTGTTGTTTTATTATGTTTATAAGGTGCTACTCCCGACTGGGGAATGGGATATGGGTTGTTATTGTCAGCATTAAGAATTGAGATGCTCAAATTTTACAAGGGGTAGAGATTTAGCTTATTTAAGGATGGACACGCAGCCCTTAATTTAATTTTTTTAATTAAAAAATGTCACCTTAGTTTTTCTTTTTAGGAGGTTTATTGTTTAGCATATGATCTTGCTTTAAATACTGGGGAAGTACGCCCCCCTGAGTTATTTTATTTTTTTTTATTATGGATAGGAGGGCACTGATTTGATTGGTTTAGGAAAAGGATACGGCAGCCATTATCAAGAGATAGCGGTGTTTATGTTAGTCTGATAATGACTGTCGTAAAAATTCCTTCAACGCTATATAGTTATAATTAAACCTTTTTCGACCTTATTGTAATTTTTTTTTAATTTTTTAGTAATTGATAAGGACCAGTTAATCTTTCATGATTCCAGGGTTGGATTTTTATGAGAATGGCTCCAAGCGAGATCATTGTCAATTTCTGGTTTAATCGACGAAATTTCGCGAGGTGTGTTGTAGATTGAACTACCAAAGGTGGAAAGGATTGAGCTGTTTGTAAAGTGATTTATAATTCGGTATATTTTTTTTTTTAGAAATGGCATGTAGGGTTTGGTTTGTTATTGGCACCAAACAATGGACACAAGGCCTTCTTTTGTCATTTAGTACTTCAGTTTTTACATTTCATAGGTAACTATTATATTTTTAAAGGACTCTTTCATTTTATATTTTGGTACAATGAGTTCATTATTATTAATTACCATGGCTTTTTTACTTCTTTTACCTCTATTGGTCATAATAGTCCGTCATGGTTAAGTTAATAGAAAGTAAAATCGATTTTTCACAAATGATGTGCTTGTACCATTATTATTCTTTGGGTCAATTGCCTTAAGTGATTATATTTGATTGGGCTAAAGGTTCTATTTTTGAACCCTTATTGAATTTTAACTGTTCGGGCTATTAACCTTCCCTTTAATTTCAAGTCAATATTAAGGGTAGATTTGGTGGATTATTCCTGCACGCGTCCGTTAGCCAATTAGTGGAATAACCCTGGCTTATCCCCTTTTTCATAGAACCTTACTCTTTCGTCTCTGGGTTACTGCAACCTAAGAGTATAGGTTTTTTTCTTTATAAGAGAATCAAACTGGACGTTAACGATCCTATTATGAAGGAATTTTTTTCCAGTACAGCTTTGGTCCTTTTCCTTCTTGAAACCAATTTTCTACTAAGTCCCTTGCGTTTGCTCAATCGATCGTATGTTCGCAGTATTTTTTCTTTTTTTGCCTCTATTTTCCTTTGGCTTCAAAAGTTTAATGCCTCAACGTTCATGTCCGCTTCGGGTTAAATTTTTCATGGTTAAATTTCCCTTTATACCTTGTTATGGGTCCATATATTTGGCTTTCTACTACGTGAGCACGGTATGTTTGTTATAACTGAGTAGCACCGAGGGTATGAAATGGTCCGTTGGTTTCATAGATGCGAGTTTGGGGCTAGATTATGGCGGGCTCTGTTGTAGATTGGATGGGATTTTAATTTTAACCTTCGGTTCTGTACAAGGGGCATCCACTCTGTCATGAAATCTTGGAGTACCTATGGAAATTTTAACGTTATTTGGCTTTCTTTGTGGCTTTGTATTTTATTCTTCTGCAAAGTAAGTTGTTAGTCCGGTGTTTTTCATTGGGTAAGTTTTACATATTTCTTTTCGAAAGTATTGATTTTGCGTATTGTTTGCTTATAATGTTTTTTTTGTTGCAAGGTGGATAAGTTTTTTTTTTTGAAAGTTGGGGAGCTAAAGGTTATTTGGCTATTCTTATTAATAAAGAGCCTGTTTATTGTGTGTACTATTAGTGGGTCGAGACGCCTTACTTATTTCATTTGGTTAGAGGTAGTCAATGGTCATGCAGCCCGGCCCCAAGTTCAATTAGTTATTGCATGTGCTAAGGTTGTTGTTTTCAGAATGGTGGTTGATCAGGTATAAACGTTGGGTATAGGTCTGTTGCCAACATTGTTATCGTTTTTAAAAGGTCTATTTCTGTGCCCTCTCTTTATGAAGGTGAATGGGTTAAACCTTTTCCAACCTTCTACTGAGTATTGGCTTCATGCATGAGGAAATCCGGGGGCGTTAAATCCTGATTCTTTCAAGGGGCCAAATGTGTTTTCTTTCCCTTGGGGCTTGTGATAGAGTGGTACGTTTTGGTTTCTCCGGTATTAGAAGACCCGGATTGTGCGTTTGGGTTATCGTGTATTTTTGGCTGTTAGTATCTTCTGTCTGGCGTCATCATGGGGAACATTAAATCACGATCCATGGCGACTGTTAACTTCATTGGAAAAGTTTCTTTTATTCCCCCTTAATTAAGATGGTCCGGTAATATTTTACCAATTTGTTAAAAGCAAAAATTATATACTAGGATTAGTTGGGTGGTAGGAAGTTGCCATTTAGTAATTATTTGTGCTGCTGGATCTGTCGTCTATTTATTCCCTATCATCCCGTATGGGGAATATCAACCGAGATTTAGGATTACATTTACCTTCCGGACTTTTTGCCCGTTTCCGGGCCGGTATCCGTTTCGTCCGGCAATCTATAAGATTGAGGTGTTGTATGTTTGGGGTCCTGTTTAAATTAAAAACGCTCTTTGTTGATTTTTTCTTCCCAAGTGTTTTTTAACGTTTCCTACACTGCCTTTTTACTCAAGGGAGTTTGGGGGCCTCCTGAATGGGGCATTATGGTTTCCGGGTACTTTTTGTTATTATCGCGCAAATTCGGAGAAAGAAAAAAAAAAGAAAAAACAAAAAAAAAACTACTCGGAATTTGGGCCTTAGGGCTGGAGCAGATATAGGACCATGGATCACTTTTTGGTGTTCTTGCACCTCCCTGTGCTCCGGCCTGTAGTGACTTGAGAAGTGAGTCGTAGTGTTGGTTTCGATAAGTAATTTAGGGCATAGCCCGTTCCTTGGTTGGACGATTTTAATTTCCTTTGTTTTATTGATTACTATTTTGGCTTGTTGTGTATGTTATTGGTAGAATACTATTAATTTGCATTTCGTTTCCAGTTTGGCTTTTGTTTCTTCTATTAGCTTTTTTCTTCAGTTTGGTCCTTTATTCTTTGTATTTTTTTAACTCTTTCAATAGAGGCCTTACGGGGGCCGCTTTTATTGTCCGGTTGGAATTACAACAGGGCTAGGTAATTTGGGTGTTATTTAAGGCATTCGGTAAGTTTTTGGTATTTTCATCCATATAATTTCCCTTTAAATGCTCGGGAGAAATATTATTTTTTTTCTTTAGTCAATTATGCGTCAAAGCCGTTGCTCCCCGTTGTTCTCTTTTGAAAATGAGGAGGATTTAATTTTAGTTCCGTTTTCCGCTGGGTTAATTGTTATTGTTAGCTTGTTCCCCAACTTATGGTTATATCGCTACTATGGATTACGGGATTGTTCGGTTCTTAATGTATTGGATTGCACTGGTCCCAACGGTTTTCTAATGTGGTGGTATTAAACACAATTTTCTTTTGGGGAAGGGTATTAGTGTCGCCCAATATGTCGTGTTTATCTTTCTGTGCGGACCTTTGAATATGGACTACGCATTGCATTATCTTTGAACACTTCCCCTAATTAGCTTCTACAGCCGGGTTTTCCGTTACCCTGCAAACAATTTAGTACTGTTTTGTAATGGGATACAGGGTTCTTGAAATGTTTTATATTTTAGTGTTTTCTTATTTTTTAATTGGGACGATTCAATTCTGCTGGTATTTGTGTTTGAAATTCATTTGTATCAATCTATATTGTAGTGTTTGTTTTTCATGGTTGCTTTTGGCGTCTAATATAGAGCATTAGAAACAAAATATTGAAATTATTCCAAACTACCTAAAGTTAGGCCGAACTTTGAAACCGATTTCTTGGGTCTTATTGACGCTTACTCATCCAGACTTCCCGGTTAACACGGGACCTGCCTAACCCATCAAGGAATTGAGGTAATGGGTATTCTAACTAGAACCATTGTTTGAAAGGATTCATGATTATTTCTATTAAAACCTATAAGGTCAATTTGTCGAGAAGCTTGTTGTCAAACCAATCACACTGTTTTGGTCGAAAAAATGGAGGGCTCGGCCTAGGTTTCTTTCAGGTTTATTTCCGGTATACCAAAGAACTACTCTTTTATGGGGTTTTAAGGTTTTACTGTTGATCTTGGTGTTTTTTTTTTCTCTTTAGATCAAAGCTGTGATATGTAGGTTCCATTTAGGAGTACACTCCATCCAGCAATGAAGCATTATCCCCGAAGATTATATGTCCAAGTTTTTGCTTTTAGGCTTTGATGCCTGTTAATAAATCCCCTTAGAAGGTTGTGGCTGTGAACATGGCTTATGGTTATCCATGAAAGCTCTTCTTTTACCCAACAATGCATAAGGATTCATGCAAGTGCTTATATTACCTTTTGAAAGGTTGCGTACGCCGGAGCCTGGGCTTGAATGAGCGATCATGACGTAGGTTATACAATTGAGTTTTGGCATGAATACAGAAGCTAGAGGAAAAAATCGAAAATTATGGACATAAACCCTTGAGAATAAGGTTTGCATATTGCTTGGGCGAGTTTAAGTATCTTGGCAAGGTAGTGGGTCCGTGGTTGTGCGGGGTTTTGGATTAAACAATATTTATATTGCGAACCAGCAATTTTAAATTGCCCTTCCGAGGCAAATATATAGTTAAGAACCAAAGGGGATTGAATTCAGCCCTCTTGGCGCTTGGGACTGCAATGGTTATGGCTTAGAAATCTAGGCAATTTCTTGGGTAGTGGTGCTGCGTGGGCCCTAAATCCAATATTCTTCTGAATTCAACCCATCGCTGGTGTTGCCCCAATACCTTAAATTTTAGCGGCCAAAAGTATCCCTTATTTATGGCAAGGGATTTCCTCTGTTCAGTTCTCGTTGTACAGAATTATAGGAGTTTTAAAGATTCTTTTCCTATTTTCCCGTCATCTACCTTTAACGGAATTGCTTTGATGAATGATTTGGTGCGCTTCATGTTCTGAAGATTTTTTCCGGAGAAATGTTTTGGTACGGATATCTTTGTCTATCATTTAATGGGGTACTTTTCATTCCCACTGCCAGTGGTTGGTACATTCTCCCGACCTCATTTCCTATTTCCGTTTTGTCTTGTTGGTTGCGGCACCCCTAATTACTTTATGTCTTATCAGATTCTTACCTGCTTTTTTATTTTATTGGGTGACGAAGATTTGCCTGTGCGCAGGTATATTTTATCTGTTAAATATGGTCATATTTGGTGTTCGAATTAGGCCCTTCCTTGCGGGAGTAAGCCTTGACATGTCAAGGCCATTCCCGAATAATTCGGGATGGGATGGGCGCAAGGTTTACCTCTTCATGGATTTCCTTTTCTTATCTTTTATTGATGAAAATCCATTGTGACAGTTCTTTGTACCATTGAACCGTATAGTATCTGGCTCGGTGGAGTACCCTTTCGATTTTCTTTGATTTCGGAATCTTTTACTCTTCCGTTTTCTAATTTTTTTACTGACTTTTCCTTTTAAATTTTGATTCTCACCCCCAATTCTTTCTATAAGTTTGACGTTGTCCTATTTTTATTGCGGCTTGGATATTATAGGCCCTTTTCATGGTTTAAGGCGTACCAGATTTGTCGGAATCTGATAAAGGATTTTCAGGTTTTATTTTCGAAGTTCCGACGTCAATATTTTTGGATTTTATATACATAACAAGATCATATTTTTTTTTATTGGTTTAAATATCCAAATTTCGTCCTTACTTTTTAGTTTTTTTTTCCCGGAGATTTTCCCACCTTTATGCCGTTTTTGTATAATTTCTAGATAACTGTATTTAATCCCAATTCTACTGTTCTAATAGAATAGGTTGATCGTTAAGTTATATATTATTTCGTTTTTCCTAAGACCCAGTTGAAAGGTGATGCTGTTTAACATAAAGAATATTTTGGAGATTTTGTTCAATGTTTTGAAGATGTTGAATGGAAGATCGTCCGAGTATCCGTATTCTGTAAGGTTTAATAATTATGTCCACTTATTTGTTTGAGTTGTTTGTATTAAGTATTTATACACTTTGGGCGCTCTAATATGCCATTGGATGAACTCTTTTCAATCCCAGGCCAATGGTATTTTTCCCGCCCGTTTGTTATAGCATTACCCTCGCGTTTGGTTTTTTTCAATATTCGGCCTATCGAAGTCCCCGATTGTTTGAATTTAAAGATACTTACCTATCGTTGTCTGTCGGATATCCGAGGAGTAAAGTCCACAATAAGTTTGTTGTTGTGATATGTAGGTATTAAGTCCGGTACTAACGTTTCGTATAAAATGTATATGGTTGTCCGTTAAGTCAAAGGCTTATCCCGATTGTATCGCACTTTTCGTTCTTTTATTATTGGCAAGTGGTACTTTTTTCCTGATATTTTGCCCTTCGGTTTTCCTTTGGCATGGGCTCTTACTCCACCTAAAATCAGGTGTCTGGGCGGACCCGAATTCACTGAATGAATCAAAAGATCCCCGCTTATATTTTATTCTTACCCAGTCATTTTTCGACTGTGGGTTTTTTAATGGTGGGGATTGAACAATTTCCCTTTGGGGAGGGTTTTAGTTATTATGTTCCCTGAATTGATTTCATATTAGCTAGCCACTTTTTATTTTATGGATCTCCATAATGTCGTAATTAATTGATGGAAACATAACGCGGATCCCAGTCTTCAATAGAAAAAGGTTGGTTTTTTACCCTTTTTTTGATCATTGTTTAATTTTTCTATTTTGGCACTAAATTAATCGCTATAGACCCATCTTCGCTTTTGGTTTTTTATGGTTTTGGTTTTTTATTTTAATATATTGTTAACTTGGTGGTTGGATTATGATTTCTTGTCTCTAGTGGTGGGCTTGTTGTTTAGCGATTTCCAAGTGGCAACTTTTTGATTTATTAATATTCTGTGCCAAGGGGGGGGAATAATGTTTAAGATTTCCCGATAATTCTGGAACTATTGAGTGCAAAATCCACTTACAAAACGCCGGCGATGCCAGTCATCGGCGTGAGATTCCCCGGAGGTTGAAGAATCATACACTTTATTGAACGGGTAATTCTTAAACCCAAAATGTTATAATTATTCTTTCGTCTTTGGTACTTTGCCGTACATCTGTGAACCTTTTAAGCTAGGTTTACTTTTTACCAGATAATATAATACTTAAGGTACCCGGCGTTATTGGACAACTTTTCGGCATTTTGTAGAAGGGATTCATTTTACACCTTTCAATATTCCTTTATTTCTTCTTCTATTTTAGCCCTTTAAATGGTCTTTATGGATGTTTTTTCGTACATAATATTAGCTATTATTTTTTGCAGGCCACATCGATTACGATAAAAAGTAATAAATTGTGAAATAGATGCTCACTCATGGGACTATACTATGCTGGACGTTCATGGGGGTTCAAGGAATAAGAAACGCCAGGCTATGGACCATGTGGTGTTATTTAAACGAAAGACCACATATGGCCCACATTATGGTTTAGATAATGGAAATATAATGTTGTGTGTCTGTCTTTTTTCCAGCGCCTTATTGCCGGGCATATCATTGACTTAAATTAATAACCAGGATAAATGATTAAAAAACAAATAAGCATTAATCCATGGTATCTAAAGTTATTTTGCATAATTGAAATTGTCGGGAATCCCGTGTTGATATACCCGTGCCTTCCACATGAGGCCTGGGGCGTTTAGCAGCTTCCGATTAAGCTGAAGGATTAATAAATTCGAACGATCAAATCCAACTTTGAGCCCCGAATGTTCAATAGAACTGGGTTAATCAGCAAAGAAGTCCTTATTATTTTTTCTATAGCTGGGGAGGGTATTTTAAGAAGAATTTAATACTCTTTATTTCTAGATGTTTTTCCCTCAATTCACTGCGCTAAATCCATATTATAATGTGATATTATTAGGTACAAATCCTCTATGAAGGCTTTTTATTCGGTTATACCCTTTCAGGTTCTGTTCCCGGTAGGTAGCCTGTTTGATTTGATTGTTGTCGGCACTTTAAAATGGTACCCGACCCCTTTCTGTATTTTTCGATGTGACGGGTCTTCAATACATTTTCAAATTGTCCCCAACTTAGTAGGGAGGTCCTTAGTATAAGAGGGCCTTCTGGCCCACCTTTTCCCAAGTCCCATGTTTGGATTAAGCATCCATAATCATATTTTTGACAGAATCCTTGCAGCCTCAATCTATATTTAGGTCTGAAAAGAGGTACTTTCGGTACCTGAATTGTGAAATTATTACTTATTCCCAGTACTCCATAGTCTTACTTCTTATCATTAACCTTGGTTAGGTACAATAGAACAACACCCCCATTAGGATTGCGATCCAAATGTCATGATTCAGGATTATTCTAACCTTGCTATCTTGTTTTAGATGAGTGACAAACTTGCCATATATATTATTTTGGGATTTGACGGTTTATATATATCGTTGGCCCCGGATGGAATTTTTTCGAGAAAATTTTGACCTTTGCCCCTTGCCGTAATGTTGATTAAAGGGGCCTCTGTTTCATCTGTGGGGTTGCACGGTGGGAGATTAATGTAGCCGCATTTAATATTCGAGGAAGATTTGACTTTATCTTTAAGTCTTCCAAGTCCATTGGGGCTTTGCCCCAACATCTTATAATGTTGTTTATATGTTTTTTTTATTCACTAGCTTTCCATCCAATATTTTTCCGATGTGTATTAGCCGCGTTATGTCTAATTTCTTAAGATTCAATTCTATTGTGTGGAAAATTATGGATGTGCCTTTTCCTCAAGCAGAAGGATTATCCTTTATAAGATGGATTTATGGGTCGAAACCCTGAATGGCTCATCGAAATTAAAGCTTTGTTCGTGCAAACTTGTGAGATTAAATGGGTCTTTTTGCGCCTTCTTTGAAGTTCTGAATTTTTGTTCCCACCCTATTTCCAACGTCAACCTATTTTAATTGCTTTTTGATTGCCTTGGGAGTCCCCTTAATTGGGGATATGACTGGTGCCTATTTATACTTTTTATAGTCCTTTCCCTCCGGGAATACCGATTGGATATTGTGATTTGGGCTGCGGGCTTTCATCAATAACATTTTCGCCTTGTTCGGATTAGATTTTTGATGATTTTCCGTATTGTAGTTTCCCTGTGTTGGAAGAGCATAGTATGTTTCTTGGGAATTTCTTAATGAAACTTTGTTGAGGCTATTGGCTCCCAAAATGCTTAGAACCTTCTTTAGCCGGGGCCATTATTTAATTTATGAGCAATTTTCTCAAGATATTATTTGTAATTAGAGATGGTGGATTTTTAATTTTCTTTTTAAGCTTTTTTTATCTAGGGATTTTATATTGCCAGTGGAATTTTGGATAAATCCTAAAAGAGATAATGAAAGGATAATGCTTTCTCTCCTAAAAAAACATAACTATTCCATTCCAGCAAAAATCCGTGTAACGTTGAGATCCCAGGGGCTCTCTAATTGCTTCTTGAGTCTTACGGCCAGGGTTTTCATAAACAAAAAACCAGGGGAACGTGAGATCCCGCCAAGGGGGGGTTGTTCAACATCTTTTATTTCCGGTCCTTTAGGGTTGCGGGAACTACAACAAGAGTTCCGGAGGGGCGGTTTGTTAACTGGCGTTTTTGACCCTTTCCGGGGGCTTGGCCGGCTCCCAACAAGAGATCCGCCAGGGGGGGTTAGTTACTTGCCCGCGTTTATTAACCCTTTGGGGTTTAAAACGGGTTTTCCCTACGGGCGGTAACGTGGTGAAGATCCGAAAGGGCGGGATTTTAGTTCACCATATTTTTTGCACCTTAGGGCCTTGGGGACATACAACAAGAGTCCCGCAAGGAGCGGTTGTTAATTTGCCCGCGGTTATTGCCCTTTCGGGTTTTAACGGGGTTTCCCACTAATAAACCGGGGTAAGTTGAATGATTCCCGCCAAGGGCGGGTTGTTCCATCATCTTTATTTCCGTCTTTTGGGGGCTTTATAATGGGGTTGAACTAACAACCATTAACGAATCAGGATGGGAAAAATTGTATGTGAAAAGAAATATATTGTGTTCAACTTACTCATATACGTTTTTTATTACTTAATACTACTTTGAGAATTCTTGGACTTTTAAAGAATGTTTTATCGTTTTTGGTTGGGTTAATTTTCGTTATTTGATACGTTTCCCAAAAGTTTTTTTGTTTTATTACTCTTGGGCGTGACATTGACATGTCAATGTCCCCCTTTGCATTCATTAGGCTAGATACTTTTTTTTAATTAAGAATTTTGAGTTGTTCTGCTCAATTGTCCTCTTCCAGCGTCCGATTCTTTTGAGGTTACATACAGCTTCGGAATATGTTAAAGGTGTATGTAGTTTGCCCCTTTCCCTTTTCGGGTTTTATGTTTGTTTCAATGCCCAACAATTCGCCCGGAACCCATTTCCCGGTGCTGTTTCCTTTACTGGGCATTTAATGATGTCCCTAATTGCGGGAATTTACTCTTCGTCTCTCTCGCGACTGTTAACCATTGGGCTCCGATCGGTAGGTTTTTTATCGATTTTTTGTGACTCCCACGTGCTAAGGTGTGCCGTCTGCATTTACGATTGTTATGGTGATTTTGGTTAATTGCCGCCCCAGGTGCAAGGTTTGGTATGGTAACTTTGCCTGTCTTTCTCGCTTACCCCTTACTTTTTTTTTCTAACCCTTTGGCCCATTTCTCCCCCGGTTGTTTACTTTTTAGGTTATTCCCTTACAGTCTTTGAACGCGGCGCTATCTTTGAGAACCATTAAGCGCCACCGCCCGAAGCGCACCAATATATCGCCGAACTGACTAAATGTATCGATTTGTTATTCGTGGCAATCGCCGCCGCCGTCAAGGTGCATGTCCCGTATTTGTTACGTGCTTTTTTTGGGTACTGGGATTCTAGGCTTGTTGCTTTTTAAACATTTTGGCTTTTACGTCCTGGTTTTTGTCGTGATGATATTATTTGTTTTTCGATAGCCTTTTTTTTGCGTGTGATTTTTCCATGCCAAGATTTCTATGTTTTCATAAATTTTTTATTTCAAAAATTTTGGATGGCGTATTTTTCCAGTTACCTTTTAACTATTATTATTTTACTTACTTTTTTTTTTGAGAGCCTGGTCTGTGTGATGGGATCGTGATCTTGATCCCGAGGCTAACTTCCTTTTACTCAATTTGAGACTTATTTTTTAAGTTTCTTGAACTTTGTTGTTATTGAATTCAATCCCTTTTAAAATTTCTGATCCCTCTGTTTTTGGAGAATTCTTTATTGACCGCTCCAATCATCGTTAACCGGTAATAGGTATTAATTCTGGACTGCGCGTTTTAAATTTTCCTTTCTTTGAAAGGTCCGTTCTTTTTGTAATTCTGGACTCTGGAAGGCAATTTGTTTTTTCCTTTTTACGGTTTTCCTGTAATTGCTCTTTCGCTATCTCCATTTTTTATCTGTTCAACAGAATGACGTCTTGTTTCTGTCTTGATTTTTAAATTATTTAGACATTATTTCCATTTCTTTGTTTTATTTTGTTGTATTTAATAATTTTTATTCCGTTTGAGATGGCAAGTATTGCCATTCTTTAAAATGTTATAATGTTCATTTAAATTTAATAAAAACAACTCGCATTGCCGGATGTTCAATTCTTACAATCTCCATTGTATTCTAGGAATGATCGTTTCTGATAAGTGTGTTCTGGTCTATGTTCGCTTTCCTTTAATGTTTTTAGGCCCTTACTTATTTGGATAGATAATGATTGAATTTTCATTTTTTTAAACTTACCGCCGGCTGAATGAAATGCCATATGGGACATTACCAAACCAATGCATTGGTTTTGGATATTTGGGTAAGGAAAAGGGTTTTTCTAAAACTCTTTGCTTTTCTTTGTAGTTTACCGTTGAGTAGGATTTGGGCTCCCGTTAATATTCCCGTAGCTTTTTGGTTACGTGTAGAAATATTCTACCAGTCATGGGATGCTCCAGTGATTGGTCGACCCTAATTGGAGGCCTAAGTACATTTTTTATGGGCTTGCTTATTTCAGCAAGCCCCTTTTTAGGACCATCTATCTATTTTGGGTTTTTATATTACTTTTTCCAAAGGCCATTAACTCTTTCCCAAGTGGTACTATCCTAAAATGTTTATATTTTACTCACTTTCTTTATTTTGGGACAGGTTAGGGTAGATACCTTGGCGAAAGGGAAATTTTTATGCGTTGTCCTTTTGGTTTAGACCCATAAGTTCTTAAGGAATCTTATGTTTAGTATTTTTTTTTTTTTTCTTGGTCCATTTTTGGAATATTGTTAGCGATTGTTATTGCAGTACCTTCCACAATCATTTTTTATTCTTGTGGGATTCCTATAGCTTATGGTCGTTTGGAAAATTTTGTTTTCTTTGTGTGGTTAAGTTTAACCGAATTATTATTTTGTTACAATTCCAGATTTCCCTCCCATGTTGACGTTATGGACTTTCTTTCTATTTTTTCTATTTTATCAATTAGTTAGTTATGGGTTTTATATTGAGGATTGTATTTGTTTAGGTTAACCTTGGTTGTAGATCCGTTAATATCTATTCAGTTTTATTTTTTGTTTTAGGTCCGGAGGCTTTTCTTTTTCGGAGGTGGTCGTTCAGAAAAACTCCGTGGATAGTTCTCTAATTTTTGTTGTAGTTTACAGAAATTGTTTTCATGTTTGAAATTAGCATCTTGTCAAGTCTGGTGTTAGGGAAGTTCAATATTGTCAATAGTTTATGGTCGTTTTTTCTTATCCAATTGCCTGTTTAATTCAGAATTGGATTTATTTGATGCAATTTCATGGTTTGGTGATTCTTTTAAAGATCTGTTCAAATCCTTTGTTTCCAGGTCGTTATAGCAAACTTGGTTTTCTCCGGAAGGCCGGGTTAGTTAAAATTTAGGGTATTACCTTTGCTTTTCCCGATTCATAGTTTGCGGTGTTTATCCCAGTTCCCGAACATTTCCCAAATAGATATGACGCTGGAAAGGGATCGTTCTTTATAGAATGTGGCTTGGAACGCCGCCTGATGATTTGGTACTGTTCGTTCAATCCCTTCCATTTGATTGTTTTAGATCCGTTGGCTGTGGTTATTTTCCTTTTTTAATTATTTTGTATCAATACAATTGCTTCAAGCGGTTAGGTTTTCTTTATTTCGTTATGTTCGGCAATTTTTTTGGATTTTCCGCCATTTCCCAGATATGCCTTTGGGCTTCAACCGTATTTTCCATATGGAACATTTGATGACTTTGTTTACAATATTTGGCAATTAATCATATTTTGTAATTTACCAACTTTTACGATTACCCCCTTCCATTTATTCAGCCTTTTAGGTGCCCTCTGTAACGCCCCATAATTGGGCAAAGGTTGTATCGGACGTGGGCTTTTTTTGATTAATTTTTCCTGATTTTTAATGTTTGCGTTTTTCGCAATTGGTTCAGTATCTAGTTTTCCTTTTCCACCGGTTCTTGGGTTTATTTGTGGCTTAGGGTAACCACGTCAAAAAAATGGGCAATCAATGTTAAATTCTTTTATATTACAGGATTTATTCCCTTTCATGGGTATTTTTGGACCGAAAAGAAAGTATTATGTTTTGCTTTATTTATTGCTTTATTAAATTCTTGCAATGTTTTTAATTCAATAATAGTGGAAGTTAGGTTTTCAAATTGTAAGTAGGATTTTGTATTTTGTTTGGGGAAATATTTTAGTCCTATGATGATCTGTTTATTGAACGGGGTGGGAATCCCTAATGTTCCATTATCACCGATTAATGGACTTCCGCCAATTTTCATTTGGGGCAGATTGTTTTGAAGGAATGAAGGCTACGTGAAAGGCCAAATGTTTGGCTTTTTCGTCTTGGAACCCAAGTTCCCTTTCGTCCAGGGACTGGCTCTCCGTTCTGAGCTTACTTTATGGAGGGTTTAAGGAAAATTTTAAGGTTGGAATAAATTGGATTGCTAGGAAGGAGTTCTAATTGCTTGGTTCAGTGGCATGGGATTCAGCCTCACTTCTGGAGTTATAAGGTTTTTATATTGTTGTTTCATCTGGACTCTTATTTTGCCGGGAAGTTACGTCTTGATGGAAATTTTTCACCCGTCTGCAATTGCGGTGTGGTTTGCCAAGGCGGCGGTTTATTACCGTGGAAATTTTTACCTCCTTGGCAGTTGAGAGGCTTATAGGATTTGGATGATGTAAACAGAATATTTGAGGAGGCCGGCAGCCATGATTTTTATAAGGGGATAATGCACTTTATTACAGCTATTAGTGATGGATATTGGGCCGTTACCAGAAGTGGTATGGGCTTGAAGGCGAATATTAATGTGGAGGTTTTAGAATTCTGTAAGGGTTGTTGAGCCCCTCTAGACCCGGTTTTCTGAAAGAGATGTTCGGAGCAGGTATGGGCTGTTAATTTTCACCCTTTGCTACTTTTGGGATTCCAGAAAAGGTTTTTGATTTGCCGGATTAAGCTGTTATGCTCTTGTTAAAGAAACGGATTCGTATACAATCTGGGCCGAGATAAATTTGGTGGGATATTCAAGTGGAAGGTATATAATTATTACTTTTTTTGACGGCCTTTCTTGTAAGGATGAGGGGCTTTTGTTTAAAACAAAGATTCGAATTCTTTTTTTCTAAAGGCTTTTTTTATAAAATATTAATATTTGGGTAAATTTTGGACTTTAGAACTTTCAATTTTCCTGTTAATTGGTTTGCCATTCTTTCAACAATTTGCTCATTTACTTCTCTGAATTCTACTTTTCGTATTTTGTATTTTCCGTGCTCCGTTGGTCCACACAATATATAAGATTATTCCCAGGGGATCAGATTTACAATCATTATTGGTTGCGCTTCTAATATTTTGTTCTCATCCATTATTTAAGCCGAAGTTTTATTTTATTTTCCCAATCTTGCTAGTCTCTTTGGAAACAAGAATTAATGGCATTTTACCGATCAGTTTTACTTTTCATATTATTATTTAGTTAGTTTGGTTAAAATGATATGTCCCAGTAGGAATTATTTTGAAGGTCTTTTTTTTGGTGATTTGGTGTATTACTAATTTGCCGTATCCCAAAGCATGAAAAACTCCTAAACATTCAGGAGTTAAATGGGTGGATTTTTTAATTATTTCATATATATTATTTCTTATTAGGTTTTTCCCTTAATTAATTTATCGGTTTATAAAGCGCCACTAAGATTTGAATTTTTACCCGCGTGATATACGGAAGTGTAATTTTTGCGTTTGGTAACTAAATCGTTTGTTGTTGTAACTTTTTTCAGAGTATTCTATTAGTTCTTATTGGTTTAAACTTTGCTTTTTTAGTTAGTTTTTACGTGTCCGGAAAGAAAGAAAAGGTCGTCAAAAATATTTGATCTAACCCAGTAATCTGTCCTAAGATTTTATTTATCGGAATATAAAAGGCGTTAATTTCCTGTTAGAATATGTGCTCCTTTGTTTTAAATATCTTTTATAGTTATTTGTGCCCTCAATGAATTTTTAGCTATGGGTTGGTACTTTTTATTTATTTATTACAGGATAAAATTAAATGCAAGAGCCATTTCTATTGGTCTTTTTTAGGGGGGTTAGGAGTGGATTGCGCTTTTATTAGTAATTCTTTCAATAACCACTTTTCACAATTTCTTTTCCGGAACATTTATTGATATTATATGGTGGCTTGCTGATTGGTTTTTCATCCGGGCTTTCTTTTATATTTAACTTTCTCCAATCAGATCTTATTATTACCTGGCTTTGCGTGTGGCTTACTGTATTTTTCAATTTTGCCCTGGAACAACCCTTTTTTTAAGCCCCCGGGCGTTTTATTTATTTTCCACCGGCTTACACTCTTGCCAGTTTAATTCTAGAAGGGGAGTCCTTGCCGTGGGGCTGCCGGATTTCTGGGTTTTTCAAGTAACAATTTTCCATTACCGATTGTAGTATTTTGTATTTCGTTTTTTCTTAAGCCGATTTTATGGCCATTTCTGAATTTAAGTAGCAAAGCTTGAAAAAAGGGGCACGATATAGGTTACTACCAAGTGTTCTTATAAATTATTATCATAATAACATTTTTCGATACACTTTCCCTTTTTACATATATTGGGGTAGTTTTTATTTATATGTATTATGAGGCATTAACCCCGTAAATGGGGGGGGTATTATTTTTTATTTATATTTTTTGCTCATAAAATAATTAATTCATTGAAAAAATCGGAGGCCAATTTTGGAAGTGCAAAATTTGATGGACCGTAAAAAAAAGGTTAATTCTAATCGGAGTAAAACTTTTTAGTTTGGGGAGTACAACTGGTGTCGGCAATGAAAAGAAGGTTTCATGTCTATAGAGGAGTTCCTATAGTACCATCGATTCAAGAAGGGGTATTTTTCTTTGTGAGTGTGGATTGAGTTTTAGAAACGTACCGTTAATTCGATCTGGAACGCATTCTGGTAATGTTAGGTTGACGGTTAAAAAAATTTCGTTTCGGAAGTTTGGGAAGTATGCATTCCAGAAAACCCAAAAGAAAAGCGGGGGAAAAGCCGGAATATCCAACTAAAAAAATTTAAGAAAAACCCCAAAATCTTTTTTTTCCTTATGTA
>Ga0163217_1048314_pt1 | contig 16785 bp, 11 predicted proteins | sample SynspAceP_FD_185933 | JGI IMG/M metagenome (GOLD analysis project Ga0163217, IMG submission 185933) | Saline lake microbial communities from Ace Lake in Antarctica - Synechococcus sp. Ace-P (PacBio error correction) | ecosystem: Environmental > Aquatic > Non-marine Saline and Alkaline > Saline ... | reverse complement strand
TGTAAAGGCAGGATATAAGATTTTCCCGGGTGGCGATTAATACGCGCGAGTTTATGATTACGGGCTATGCTTGCTGATCCTGATTTGATTAAAACCATCAACTTGGATCTTTTAGAAGGACAGAAACTACTCAGAATCAGACCCATCACGAAGCAGTTTGGAAGATGAAAAATTCACAAATGCCAATTCTCTTGAATGAATCCGCGTTGCAGAAATGGGATGGGACAGCAAAAGAGGCAATTGGGAAACGGGAGTTCAATGTAGGATTTCACCAATAAGCGCTTGGAAAGGAGTCGTCAAAGACTTTTTACTTCAATTCCCTTCATCAAAAAGTGGGGCCGATGGTCATCTTCAATGATCCTAATGAGCAAAAATCTTGGCTGATTCAAATTGAATGCTTGGAAACGCCCAACAGCTAATCTCGCCCACGATTGCGGCGAGGTTTGGATAAGAAAACTTGTTCCAGACCGCCCTTTCAATCCGAAATTTTCTTAGATTACCAGAATATGCAAATGTCTTATCAATCTGAGCAAAAAATTGTAAGGTTTGAATTTAGGTCTCTTTGCAGGAATTGCAGTGTTTAATCGCTTTTAATGGGGACTATTTGGGTTTGGTGTCTTATGTAGCTTTGCGAAGAACACGAGAGATCAGTATTTCGAAAGTCCTTGGTGCTACTCAAGTGATGTGCTCCAGGTTTTATCCATGGATTCTTAAAGCTTCTGGGTGTTCGCTGTTTTGGCAATGGATTCGGAATATGGTTTTCAGATTTTGGTTGGGAGGCCGTTTTGCCAAATCGCAACGCGCTGGACCATCTGGCCATTTGTAATCGGCTATTTTATCTGGTCATGGTTTTAGCTATCCTAAACACTTGGCTAAATCGAAGTGGAAAGTATTCCGCATTTTGAATCCGGCTACAAACGCTGAAGAGTGGAATAAACTGGATTTATGATATTTAGATTTTGGATTATACGAATTTCTGAAGAATCGTTCATTTCGAGACAGCAACGACAACTGACAAAAAAACCTGATAACCGAAAAAAATGATAACAACTTTAAAAAACTTAGATAAATTCATCGAATGCGTTTTCCAACGGGTTTCATCCTCAAGGGAATCAACCTGACCATTAACGAGGTGAATTTATAACCTTGATGGGACCAAGTGGAGCGGGGAAATCTACTTGCTTAATATTTCTTTGGACTACTGGATTTTGAGGAATATTGAAGGCGAGTATTCTTTTGGCGATCGAAAGCATCAAGCCATGAAAGAGCGTGAGCGATCTGGGCTTGCACAAAAAAGTTGGTGTCGGATACATTTTTCAAAGCCTACATTTGATCGATGAATTGACGGTTTATGAAAACATCGAGACTCCTTTGCTCTACGAAGTGTCTTCTTTCAATGTGAGCGTAAAAGTATCAATTTGCCAATCTGATTGGATCGATTTAATATGGTGCAAGAAAAAGATCTTTTTCCTGCTTCAAACTTTCTGGTGGGTCAGCAGCAGGTAGTTTGGGATTGCTTAAGCATGTGGCAGGAATACCGAGGGTGGTTATTGGCCGACGAGCCTTACAGGAAATCTCCATTTCCCGGTCAAAGCAAAGAAATTTATGGAAGTGTTTCAAGAACTTCATCGGGCGAAGAACCACCATTATTCAGGCCAACTCATGCTCGAGGAAACGCCGACTTTGGCACCCGATTAATCAATATTGCTAGATGGAAAAATGAAAAGTGATGGAAGCAATTTAATTGCGATTTAAAATTCCCTTGGATAGAGGCTTATTTTTTCTATTTCGCGGAAAAAATAGTAGCTCAGGATAACCCGAGGGATCGATTTTCGAGAAGCGGTGGAATAGCTTTACCAGGCTAATGGTGAACTACAAACCCGGCTTAACTTCCTTGGAAAGTATTACAATGGAAAACAAGTAGCCAAAGCCTTTCTCATCTTCCTTCAATAGGATTTATACTTACTTTCGCTCAACAGTCTGGCCAGCAGTTTCAGCAGATGAAGGTGAAATTGTGGTGACAATGTGACCAATGAGATCATTTCTCAGGACTCAATGTGAACTTGCCCATTTTATTCAAACTCAGGGCGAGGAATCCTAGGAACTCAATCTGCAAATTGGTTAGGACGCCGGCGAGAAAGGTTGGACTGCAGGTCAGCAGGTGGGTTTTTGATGTGGCTCGAAGGTTTTACCAAAAGTATTAACTTGACAGAGCTGTTGAATTGCAACTGAGAACTTAGCTAATTCAAAAGAGCCCCAATTGCGTCAGATTCAAGGATTTGTGGACGCAGGTTTACGTACCCTTATCGGATCATAAAATCAGCAATCTGAAGTAGCAAGAGCCTGGATAATCTGTTTAGTGGATGCGCAGGTCAATTTGGAAAAATACCTTTGGGACTTATCTGAGTATTTGCAACTGCAAGGTTGGTGTTACGGGCTTGAATGTTTCCGGTTAGATCCCACTTCTCGTGGAATAGCCTTTCAAGATTTCTTTTGGAATTCCTGAGTTGTATGGAAAATAGCGGCGCTAAATCGAGCGGACAAAGTTACAGCAAGAACTTCTTGGTGAATTCTACGAAAAAGGATTTGGAAAGCTATCAAGGCGATGTATTATCCAAGGCTATTCAGCTTTTTATAATTATTCCACCTTTTATACTTCGCTGGATGGTCCGTTCAATTCAAGATCAATTATTAAAAATCTATCCTCAAAAATACCTCGGTTTAAGCCTGACCATTCCGATTTTCAACAATTTCCAGATTAGACTTGATGTAAGTAGGAGTAGAGTACTTTACAAAAATCAGGAGCTTCAAAAGCTCAATAGATCGAAAATTGTCTATCAAAGACGTGCGATTGCGACCCATCAAAACTATCAAGCCGCAGTCGCAAAGCAGGCAAATACCGGAGTGCAAAGTGATGGCTGCACGGAGGCTCAGCTTTTGCCATCTCAGAACGATTTTTAGATGGGACCTCCATTTTGTGATTTTTTGGCAAACTGCCTCAGCAATTAGTTGGGCTGCAGCTCAGCGCTGATCAGCTCAATCTGTTTATACCCTGGTTTTTCCAGGAAGTATTGATGAAGCATTTGCACTTGGGGGACATTGGGAAGTAAATCGAAATAGTGTTTTGGGATCTGATTTGAGATGTTGTGATTTGAATTCCCAGGAATGCCTTTTTTAAGAAGATACCGGTGCCTCCGCCTTTAGACGTAGGCTTTAAATTAAAAACTATATGCCTACGTTTTCAATGTAGGTTGCGTAGTTTAAAAAATCTCTTTTTGAGACCTCGGCGATGATCTTTGTGTCTGTAGTGGTAAATTTAATAAACATAAAAAAAGGCAAGCCCAATCTTTGATTGGCCTTCGCTTTTTTTGATAGTTAACTAGTTGGTTTGTTTTTAAACAGCATTTTGCAAAAGAACCATGTCCAAATCTGGAATCAAAACGATTCGAGTTCTTCTGTGATTGCCATATTTTTCGGGGGTATCATTAGCTACAAGTGGCATATAACTCGCACGACACTGCAGCCGATCATTTTCTCAGGAGAAACATTGAATCAATTTATTGAAGCTTACGAATGCATTGCTTGTCGCACGCTTTTACGGATAAAGTCCCAATTATCTTCAATTTCACACCGGTAGAGATGTGTTCTCGGACAGTATTGACCTTCGAATCATTACTTTTTGAAGATAGGTTCGCATTGATTTAAACTTCAGCCAGTTTAGCCAGCCAAAGGGATCAGCTTTTTGCCTATTGATTCTGTAAACTACCAGTATTGAAGAGAAGTTGTCCGATACAGAAAATCATTACCACAGTTTTGTCAATACTGATCAAATATCAATCAGTACCTTTCTTCAGTGCTCTCAGTGATGTTTTGTTTTTAAATGTAGGATACCGGCCAGATTTACAGAATCTCCCATTGTTTTGCTTCAGCCAATTGTGCAGATTCTAACTTTTGCTAGCGTAGCTTCATTTTTTCCTTAGACTTTTTTGACATTACAGTTGCACTTTCCAAACTGCTACATTCCATCATTTGAAGTGACAAGCATCGTTGGTTGTCTCTAAGTGAGTTTGATCCGGGCATTATACTCAGCAACTCTGGCTTTCGATAATAGCCATTTTTTTTCCTCTAATTTCAGTTTTCTCTTGATGCGTCATCGCCAATTCAGTCTGAGTTTAAAAAGATTACTTTCTAAATTCAGTGTATTTCTTTTTATTGAAACGGCCTAGGAAAAGAAAATTCAGGGAAAACTAGCAAATTTCCAAGTATGATTAGTTGAGTTTTCATAAAGTATTTCGTTTTTTCTTGTTTGAGTGTTTATCCAAAGCAGTAGCACAAAAACTCTAAACAATTTTGCGATTCAAAAAAAGCAGGATTTAGCCGATGGAAAGGTGTTAAATAAAAGGCAAAGGGGCATAAAAAAATCCCCAAAATGAATTTGCGGTATTTTAGCTATTTAGTTGTGTGGGGAATAAAATCCACAGATTGACCGTTTTTTGATCATTTATTCTAGAAAATTTCGCCAAATCGGTGAGGATTTTTAAACTCATTCATGACTCGATATGCCTGCCTCGTGTGATGTCTGGCTTGGAAATCAGGCAGACTCAAATCAAACCTTAGTGGCGGGTATAGCCTTGCCATATTGTATTGCCTTGCTGCTATTCGATCACATAAATTACCAACATCCATTCATTTTTATTGTATTTGACTTGGTGTAGGTCTTCGTCCTTTTCCTGCTCTCGAAGCGAGCTCACCCTCGTCGTCTCGATAAGTTGTACCTCTTTCGCTTTGAGCAATAGTCTAACTCTGGCTGTACCGTAGCCTCTATACTTGATCGGAAATCGGTAAAAAAATCTTATAAAACTCACAAAAGATCTGGCTTTTTCATTTCTGTTCTCTGAATCCTTGTGACCTAGGCTCGCACCAATTGTAGCATTTAGCACAGGTGAAACTTGCGAGGAATCAAAACTCATTGGTTCTACAAAAAGCCAAAGGTTTTATATTTTTTTAAAGGACCTTGGTAGAGTTGTAGTTCGTACTTTCTGTGAAACATAGTCTTTTGAGAAAAACAACCAGAGGAGAATCGCGACAATCAGAGCGGATAGAAGTAGATCTTTTTCATAAGGGAGAATAGAATTGTGAGGGCTATTTAAGAGTCATTCGTAAAGGAGCAACAAGGGAAACTTGGAAAGGATGTTTGATCAATTTACTTGTCGACCAATTAAATAGCCTCATTAATTTATTCAAAATTCCTCTAAAAAAAAACTATTTAGCTCACTTTGATTCCATTTTGTCTTCTTCTTACAAAAAAATAGCGTGGAAATTAGGATTAGAGACCTTTTAATCTATCCCTCCTAAATCTTCCTCATTCATGAGGCATTTCTCCTGATCCCAGCTCGATTCTCTAGGTATAATGCTGAAAAAAGGATAAGTTTTTCAACAGCGTTTTTATTTTCAGTTTTTATTTCATTCAGCTCCAGTAGATTTTCGATGTGGCTTAAGCTTCACATTGAACCGTAAACACATGATGTTTCTCCCTCAAGCGGACCAGATATGCCATGTGATGGCTGGATCCACTATTTTTTTCGCAAACTCACAAATTTGGCTTTAGCCTCATCTAATTTGGAAATATCTTTCTGGGACTTGCTTGAAGGAAATCAGAATGGTTTGATTGAGATTCTTGACACGTTCCAAAGGAATAAAGAGCGATACCCAAGTGACAAATGCCGGATCTTGCCATGGCACGTTTTTGAAATACAACACAAATGCCAGCTATCAGTACCAGCAACCCAACCTAACACCATCTTTCACCAAGTTGCCAGCTGATCACTTTTCCTTTTGGCTAGTTCCTTTAGATACCTTAATGCTGCGTAGCCATTTACTGCAATTTTCCCACCAAAAGCAAATAAAATCATCCTGGCGCATCTGCCATTTCGGGGTTCTTGATTCGTTGAATAGCTCACTAATCAAATAAATTGGGGAACCCAAAGGAGAAGAACAAGGCATTAATAAATGCGCCAGCCAAGGAAAACCGCTGATAGCAAAAGGAAAATTGAGTGGTAGCGGCTTTTTTTTGATTTTTTTTTTTTTTTTTATTTAAAAGGTTACCCCCATGGGGGGCCAAGAAAAAACCCAAGCGAAAGCTGTCACCCAAATCATTGTACTGCATCCGAGAGCGATCGCCACAAGAAGAATTGGTATAAATGCCCTCCGTATGATTTCTTTAAAACGGGTGGAAACCCAAATTTCATGAAAAAAGGCCAATTTCAGATTGCGTCTGAATTTGCGAGCAATCTGTGTCGTTCTGTGAGTGACCGTGATGTGAATTGTGATGAGCCATGATGTGCAGGTGTTTTTCTCAAAATTTAGAAAATGACAGCTGCAAGGGAATTGCAAAAGAGGAAAAGAGTTATTTTTTCGAAATTTCAGATTTTACCAAGGGCTTAAAGGTTTTACCTTGAGCACAAAACGATGGTACACTGGTACAATATCTTTAAAGATTTTTAATCGCAAACCTGTTTGCCATAGGTAAAGAATATGGGTGTTGGGCATGTAGTGCACAAAGGAAAATCGGGATTTTATCTTTTTCAGTTCAGCGTTTGCCTTTCGATTCCGTTCGGGGGAATTGTACTGTAAAACATTTTTCTTTACTTCTAAGAACTGCCTAATTCTGGGAATGGAGGGTGCAGCGTTTTATAAATTCAAACCTTCATGCTTGATTTTTCGAAATTAATTAAAACCCAACCTGAATCAAAATATCAGTTTTTTCAAACTTAGTTACCTTCTAAATGGAAATCGGACAAGCGTGTTTGATTTAACCAATTTGTGCAAATCTCTGATTAAGTGTTTATTAAAAAGTCAGTAGTTTGAGCAGTTATTTATTTTCAATATGGAACGAGAAATTTATTAGTAAAATTCAAACCGTTAGCCATTCTTGCTACTAGCTTTAGGAAGTGAAATCGTTTTTGGCAGCCAATCTTTTGTTTTTCAGAAGAGCTTTAAATTTAGGGAATGCAAAGATCCCGATCCTTTATGCCACTATTAAAAAGGACAAAGAACTGCTTCTTTTTGAACGATTAAACCTTGGAATATGAAGCCGCTCGCCCGCATTTCATTTGGATTGAGGAAGTCACTTCCAATCAATTCGTTTTGTGCGACAAATAATGGCCTCTTAACTTGAGAAAAAATAGCATTTAAGTACATGGAACATTTGACAATTGAGGGCGAATTCAGTTAAACAAACCAAAACCTATTTTCACTTGCAGAGTGAAATCAAATTTCAGCATTATTCCTATCAGTTGGTGATTGGAATGGGCGGAAACGGTCGCAAAGAATTTGATCCGTCCTACTTCAAGGCAAACCAATGGGATATTGGAGCAGTTTATTGTGCCAAATGGACTGGAGTCAGACTTAAGGACGTGCTGAATGAAGTAGGAATCAACCCCATGCGGTCTACATCGCTATCATTGCGATAGATGTTCCACCTCAGTGGTGATCTGAAAAGGAGCCTATTCTCGGGGATGCGTGGCAAAGCCATTCGCAGGAGGAGACTTTTATTGGCATTTCAGATGAATGATCAAGGACATTCCATTAGACGAACGGCCATCCCTTTGCGACTTGTGGCCTGTGGTGGGTATCCAGCTTCTGTATCTGGCCAAATGGCTTTTTCAAAATTAGTGTTAGGGATAAGGTTCGATGATGGAAAAAAGATGGGTGGAGATCCTATAGAATGCCTTGCACACCTGTGCGGGACCGGCGAGGAGGTAAAAGATTGCTGAATGTGTATCATTTGAATCCATGCCTTGAAAATCCTTGATTCACTTATCGAAAATCAGGAGGGATTATTTCAAAAGGAAAAAAAAACTAACCGTTAGAGGTTCATGCTTGGGCTGGAGAGTTGGAGTTTCAAAAAATGGAGTATTTCTATAGAATTTTGGGATGACATGGAAGGCATGTTATACTGAAGAAACCTTCAAATTAGGCTGGCTTTGCAACATTTTCACTGCCGCTGTTGACTTCCCCCAAAACAGGTTTATTATGAGTGTGGGCTAAAGCGACAGACTCACAAGGCAATCCTCAGGCCAATGATTGTACCCGGGTGGAATTCCTAAAGAGTTATTTAAATAATGCCTGTCATCGAAATTGCAGGTAAAGTCAGCTAAATGAAAAAAAAGCTAAACAAGGAAATTTGAGAATTCAAGAATAAGCTTTTACCAGCTAACAAGCTAGTCATTTGCCTTTAAGTGGATGTAGAGTGTGTGATCGCCGGTCCATTATTCTATTGACGAATCCAAATTCTTCTCTATTTAGTGGGTTTCAGAACTGAAAGTAAAACGGGGCGGTGGCATTGCAGTGGTAGCTTGAATCATGAGGGGATCGAAAATGAATTCATGTAGCTACTGGATTCATTGAGGCACCGGGATTGATGATTACCATGACAAAATTGCACCCAAATTTGTCATTCTTCAAAATTGTTGATTTCAAAACAGAATGAAATGAAGAACGATGGTCAAAAACCATCAGATGGGATGCAGGAAACTCAAATCTCTTGCGGATTTAGGAGAAAATGAAAAAGGTCATTGTAGACATTTATAAGCCCAATTATCCACTAAAAAATTGGTCGCAGAGCTTTTAATTTAGAAGTTACAGAATGGTATAAGTTGGAATAGTTTAATATGCTTTAAAAGCAGATTAACAAACGAAGAATTACAAACCACATTCCGGCTTTTTCAAATAAAAACATTAAGAATTCATTTCTTTCTGAAGTTTTTAAGTTCATGGAATTCCACTTTGGATTACAAATCTTGAATTTGATTGATTTTTAAGAACAAGCTTTCCAAACCATGTTTCCATGAAGTCGCTTCAGGCCATAAGCCTTTTCAATTTTAGGAGGAGTCAAAGCAATAATCCGAATCGGTTTGGTTGCGGAGTTCTTAATTTCGCGCAGCCGGAGAAATAAACAGGCCCAAAACAACTTACAGCTAAGGCAGGAAGTACCTTTGAAGTTTCAGATTTTTCTTTTCAAAGTTTTTGATTTAAGATCCGCAATGATTCCTGTCCGCGTTGGATATGCTGAGCAGTCGGCCAAATGCCAGCTTTGATCCAAGAATCGTCTTTTGCTGAGCGAGGAAAGCAGTGGCTTTTCCTGCATCTTGGAATATAGGTGAACGAGTGCTTTTTAGCTCCCGAAAAAGCCATTGGGACTTTTGCCGGCTTTCATTTTATCGATCACTAATTCATATCAAAAAGCTATTCGAAGCACGCAGGACCTAGCAATTCTGCAGCACGAAGCGACTAGTGCAAGTGAGGATTGCCAGCTTTGACTTCCTTCCAAAGCATATCCAGAATTTGTTTTTTCTCACTTTCCCTTTTCGCTAAGTGGGAGCCCATTTTGCTTCCCTCAGTGAGGTGCCCCACTTCCAGGCGGGATCAATGCATACATTGTTGTCGAAAAAGACCAAATTTGGCTTTTGTGAGTGGACACCATTGCACGAGCGTATTTTCCGCATAATGATGGGAGCCAATCTCGCTTCCATATTTTGGTGGAATATTGAATCCGCCAATAAAAATACCACATCGCTGGCCCAGCAACTTGCAGCGGAGACCTCTTCTGCATTCAGGAGATTCCCTGAAATAAGTACATCAGTTTTTATTTACTTTTTTTGGATACGATCTGAAATTGGCTGATAAGGCAGTCGGGTTGAAAGTTGTGATTTGGATACTTCTTGAGGCAATATTGCCGTGCTCCAAGGACAGTGTAAGTGGTTCATATAGGCTGGGATTAGAAATTAATTTTTAAACTTTTTTAGTGATAGCTAGCAGGACAACGGATTTTCCAAATTTCAGATTTTTTTACGGATTGAATTTATAATGGAGGAGCCAATTATTTTTTTCATTTCAAAATAAGCTGAACAGTTCATGTTTATTTGTTTTTACAAATAAGTATTAAATTACATTACATTCAGTTATTTGAAATTAAAAATAATTGATTAAGATTGAAAGGCTATCATTTAGAGAATTGGAAGAAAACTGATTTGCTGGACCGTAGGAATCCTAATTCAAGAGGCATACGGGGGTTTCTATTTTGGGAAGAAATCAAAATCAACTGCCGAAGCGTCAATATTTTTCCGCGATTCACACCGTATTAAATTCGGCTGAGAGGAAAAGGGTTTTCTTCAATTCCAAAATGGGGTGGAGGCGACCGAGGAAGCCGAGGTGGCAGGAGAAAGCGCCTTTTTTACACTTTTCAAGCTACTGGAAGAGCAGCAATCGAGCAAGTAAAAACCATAAGGAATAAGCTATTTGAAAACAGCTTGCCGGCCCTTGGCATATGCGGAACTTTTCTCATGGATATTAAGCGCAACCATCAGCCGCCAAAGAACTTGGCAGACCGCTTTTGGAATTTTTACTGCATGCCGAAAAGCTGGAGCAAATTCCAAGGAAGATGCATATTGAATTTTTATTTGAATTTTTTTGCAAGAAAATGGAAGGAAATGGATTTACGCTATGCGCGATTCCGATTTTTTCATTTCCACGTTCTCAGTTTTTTTAGATGGGGAAATTACAGAAGAACAAGACCCGAACAAATTATAGCGCTAATGAATTACGCCAATGCTTAAAAAAAATTACTTCAAATAGGCTGGAGAAACCTCATCAAGCAAAAAGGAACCACATTTATTTCTGTTTTTGGACTGCCAATGCGCAGTAGGGGATGCTGCTTGGTTAGCCTTATCTTTTTATTGAGCAAATCTGGTTTAAAGGGAATGCTCCAGCAAAAAAAATGAGATCTATTCAGCCTGACCTACACGGTAGATGAGAAGGAAGGAAGAGGTCAGGGTATTGGGGCTGTTGCCGAGCGATTGCAGAATTGCTAAACGAATGACTTATAGCCAAATCAAACTCTCAAAACACGGATTAAAATCTGGCTTTCCGGTATTGATTCATCGTCGAGAAAGCTCAACCAACGGGTGATTTAATTGTGCGATTCCTGGTTTTATGGAAATGTTCAGGATATCACTTAGAATTTGGCTTACCCGCAGGCATTATTCAGCAGCCGGATCAAGCTGATTTTTGACTCATGAACTTTCAGAGAAGCTCTTTTGGAGACACACATCCAATTAGGTCAAGGAAATAACCTTGGTCACCAACGGAAAAGAGATCCAATACAAATAGGAGGGGAGTGCTCGAAAAGCTGAATGACATGGGAAATGTTCAAATTTTTGATCTTCCTGGTCAAATTTGAAAACTCAGGGAAATGTTGGGAGCCAGCTTTTCAGTGGAAAGATTCCTGGAATTTCGAATTGTGGACCTTTTGTGCAAAATCGACAAGTGATAGGCCATCCCAGTGACCTGAGTGCCGGATTTGGAGGGGATTGTAAAGTCAAATAAGATTAATCCTGAGAAGCCTTATCTCAGTCTGGAGTTGGTTGCTTACACCGATTTGATAGTAAATCTGATCAGATTTGAGAATGGGCGATGATCAGCTTTTTTAGCGATGGACCCCAAATCTTGTTAGGAGCCATCGGTGCTTTGTATTGATTCCTCGCAGTCTTTAACTACATCAACATTTCTTTATTTTGATGTGCTACCAAAAGGCTTAAAAGGAAATATGCGAATCAGAAAAAGTTGATCGAGCAGAGTCTCAACTCAGATCAGTTTTTTGAGTGAAAATCTGATCGTGTGCTTTACTGGCCATTTCCTTTGGATTGTTGCTGGCTGTATTTTATCTTTTTACCTGGATTCAATCAAAATTGCCTCTAAAAAGTCTCCAAAATTGATCTTTTTTAATGATCCCTTACATCTGGGTGTTTTTGATTGGAATGGACTGCTTTTATCACCTTGGCATCAGGTTTATATCCAGCTGCTTTTGTGTCTTCATTCAGCCGATACTATTTTAAATGGGAATCAGCAGATTGGAAGCGAAAAGTTTCTTGACCTCTTTGCTTACTTTTCAATTCACCCTTGCGATCATTAGTATCGTTAGCATGGGAATAGCTTTCTCAAACGAACTACCTAAATGAGAATCGGGACTGGGGCTACGATAACGCAGATTAAAATCATCGTCCAACATACCCGAATCAGAAGGGTTTTTGCCACTGGAAAAAATAAAGCTTTTCCGCTATCGCAACTGTGGAGAGGCTGTCAGTGGAAGTCAGAATTATGTCGGGAATTATCTTGCCGAGTCATTAGTTGGACCTTATCATGATCAAGGCATATGAAATTTGATCTTGCTGCTCGCCGAGGCAAATATCCTGAGATCTTGGAATGGAAATTAAAGGCGGGTAGATTTCTGGGATTCCAAAAGGTGCCAAACAGACTGGACCGAATATTAATCGTCAATGAAGAGTTTATGTCCACTTTGAGGTTTTGAGCTTTCCCCTTTGAAGGGAAAGCATTGTTTTGGATTCAATACATTTATCAAATTGTTGGGGTAGTGGCTTGATTTTTCATACCGAGTTTTTCCAACGGCCTTATTTGGTCCGGACGGTCATTTCGGGCTACAGATGAAAGCACTTACGGCTTTCTGACGTTGGAAATAAGTCCAGGCTCAGTTAGCAGCTCTATGGGGCTAGTAAAGGGCAAGTGTTAGAGGAAATATTCCCCCAAGACTTTTTTGAGGGAAGCTACAGGGTTGATGTATTTTGAATTTTCATTCAATGGATGTGCGAGGAGTTCAAAATATCATTCTTTTCTCAGCGATTCTTGCAGTGCTTCTCTAGGCGATGGGTTTTATATTGGCTTGGTTTCCTTGAACATGAGTCCAGAATCAAAATTATTGCATCCGAAAAGTATTTGGAAAGGCTACGCTTTGAGACCTATCCAAAAAAGCTTTTTAAGAAGCTACTTGGATAAGTTGGCGGAATAGCTTCAGTTTTTAGGAGGTGTCGTTATCTTTATGTTAAGATATTTAACCTCATTTTTAAACAGCTTTTCGGCCTTTCATTCCGGAGTAGGTTTGCTTCCTCTGGCCAGTGGTATTTTGGTTTACTTCTGGTGATTGGGGTGACTGTAGTTCGCAATTTGTGGAAGGTGCATAAAGCTAATCCTTCGTATGTTTGAAGTCGGAGTAGCAGTTTTTTTACTTGTTTAAATAAATCTAATGAAAGCAGGAATATTTACCACCAAAGGCATTTTGATTTATACGATTGAAGGGAAAATTGACAAATTTTTATGGATGAATTTAAAGGAGGTTGCAGGCAAAAATCCCTAGAAACCAAGAAAATTTAAAATTTTTGGCTTATTGTTCCTGATTCAGAGGTTACAAAGTTTGGAAGCAGCCAAAAAGCATTTGCTTTTTGATTTTGAAAATTTTTCAAAACCTATTCGCATTTATGCGAGGTCAGTGGATTTGCGGTTTGGCCTTGAAAAAGTATCCGCAAAATTATTTCCAGTTTTCTGCCAAGGGTAACTTTCGCATTCTTTGATCTTGAATGACAAAGATTTGGCATGGCAATGGTTTGGAAGAAATTAAAAAGTCTTCTGAAATAAGGAATGGCTTGTAGGCCATGGAACTTCCGATCGCTATCGGGTACAAGCACCTTATTGCCCGAAGGCGTTCGGGCGCGGAGTCCGTTGCCGGCTAACTGAATTACAAAAAATAAAAAAACCTCAATACATGCTGTTATGAGGGTTTTAGTTGCGGCCCACTTGGAATTCGAAACAAGCACTACTGATTATGAGTCAGTTGCTCTAACCGAATTAGCTATAAGGGCCCTAATGTTTTTTAGAGAATCTTTGACTCTACTTGATGTCTATGTCAAGAAAACTATCGGGATATCGATAGAAGGCTTAGACAAAACATCAAAAAACCGTAATTTTAACCTTGATTTAGCTCAAAAACCTTGGTTTCCGAGGTGCAATGTTACATATTTTGAAGGGATATACACAACCCCAATATCTAATGAATAAAATCGCTAGACGCGGATTTTTAAATTTTTGGACCTCGGGAAATGTCATCATCGACATCGTATTACAGGGGCTCACTCAATCGAATCAAACAGGAAACTCCCTTGAGGCAATACATCCTAAAGTTGATAGCTTTTATCTTACTGATTTCACAAGGAATATGAAAAAAAGGACTGATTTTGATCTTCCCAGTTTAGGGAGGAAAGTTCGTGACTATTTTGAAGCTGATTGACTGATCAAAAGCGTCGATTTTCTATTGGGAATAGTCTGGCTGGGAAAAATCCCGAAAGAGCGATTGGAAATTAGTAAAAAAAACTTAGAAAAAATTATCAGTTGGGGTTCTAGTAACACCAATCATATCCATTATTCTAGGAGTAAATGAGATTTTGAAAACAGACATGGGACTAGAAAACTTTGATCCAATATTTGACTGGGTATTCTCAGCCACGGATGGGGCTAGCTAAGCCAAGTCCGAAATCTTATTGCAGAATCGTCTCGGTACAAATGAACTTTCATTACACTCCAGATCGCGGTAATATTTTCGATGATTTGCCCGATCAATGTGTTAAGGGCGTCCAGCAAAGTGAAGCCACTGGACAATGTATTGCTAATCACCGTGTGACTGGGCTCCTGGAAGTGAGTCTCTTGGATTTCTCTTCAACGAATGGCCTTGATATAAGTAAGAGGGGCACATACTGCAAGCCACGGTCTTTTATTTTTTGTCTGCATACTACTGTCGGATATACGGCCTACGTTTATGCAGGGCGATGAGAATGGGTCTATGGAAGTCAATCCTGGCTACTGGAGATATTTTCTCACTTTTGGAATTACTTTTGGAAAATCAATGGCCTATTCGATTCCTTTCTTAGGAATTCTCTTGATTCAGGCTTGGCCATCTTCTTTTACTTCGATCTTTCATAAAGTGAAATGCACTTTGCCTTTCTTTATTCAGGTGGCTGGTTTTTATTGCGGCTGAATCTTATTGGAACTTTTGGAGCCGTGATTCAATGAAAAGGTCGTGTAAATAGCGCAAAAATATATCATAATTCTTTTGTGCAATCGCAGGTGGTTGCAGTCCATTGGCGGGTTTTGCTGTGCTTTGGCAGTGGCTTGGCCTTTGGATTCTTGACTTTTTACCCGAGGCAGACTATATCTTATTCGGTTCATCCTGAATATGCTGATCCAGGATTTAAGGCTATGGGAGAAGGCGTTTTGAATTGAGTTAGGCAACCAATTTGTTGTTTAATGGCCATGGGGAGCTTTTAGCTGATCCCAGCCTACTTCCTGCGAGTTGAGATGATCATTATTCCCCTATCTCTTTGCTGGCTACTTTAGCCTTGTTTTCACAGCACTCAATTACTTTCCTATAGGCAATTAGACGGCGGACATGTTCATCTTTTGGACTCTTTCCCACCAAAGGCATTCCGAGAAATTATCTCTGACTGCCTTTACCGTTATTTATTGGCTTATGCCGGCATAGGAATTATTCAACCCTTATTTCCCTGGAGGAGTTTGATATTTCGAATTCCCCTTTACTTAGGGTTTCTTTCATATTTGGTTATTTCCAAAATCCAGGATTACAACTCCAAAAACTCGAATGCTTTAATTCTTTGTTTAGCAGCTTTCCAATATGGTCTTTGCCTTTTGTTTAAACCCGAATGGGAAGGGCTACCAGGTTGGTTTATTTTACAGTTTTCTGCCGGAAAGGGTTATTGGATTTAGGATTAATCATCCTGAAAGTATCAGGGCCACCTTCAATTGGATAAAAAAAGGCAAGCCATAGGGTTGGCTCGGCCATCATTATTTTTTTCTTTGCTTTTTCCCTTCAACCCTTTCATTTTCAAATAGAAGGATTGATTTTTTACATGTTCGAATTAGGCCATATGCACCCAGGTATTTGCTAACCTGCGATAACCCTTAGAGTTTAGGAAGTTTTTTAGCGTTCCGCTTCGTTGCTCCGATCTGCATGTGAATATTGATTTTCAGAGTTTTGAAATAATTCCAAATTCATCAATCGATTTTTGGTTAATTCCCAATGGGATGTTTTTTGCGCCCTAATTATCCTCTTCATATTCCCTTTCCTCACGGGACGTCTAAGAATAAGAAGTTGTCTTTGTTGTTCTTAACCTTTTTTAGGTCTTGTACTGTGAATATCTTTCCATGTGTCTATTTTTACTAATATTCTGAATGATTCAATTCCGCTGTTCCCGACTACGCTTGAGTACATAATCCCGGGGCGCTGAACCTTAAAAGTAACAATTTCTCCCTTTGGAATGTAAGTTTCCCGTTCTAAAAAAATCTCTCTTCCAAAAAGGAATCGAAAGATTCTTAATCTTCCCGGAAGGCTCCTTCAACTGTTAGGTAATTTACCACTGGCGTTAGGGTAAAATTCCGCATTGTAGCATCTGAATGTGCACTTTCTACCAAAAAAATGGGGTTTTGTGCCCAGGCAATGCTCACATACGGTTCTCATTTCATCAATGCTCTTTTACTTCTTCATTTTGAAACCCAGCACCTGCCACGTTGTTAATAAATTTTGCTTCCAAAATCATTTGTTTTATCCAGTCCTACGGAAAATTGAATTCTCTTGGGTGAATTGAGGCAAATCCCAATGTAAAAAAGGACCATTGACTCTAATATTGATGGTCCAAAAGAAAAAAATAGATTAACTGCCTCATTTGCCTCTTGACAGGAATTAAAATCTCTTTTCTGAAAAATAGGGCTCTCCTCTAGTCCTTTCAGGATAAGGGAAATATCAAAGGCTTGATTAGCTTGCCTTTGGGGGTTGCGTTGAAATTTGATTTGGAAGATTCCTTTGATGAAAACCTCCCTTGGCCGTATCGTATTCTACCGTCCAAAAAACCTTGATCTCTGATTAATTCC
>Ga0163217_1076094_pt1 | contig 16786 bp, 20 predicted proteins | sample SynspAceP_FD_185933 | JGI IMG/M metagenome (GOLD analysis project Ga0163217, IMG submission 185933) | Saline lake microbial communities from Ace Lake in Antarctica - Synechococcus sp. Ace-P (PacBio error correction) | ecosystem: Environmental > Aquatic > Non-marine Saline and Alkaline > Saline ... | reverse complement strand
GATAAGGTCGTAAAAACACAAGGCCGCAACCAACCCCTTCACTACAGCGCGCTTACTTCTGGTTGCATCGTCAGCGGTCTATTATGGAGAGCAACCTCACTGGCCTAATGATTACTCCTTGGGTAGGGAATAGCATTAGAGCTAACTAACTAATAGGACGGCGAGCCCCTGACACTGGCTGATTTTCAGGGCAGGGCGATTTTGCTCAATATCTGAGCGACCTGGTGGCCGCCCTGCGTGAGGAAAATGCCGACGCTGGACTCACTTCAGGCTCAACTGGCGGCGAGCAATTTGAAGTGGGTCGCGCTCTTGTCTGTGACCACGCAGGGCATCAGCGTTGTCGAAAAATTCTACCTGGAAAACAGGCTCCCAGCACCTCGCAGTACTATTGATCCTCCACACTGGCGACCTCAACACTGGGCATAGAAGGTGTTTCCACAACGCTGACTGATTGACCATGGACGGTTCGTGAAATTGGCCGGCCTGGTTGGTACTGCCGGAATGGGCAGTCCAGCCATTGGTGGACTTGATGAACCCGGGCCATTGCCGGGGTTCCGGACTGACTGGGTTCACGCAAGGGAAAAAAGCGGGTGGTTTAAATGCTTCAGGCTACTACTGCACGCTCCCTTCGCTGAGTTCCTCGAGAACCCCCAGGGCCTCAATTTCCCGATCATCGTAACAACTCAGCTCGCAGGACACGAAGTTGTTTCTCCAATACCGCATATCGGTTATCTGAGGACCGTACATGAGCGATGTGATTCATCAAGTTAAGGCGTGATGGCCCTGCAAGGCTGATGGGGCGCGCCCTGATAGTGCTGTAATTCTTGAATTTCAGCCAGTTGACAAGTTGAGGATCCTGCAGCGACGGATGAAAGGCCAGTCGCTCACCATGCTTCTCGGTATAGACACGGTAACCGTTTTCCTGGCCGATCTGGCGGTGGCAACAAGCCCTTCCCCGTTCGTAGAATCGGACAGTCTGAGTATCGGTATCGACCCTTTACTGGACCGTGCCAAACTGTTCCAATGCCGCATTCATGCTTCTCCTCAACGTATTCTCTACCCTGTTGACCTTATAGCTTACTATGGTTTTGAATGTAACCACCATATTGTTTCAAGTGGAGCCGTTGTCATGGTAAATCTTGTGATGGCCCCCTGTGCTGCGGACTGATTGAGCGGGAGCAAAAGCATGAGCCACAGGTTGATTACTGGCTTCGGAGGCAGAGAGCACATTGCGTGTTGATAAGCGCCGCTACCCTTCACGGGCATGCGCCACAAGGCGCTTTTACAAGGGGAATAATCTTACTTGCCGGAGGCGCCCATGCCGCTTGCCCTTCCCCCCCCATTCTGCCCCTGTGGCTGGGCATGGCTTGCGGTGGATCGCATCTGCAACATTTTTTGTCCTGGGACCGGCGCAGTCTCAAGGCGTCAGGCGCTGTAGGTCGCCTACCTCTTTGGCCTGGCTACTTCGGGCGTGGGCTGTTTCTCCTGGTCTTTATTCAGCATTAGCCAGTCGGCAAATGCCCCTAGGTGGCGGTTGTTAGTCACGGCGGCCTTTGTCTCGCTGCTCGCCCTCTTTCCATTGGGCGTCGCGTACCTCGTGCGCTGCCTGCCGCCCTGAGATGGATGCAATGGCACTCTGGCTAGGCTACCTTGCGGCATGGGTGCTGAGTGAATGATGCGCACCTGGTTCTTGACCGGGCTTTCCCTGGCTCTTCATTGGCTACAGCCAGACCGACACCAACACTTTGCCACTATCGCTCCCGTCTTTGGCTGTGCTTGCGTGAGTTTACTGGGGCACTTTCTCGCTGGCGCTCTTGGCCTGAGGTTGACCAGGGGCCAAGCCTGCGCAGTGCTGCGGTGAGTCGGGCCGTGTTAGTCGCTTACCCTCGCCGGCTTGGCAACTGCTGGATCCGTGAATGGGACGCAGCCAGCCGCTGACCGATCGATGTCGTTCCTCTGGCAGGAAACATCGCGCAGAACAAGAAATGGGACCCGAGGATACCGGGACATCACACTTGAGCGCTATCCAGGCCGCTTACCGCGCAGCATCTCGAGCCCCGGATATCGTGATCTGGCCAGAAGCGGCCAATCCCGATGTGGCATGACCAGGCCAAAGCAATCTTGCTGAGCTTTGAGGCGTTAAGCCGATCAGGGCAGGCACATCGTTAATGATTGGCGTTCCCGGTACGCGAGGCGGATGGCCGCGTGTCTATAATGCAGTGGTAAGCCTCTCCGATCCCTCAGGCTTTCTTACTACAAACGCCACCTGGTGCCCTTCCGTGTGAATATGTTCGTTTCGGGGAGTTTTTGGGTTCGGCCCTCGAGTGCTCGGGGGGCGCCCAATGTTCCGATTTTACACCGGACGGGACGCGCACGTCCTTGAATGGCAGGCCCGGGGTGCCCGTAGGGGCCACTCATCTGCTCACGAGGCGGTCTTTTGCGTGCTGAAGTCACGGAACTTCTGCCCGAAAGCGCAGGGCTGGTGAATGTCTAGTAATGATGCCTGGTTCGGCCAGCTCGCTCGGCCCTCTCCAGCCATTTCCAGGATGGCCCCGCATTGCGTGCCATCGAAACGGACGTGGACCTACGCCGAAGCCCACGAACACGGTTTATCACAGCAGCTGTCAGCTCGAGGAAAAGATCCTCAAGCGCGCTCCTCAGTTCCGCGTAGCCAGCCTCAGCGTCGAGGTGACACCGCGAACTGTGGTGCGAACCCACTTATGTTGCGCTGGAGGTGAATGGCCTGTCCTTGGTTGGATCGCACTCGGCCGGCTTTGCTCCTGCTTCTTCGAATTCGCCGTATCATCGGCTGGGTAACATGACGCCCGCCACTTCTATAGCGAGCAGATTTTCCAATTGGGTGAGGAGGAAGGAATTTTCTACTTATGGCAATTGGCTTCGCAGAGAAAGCCCCGAGCCGAGAAAAACGATGCGCTGGCTGTGCTCTCGCTCCTGTTTTACTGCTGGCGGATCAGGGCGAGCAAGTACCTTGCCAGTACCATGCTTATGTATGGAGAAAGTGATCGGTCACGCCCTTCTTCAATTGGGTCCACCGCCACAATACGGGGGCGGCGTCAGCTTTCTAGCGGATGCCGGGCGGTTGGCAGCAAGCGCTTTTCATCGCGGCTGGCCTTGGTTATCTCGACGTTACTGGGTGTACTGGCTTTGGCGGTTTCACGAGCGTACTGAGTTATCGGCTCGCCTCAGCGCTTCCTCGGCCGGTGCGTTGGGCAATGTCGCAGATCGCTTACGCTGCGGGATTTGGCTACGTCGAGGATCTTTCCTCGATTTTCAATTATGCCAGTGGCACTGGCCATCGTTCAACCTGGCGGACGTATGGATCGTCTCGGTGCTGCCCTCTTTATCTGGGCCGAAATACGGACAATCAAGCCAGGCAGCCGTTCGCGCGGAATCGGCTAGAGTCTTCGCTGTCGCACCGCTTGATCCTATTCCCAGATATACGTAGGCTTCTTTCTTCATAAAGCACAACAGCAAGCCGGTTGCCCATGCAGGTGATGGTAGCATTTTTGCGGATGGAAGCGGCCGGAGCAGACGGGGACATTCACATGATCTTTCGACAAACTGTATGAAACCGTATCCAGCATTACACCTATCTTCTGGGCTGCGAAGGAAACCGGACGATCGGTCCTGATTTGATCCGGTTATCAACTCGGTCGAGCGCGACCTGGCAGAGGTATCAAAGCTGGGCTCAAGCTGGAACTACACTCTGGATACCCATATCCACGCGATCACATCACTTCCGCCCGCCGAGCAAAGCAAAAGCTGGGCAGTAAAAATCGCGGCGGCCTGCCATGGAATTGGCCTGCCCTTGCACGGACGTAGGAGGGTTTTGAGGAGGGGAGGCCCTTTCAGGTCGGTCGGCCTCAGGCTTCCAGTCCGATTCACACGCCGGGCCATACCGGAATGGCCATTTTTCGCATACGTCTGGACGACCGTATTTTCACCGGCGACGCTCTTCTGATCGAATGTTGGGCAGAACGGATTTTCAAAACGGGAATTTACCGATACCCTTTACCGGGTCCGTGACTGAAAACTTTTCACCCTGCCAGAGACTATCTGGGTCTATTCCGCCCATTGATTTACAAGCAGCGGCGGATTTCGACAATTGGACAGGAAAAAAATCGCAACGTCCGGCTGGTCAGGTAAAGCCTGGAGGAGTTTCGGAGATCATGACAAGCTCAATCTCGCTTATCCCAAGTTTCAATCGACTATGCCGTCCCGGGAAACAAGGAGTGTGGCGTATGCCGACGGATTCTACCTGAACGATTAAACAGCAGTATTGCGAGCAGATGGCGCATACCCCTCAGGGGTAACCATCCTCCGAGGTCGATTCGTGCGCCCGACTCAAGGGCCAGCTTAACTGCAAAGGTTTCCGTTTTCAAGGCGTAGGGCCTTGGAGGGCGAAGTCTACTACAGCCATGCCCTCAAGATTCCTACCTTGCCCACTCAGGTGTTAGAGTTTCCTTCAGGCATGGCCCGCATCAATGCGATTATCATCCTGGTCAGCCATCCTTACATTGGCCTTCTTCATTTTATTGAACAGATTACTTTCACAGGTGCCGCGATTCCGAAAGCCAAGAGTACAATGACTAGAAGCCCTATAGCCCCATGCCCCACATCATTGGCCCCGCCGTTATCATTTCCGTCCCATTTCATAGTCTTTCGCTCCTGTTGAGAAAGACTGGCCATTCTAGTCCTATAAATGGCACCGGCGGCATCATGTTGACCTTGGACGAGGGGGCAGGAAAGCAGCCGCAGCATTGCCAGTTGTGGCGTTCAGCTCGGTTGCGCATTCTTTCACGAATTCACTTCAACTGATCCCTTGTGTATGTGGATGGTTGTGAGCGGGCCTGTCGGGCACTTCATTGTGCGGCCCGGCATCATCTTGACCTTTGGTAGCAGCATTTGGCGGATACGGTGATGAGCGTGTCTGTTATGCACTTCGCCAATGTAGGTTAAAGGGGCGACTATTCTTTCCACGGCGAAAGATGTTTTATGCTGTTTCTGTAACAGGATTCAATTGCGATGACCACACGGCTTATGGGACTGGCAAAGTACTACTGCTCGTTGGCTCTTTCTCCCCGTTGCACAGAGGAGTTGCCGCCGACCTCTTTTGAGGCGGAACCCATGTGCCGAAGCTTGTGTCATGTTGCCGACACCCAGGTTGTGCATGACTGCGCCGGGCTCAATTGCGAGGCAGCTGCCCAGTAGCCCGTGTTTCAACGTCCCATGTCGGGAAATTCTGCAATTTAGAGACTCGGTAGTGCTGTATTATCTGGCCCCCTGCCCGAAAAGGCTTTCTTCTCATTCCGGCCGTGTACTTTCTGCCCTATGACCCCGTTTTCCTCCCAAAGTTCTTCAAACAGTCTCCTGAACCTTTTGATTTACCAGAGCTTTCGCTTTCGAGTGCCATGTCGTTGCTTGCGCGTAGGACCACCACGTAGCAGCTTGCTGTTATTTGTATCGGACACGATGAAATACATGAAAAACGGGGAACGTATCTGTGATGTCATTCTATCTGGAAATACCCGGGTGCGCGGCATGACCGTGCTCTGCCATAGCTTTCGATGGGCACGTTGAGTTTTTCGCTGCCCTTGCCTCGCGTCACCACCAATGGACCCGGGAATCAAGGCACTGCAGGAAGAATCGGTTTTACGTGACTTGAACGCTTCTCCACGCCAGCGAGGCGTGACGGCTAGGTAAAGACCGGCGACGGAAAAACCGGAATTCCTCTATGGTCTCGGTGACCCACTTTTCCGGCGCCCCTCTCGGAGAGTGATGCAACGATCTTGACAGCGAATATTCGTTCGTTATATATTTACACAAGCCGACGTATGCTGGTCGGTTGCCGAGCAGCCCTCCGGGACCCCCCATCTGCGACGAGCGTAAAGATGCCCTGAGGCAACGCTGGCCCAACTGCATTTTTTTGCCACAAATTCTGGCCAGCAAAACCAGGGGATTGGGTTGCGGAGGGGAAAGTCAGGTTCACGCAGGTCGGGTCTCAAACCGTCCAGCCTGGGCCTTTTCTGCAGCCAATCATGAACGCAGAGGCATTCGAGCCGCGCGCTCAGGGGGAAAACTCGGAAAAAGCGGTGACGGCCGGCAGGCATTTCTAACTCACTCGCGTCCGGCCGACCCAACAGCCCCGAACAAACACGGTCATGTGGGATTGGGCCGAGGCGGGGTTTCAGCAGGACGCCAGGGCTTGCTGTTTCAAGCGACACGGACGGACAATGCCTGGGCCAGTACAGTGTGCCCAGGCAGCGAAAGCGCTCGGCAGGATGCTGGCTCTCGCGAGTAATGGATCAGCTGGCCTCATTACTCATTGCCGGCCAGGTCATGAGGCGTTGCAGGTCCTTACGCGAAACCGGACCCTGCGGCTGCCCGCGATCCCCATCAAGGTCCGGACCATCCTGCGCGGAGGCGGGCGGCCAGAGGTCCATCGGCGTGCTGCCGCGTTGGCATTCACGGGCCGGAAACACTCACCCCCTTTTTCTCTGACGCTGGGCGGATTGACCGCATTCTTCAGGGAGCGGGGCACTTTGTTTCAGTCCGTCGGTGTTCGTTTGGTTATCCTTGTTGCCTTGCGATGGTCGGGGTTTGCGTGGCACCGTGGCTGGATTTGTCCACCACCGGCGCCCCTCGGCCCCATGGCCGGCGTACTCTGAAGCATTTCTTATCGGGGGTTATTGAGTTGCGGTTTTGGCTGTTTTACACCTTGTGCTGGTCCTTCCTGGCCTAGCCTTTGCCGTTACCCAGCGGCGCCCGCGATGGGATATTCGGGCAGTATCGGGCTTGGGGTTTGGTCGCTGCCCTACGCGGCCACTTGATCCTCCAAACCCAAGTGTGCTGAGCGGTTGCCCAAGGCGGGGCCCTGCGACTCTGGCCATTCGAGAAGTGCTCGCGCTGATAATTGCTGGCGCCCGCCCGTCTTTTTCAGCGGCGAGCCTGGTGCCCAAAGCGGTATACCCTGGCTGTGGTGGGCCCGGCTGGCGGGGCGGGCCCGTCGTTTCGTTCAGGGAGCGGGTGCCGTTCGCGGTTGAATCACTTGCAACGGCGACAGGGGCCTTGCCCTTGCCGGTGAACAGGTGGTATCGCAAATCCCGGGCAGCGGCGAAGACGAACTTGCTGGGCAAGCCCACTCCGCAAAACTCCTGCGGACACAAAAGCGAGGGGACACACCGTATTTGCTGGAGTCACGCCCGATGTGCATCAACTGCAAGTGTCCTGGAGCGACCGTTATAAAAGATGCCCGCTGTGGCTTGAAGCCGTTAGCCGCGCGGCCGGCATGGTGCCGAATTCAGGTTGACTGTGCAGGAAAGGATCCGGAAAAAGAACGCCATTTGCTTAACCCGCCAACGTGGAGGGGCAGGCTTTACCTTTTGCGGCGATGTTTGACGCTGACGGCACCGTGTCGCCCGTTTCACTGGACTATTTGATACCGACAGCCTGGTCGAGGCGCATCACCGCACCGAGAACTCACAACGCTAGGCTTACTGGCAGATGAACCCCCATGACCAACCCGAACCCAACAGTATTGCTGCCGGCGTAGCGGTTTTTCTGATCGCGATCGCGGCGTTTCACGTTGGCATCGTACCAATTCCCGGAAACGCTCCTGGCTCGGCCAGACCGAAACGAGCCCAATTCCGACCCCCAGGCGCCAGGTTGCCCGCACGGGGGTTGGCAGATTTCTTCCGATAAGGTACCGCCTGCAATCTTGCGGAAGGCGGCAAAGCCCTGATAAAGAGGAAGACCGGTGAAAATTAATTCTGACACTGGACATTGAATCGGCTGGCACGTGACGCCAAAACCCGCCTCCATGGAAGTTACTTGATTCCCACCCGTCGCCCAGTCTTCGGTCATACGTCAAGTCGCTTGACATCCCGACTCCCATGACCCCGCGGCAGTGTCAGTGACATCACACTGTGGGTGACACCGCCCTGGAGGTGGTACGACCGACCGGTGATGCGAGTATCCGGCTGCTGCCATGACGAAAAAACAGACCGCCGCGCTGAAAGAAGGCAAGGCAAGCTAGACATGCACGCGTACGGCGACAAGGCCTGCAGTGACGGAGGGCGTTTGCCTTTGGCACCAGCTGATCCTTGCCCGTTGGCGCTGAATCTGACGATATTCAAGCCACAAATAAACCGGGGACTCCCTTCGGGAAAACAACTCAAATTGGAGAAGACTGTGAACCAGTGTATCAGTAATGCTTGATTGCCATTGTTGCCCAGGTCAGCACCAATGGCCATGCCCACCATGTGGAAGAGGTGAGGCCTCGTGAACGGAGAAAGACGGTAATGCCCAGTTTGCTGATCAGCGGCCCCTGAATTTGATCTTACATGCGTTGATGCAATACCCTGCCCCTGCGACTTAAACGGTCAAATCCTTGTGCTTAAACTTTCTCTACACCGGCTGTACCGAGGCTGCCCTTTGCTATGAAACCTGACCGGCAGGTTGCCAAACCGGGCGCTTGAAGAGAAGGGCTGAGTGAAGAGGTGGTGTTCATCCACCATTGCCACGGACCGGGAAAGATGTTTGCAGGCACCCGGAGAAACATGCGTTGCCTACGGCGAAATTTCGATCTGAATCCCCGCAACTGGCAATTCCTCTACCGAGCCAGGATGGGAACCAAACCTGAACTGACACCAGAACTTGCTTAAAGCACTACGGCGCTTCAGTTCAGGGATACGGTGAGGCAGTGTACAGGTCCATTGGTGTGGTAACCCACGTGATTGACCCGGAAGGGCAGAGCGATGCGGCCCGGTTCCACATGGATTGAAATTCAAGCCTGAACACCCTGGTGACCTACCTGACGGCCATTGCAAAGGGCCCCCAACGCGGCAGCCGATGATGGTTCTGGGGGCGACGCACGGACGAATTGAAGAAGGCTGTTACAGAGTGAGTAACGCGTGGGGCACCATGCCGGCAACAAACCGACCACTGTTAAATCAGGAGCCAATGTCCAATGAGTCACAGGCGCATCATCGCCGGCCCGGGGAATCGCACCGTAGTCCTTTTTGCGCCTTGCTATTTCCATAGCCGCTCAAGTTATGGCTGCAGGGAAGGTTTCCGAAGTCCGTGGGGCCCAGGTCCGGATTCTGGGAGTTCCCCTTCGCACTCTGCCCGAGCTGGCTTTTTGAAGACGGAAAACGGCAGGGCCGCTCGAACACTGGCTGACTTTAAGGGTAAGGCGATTTGCTCCAATATCTGGGCGACCTTGCGGCGCACCCTGCCGTGAGGAAAGCCACGCACTCACTCAGGCTAAAAAACTGGGGCGGCGAGGCCAATTTGAAGTGTCGCCGCTGTCCGTGGACCACGTAGGGGCATCAGCGTTGTTTGAAAAATTCTTACCGGGGAAACAAGCATTCAGCATCTTCGCCAGTATATTGATCCGTTCCACAGTTGGCGACCTCAACGCTTAGGGCATTATAGAAGGTGTCCTACAACGCTGGGCTGCTTGATCATGTACGGTCGCGAAAATTGGCCGCCTGGTCGGTGCCGCGGAATGGGACAGCCCGGCCATTGGTGGGATTGATGAATTCCGTGCCATTGGGACGGGGATTCGGAAACTGACCGAGGGTTCACTCCGACTGAAAGCGTTCTTTGCAAGAGATGAGGCGATGGACCAAACCAAAGACTTTAATTGAACCATGGCTCGGGCCCGTGCGATAAAGCCAGGCTCATTGGGCCGCTTCCATGTAGGAGTCGGGAGACAATAAGCCCCGATAAAACATTGGGCTCATCAAATCCGTCGATCGGTTTTAGACGCAAGCGTTGAAGTCATGATCGGTGAAAACACGGTGCGAGAGAAGGGGGTTGTGTTGATAACCAGCTGGAGTTACCCTATCAATTAAAAACTGTCCAGAGTACTGGTGTATTTACATCGACCAAACCTGAGTCTGCAATGCTTTACTGCCTTATATCAAAAACCCCGTCGAAGCGATCCATCCGGCACCGAAGAGGATTCATTACGGAGTGTTTGTCTCGCTTTACTAGGCACCGAAAACCTGTTAATTGCACTGGCGAAAGGCTTTCCGAGCGAACAATACCGGCGCGGTAGTTAAGCCATCTGGTCAAAGAGCAGCGTGAGCGTCGTTTTAGAGCATTTGAATGCCGAAGCATCGGGAGGACGATCAGTCTCACGAAGCCCGAGTTGGCGAAAATGGTTTGCCTTTCTTCCAAGCCATTTTTCCCACTGGTTTACCCGAATGTACCGGTTTACCTTTGCGCCCTATAGAAAGGTGGCTAAAGCTACTACCGGGTTTGAGTTATTCGGCGCGAGATGTCACTTACTGATGCAGCAATTGCTTCGGGATTTCTGATCAAGCCCATTTCTTGCAGGTCTGTTACTGAGCGCTTTTTGGCGTTTCCCCAACGGTTATTTCACGGCTTTTTATCAAAATAAATCAGCTCTTTTCGTCAATTTGGCGTGCGTGCATCCGTGAGATGCTGAACGCTCTTAGTTAGCGGAGGGAACTGTGGAATGTTCGTAACGTAATGTGGTTAGTTAGGCTTTTTGTAATTTGCCGTTGTTTTTGCTCGTGGTAATGTGTTGCTGTCTATTCGTTGCCGAAGGTTTCAACGCCGCGTTGGCTGGGGTTTTGACTCCTGGTGTTTATAGGGATTTCTTTCGCCCACTGAAAGACTTATTCCCCTATGATTCGGGCGTTTAATGAGGCCTCAACAGGATCAGCGGCGCGATATGCTCCATGCACTCATGAACGAGTCGCCTTAATGTTATTGGCATAAGCTGTAACTCCATAATTGCAGGATTGCTCGTTTTTGGCAACCGATCTGGCCTCAGCTGGCCACTGTTTTTCAATTGCTCGTTGGCCAATCCTCATTTTCTGATATCGTATCACCCTGGCGCATTTATGCGAGTTCAATCGCCTCCGGTTTTCTGTGGCGCTACATGCTGTTTCATCACAGCGTAAAACGGTTGTACGGCTTTAATGTCTTATGAAACATCCACTTGCATTCAATCTATAGAAACAGTTGCCGGAACGACAACCCATATGCTTCATTATAGGAGTACCGCAGAATGTCCTGATGTTGTGGTGGTTCGCAGTTGTGCTCCAGTTGCTACTGCAACACTCGAATGTAGCGTATTTTACCGGACCGCTGAAAAAGGTTCTCGCAATTCAACTCCGTTTACATTCGTTTCCATCATTTTGATAACGGCAAAAGAGGGTGATAGCTGAACTTCGGGCTTTCTTACCACCTTGACTTGATCGCTTTTAGGCACGGAGCTTACTTCGATTCCGAGCGACGATCGGCACTAAGGATTCTCGGTTATTGCTTCAGAGCCGAATTACCCAACGAACTACTGCGCAAGCAGGTTGATGCAGCCTTTTCAACGAAACAGGAGCATGATTGACGGTGCTTGCTCCAGTCTGCCGGGCTACTCAGGCTCCGTGTGCCGAAAACTCTGCCAGGGAGCGGATTTTCAGCCCTACGCAAGTATCTTGATCTCTTCCCGCGCTGGCTACCCTAATACCTGAGGCATAAGTGCGTTCAGAGCTACTGCTGCATGTTTCCTCGCTGAGGCCCTTCCGAGAACCCCGCAGGCCATCAATTTCCCGATCATCGTTACAACTTGCTCGCAGCGACACAAGTTGTTTCTCCAGGTTACCTGCAGATTCGGTTATCTGAGACCGTACCTGAGCGATGTTGATCATCAAGCAAGGTGTTGGATGGCCTGCAAGGGCTGATGGGGCGCGCCCTGATAACGCTGTAACTCGTGAATATTCAGCGAGTGACAGCTCAAGTATTCTGCAGCGCCGGGATGAAGGCCAGTCGCTCAACATGCCGATTCAGCTGTAATACGTAGCGTTGTCCTGACCGATCCGGCGGAGGTGGCTGGTAACAAGCCCTCTCGCTCATAGAAACGGGATGGTCTGGGTGTCAAACCCTACGGACCGCGCAACTGACCAATGCGCATCTGGTGTTCTCCCAACAATTTGGTATCTGTTCTATTGACCTTATAGTGGCTATTATGGTTTTAAATTCATAATCCGACAATAACTCAAGTGGAGCCGTATCATGAGTAAAATCCTGTGCAAGACGCCTGTGGCTGCGACGCAACGTCTCCGCGAGGGGTAACACCGGGTCGAAGGCCTCTAAGCGTCCAGGCAACTGGATCGTGTGTATACCTTGTACCGAAGATGGATTGTCCTCGGAGGAAACGGATGGATCGCCTGGCCCTGAACGGTTTTTGAAGGGACATTCGCGGGCTGTCCTTTGAGCTGTTCTACGGGCGGTGAAGGGTTGTGCACGATGGCGAGCCGGAGCCTATCACGCGAAGGCTGGCGACCCTCGGGCTGGGAAGCTTCGCTTCAGGAAAACGGCCGCTGCCGGACCCTGAGTCAATTAAGGCGGTGGGGATACGGCATATCCTCTGCCGAGCAGGAGTCCGGGCACCCTGCGTTGGTTGCTCGGTATTCCATGCCGTCCTGTTGTGGTTGGAAATGCACGGCCGGCCTGATCGCGCACTTTCCACCCGGCCTGATGCAGGAATCCCTGCGAACAATTTGCCGACGCGGCCGTGTATGAGGCTCGCGCTGTATGCGGTTGGGGCATAGCGTGAAAAATGCAGGCGTGCGTGCCGCACACATTTGCAGGCGTACTTCAACTGATTTCTGGCGTTGGCACGTACTCGCCAGAGGTACGGTCAGCGCTTTGTATTCGCAGTGAGGCCCGAGTTCGCTTGGGTGATGATGGGGGTTGCATTCGTCGCACTGATCGCCAATACCAGTTGTCTGCTGCTGATATTCCAAAACATCGAGAGGGCGGTGCGCACATTGAAGCGAGCTTTGGATATGTAATCTTTCAGCAAACGACGTGGTCATCCAACCTGGGGGGTCATTACCGGCCGGCGCACTGTGGCTTGGACTGGCTCCATATTATCCGGCCTGATCATCGCAGCATCGCGGGGGTCATTATACTCAACCGGTTGCCACGCGGCGCATCCCTGGGCTCAAGGGTTAAAATGTCCATCGCTGCAAAAAAGTTCCTTGCCGTATACCCTGCTGGCTATTTCCGGCTAGTTGCCAGCGTCTGACCAGGTTGCTTAAAATGGCTGGTCCAGCAGTCAATGCGTATGGCGAGTCGATTTCCGGTGACCCCGTTCTTTAACTGGGTTCATGTCTGGACACCGGCGCCGCATTCAGTCTGTTGCCGATGGTGGAGGCTGGCAGCGCTACTTTCTTATCGCAATCGCGGTAGTGGTCTCGATCGTACTGATCAGGTGATTCTTTAAAACAGTTTGCCGCCGCAGGGGAGAAGCCATCGCGTACAGTCTTATCTGGCGGTGCATGGGCAACCCTGATTGGACCGGATATTCCGCGGCTATGTTTTGTGGATTCCTTTGATGTCTATTGGCGATCCTGCACTTGGCCCGCCTTTAACCTTTGCCGATATCGCATTGTTTGCTGGGCACCGTGTTTTTCCTCTATGTCAGTTTCATTTACCGAAAATCGGGCACGACGCCGCACCGGATGGACGGCTGAAAAAAAACGACCTGTGACAAACGCCTTTACCTTAAAGTTGACTTGATCATATCGTCTGTGTGACGAACCGAGAACGAAAGCCAAAGCAAAGGAGAATGAACGATGGACATTGCAACTTGGAGAAAGCCGCTTCCCGATTTCCACCGTGGAATCCAACTGAGGCGAACATTCAGTTCCATAGTGGCTTGGAGATGGACTGGGCCGTGCTGTTTCACACCCCGCAGGACTTACCAACTTCCCGTCTGCTACCACAGAGCTCGGCGCCTTCGCCAAAGCGCCAAGGACGAAGTTCGCCAGTCGCGTCGTGAAGCTGATCGGGGTTGTCTGTCGACCCGCTTCGATTCCCAAACGACTTTGGGCGAAGGATATCGAGAAAACCCAGGGGCACAGGGCTAACCTTCCTCTCCTGGCAGACAAGGCAAGGATCAGGTGGTTGCAGACCTTTACGGAATGATCCATCCAAAAGCCCGACCCCAAAGTGACTGTTCGTACGTATTCATTATTTGATTCCGCGAAAGAAAATCCGTCTGATGCTGACGTATCCCACCACCACCGGCGCGCAATCTGGGACGAAGATCCTGCGCGTCATTTGATCGCTCCAACTGACGACACCACAAAGTGGCCACGCCGGTGGACTGGAAGAATGGCTGAGGATGTGATCATCGTTCCGTCGCTCTTCCAAAAACGAAGAGGCCAAAGAAGCGCTTCCCCGACGATGGGAGAGCAGACACCGTTATCTCGCGTTACCGCCACCTGGGTCGGAAGTATAGAGAAATTCGTTCAGCTGGCCTTGTGGCTGCGCTGCACCAGAAGCAATACCTGGAGAAACCCCTTCACCGATAGGTTCGGTTCATCGCCGAACCCGCAACCGAAACACGGGCCCGAAATGCTTACCCTGACAATCCTGAAGTTCTGTCTCTTCGCCGTTTATTGATTGCCACTTGCACTGTCGCTGCTTCAGGCGACCGGCCCTTGCTGGGAGCCGCCACCGGGCGCCCCTGTTGTGAGATGGCATTTGCAGAGCCCATTGGCATCGGGGGCAATTTGTTTTTCTACTGGTTTCTCCTATGCCAGCCTGACCGCCAGTTTTCTTCTGGATGGATTTAAACAGCGTGGATTATGGTTGGCCCGTAATTCCAACTCGATCGCTGCCCTGGCCGGTACTACCAAGTCACCGCCTCCGGTCTGGGCTCTCATGAAGGCTCGGTGCTGTTATGGAGTCTGATTCTCAGTGGCTGGGGCTTTGCCGTCAGTCTGTTTTTCCCGCCAGTTGCCACGGGATATGCTATGCTGGCACGGGATTTCTGGGGAGTTTCTGGGTGTTCCGTCAAGGCGCAGGGTTCCTGCTTTTCATCGTTTCGTTACCGTCCAGTCCCTTGATCGCTGTTGCCGAATGCCAGCCGACGGTTGCCGATTCTGAATCCGTTGTTTGCAGGATGTTTGGCCTGATCATCCATCCGCCGATTGCTTTACATGGGCTATGTGGGTTTTTCAGTTGGTCTTTGCTTTTTCTCCATCGCTGCGGCTGATCGAAGCCCGTCTCGATTGCGCCTGGACGCCGCTGGTCGGCGTGGCGGACCAACATTGCCTAGGCCTTTCTGACCCCGGGCATCGCTCTGGGTAAGCTGGTGGGCCTACTAATGAGCTGGGTTGGGGCGGCTGGTTGGTCTGGGATCCGGTGGAAAATGCATCGCTCCTGCCCCTGGCTGAGCGGGACAGCGCTTGATACATTCACTGGCGGTCACGGAAAAAGCGGCACGTTTCAAGAGCTGGACGGCACTGCTGGCGATTTTCACGTTCTCACTCTCGTTACTGGGCACCTTCCTTGGTTGCGCTCAGGGTACTGACCTCGGTTTCATGCCTTTGCCAATGATCCATCTCGGGGGCTCTTCATTCTGGCGGTTTTGCTGGGAATAACGGATCGGCGTCTCGCTTTTGATCTTTGCGCTACGGGCGCCGCGAATGAGCGCCAATGCGGGCTTTAGCTGCTTTCCCGGATTGCTTCTGTTGCTGATCAACCAATTATTTGCTGGTTCATCATGACGCATCACGATTCCTGATGGGCAGCCCTGTACCCCCCTTTGATCCTGGATGCACTCGGGCTGGGCAAGGTCAGTTATCGGCGCGGCCTTACTTTAATTAGCCTGTTTTCGTGCACTTGACCGTCAATGGCTGTGTGCCTTTTATGGGGCTGGGGCCGGTCTCAACGCTGGAAGCAGATCCGGATCGGAGCTTTCCGAGGGCGGACTACTGGGGGCGCTTGGCCGCACTGGCGATTGCGATATCGATACCGTTTCTTTTTACACGAGCCAAGTGGAATGTCGCCGTGGCGCTGGGGGATGGTGGCGGCCCTGTGGGTCAGTACTGGCGTTGGGTGCAGCGGACCGTTGAATTAAAGTCCGCAATTGCGTCCTCTTGCGCTGTCCCGGATTGCCGTTAAGTTGGACCCTTTTCATTTACTGGGGGGCATGGTGGTCGGCCGTGGGCCTGGCCGTCACCATCGGTGGGCGTGGTGTGGTGTCGAACACGCCATGGGAAGGCGTAATGTGCGGCTTGAATATCGGTGAGCGGTGAATCTGGGCGGGGTACGATTTTACGCTGACCGAACTGGGCGAAGCGTCGGGGGCCCAACTTCCTCGCCGATAAACGGGCGAACCATCAGAGGTTTGCGCCGTGAAGGGCCGATGTCACCACCCTGTACCGGAGAAGCGCCCTGTTAACATTGCCCGAGGGCAGGCCGATGAACCGGAAGCGCACTCGACCCCGGGCCTGTTCGGGACCTTTACGTGGCCATGGGGGATGGAAAACTGGACGACCGGCAAGCTTGGCAATGCGCCTTAACCAGGTCAAAGCCCCATTTGTTACGCTGGCCTTTGGCCTGGGTTTGCGCTTGGCTGATGGGCCTCCGGGGGCGGTTTGGCTGGCCGTGGCCCAAGACCGTTCGGCCTACCGTCGTCGCCGTTGCAGGTCGCCCGCTAATTGGGGAATCGATGAGGGGCCGGACACGGCGCCGAGCGGTTCCGCGCATGATACGGGCCCGGACTGGTTGCTTGCTTTGCTTCCTTTTTTCTGGTATTTTTTTCGGTTGGGGGCCTTGGCCTTCTTTTTTTTGTTTAACCCGGGGGCTTTCCGGCCTGGATTTCCCAAGGTTGCTCGCGAGTTCCAAAGGCCACTTGGGGGGAAATAGGCCAGGCGGGTTTTTCCCGTTTTTTTCCCCCCACCCGCTCCCCCCGGACCGCTTAATCTCTCTCCTT
>Ga0163217_1049057_pt1 | contig 16787 bp, 17 predicted proteins | sample SynspAceP_FD_185933 | JGI IMG/M metagenome (GOLD analysis project Ga0163217, IMG submission 185933) | Saline lake microbial communities from Ace Lake in Antarctica - Synechococcus sp. Ace-P (PacBio error correction) | ecosystem: Environmental > Aquatic > Non-marine Saline and Alkaline > Saline ... | reverse complement strand
ATTAATGACCCACACCACCGCGATGTGGCCGAGCTTGAGTATGGGCGCACGCTGGTTGAAGGCTTGCGACGGATCCGCTATTGGCAGGATGATCGGCGGACCAAACTGGTTTACTACCCACCACCACCCGCGAGCCAGAGCCCCAAGAGGGCCGCATCACCAACCTGCTGCAAGATTGGCCACTGGGTTTAAAGACCTTGCATTGATGGCATCCCACGCCGAGACCGATCGCGGTTATGGTCTGCGGCAGCCTGAATTTTCAACAAGGATATCAAGGAAGTGCTGGAAGGCTTCTGGCTTGAGGAAGGTAGCGAATTCGACCCAAACACTATGTCGTTGAAAAGGCTTTTGTCGGCTGATCGATGTAGCGGTGCCCCCCGTTGGGCTCCTATCAGAAATGAAAAAGGCCGCGCCCTTCATATGTCAGCGGTGCGCGGCTTTTTTCTTGGCCTGTCGTCAGGGCATTGGTGGCGGCCTGTGCTTTATAAGCGCAGCGCTCGCGGATTTGGCGGCAAGGATCACACGCAATGTGTCCGCGGTTTTCAGCCGCAGTCGCCAGACCGTTTTTCAACTAGCGTTTCTTGCGTTGCCGGCAGGGTTCAGACGTATCGCATCAGGGTCTGCACCTTCTCAAATCGAACCCGTCAACGGTGTAGCTGCTCTTGCGTGTCGGCGCGCGTCGGCCGATTGACATCGCCTGAACATCTGCGGTTGCTTCTTGGTTGCGTATCAGCGCTGGCCCCTTTCGGATGCGTGTCGGACCGGTTGGTGCTGGCAGCGTCGTTATCGCCCTCGTCGCTGGTTGCCATTGGCATCGCCTCGCGCGACTGTCCGCTTCACGCTAGCATTCAGCAGTGTCATTTGCAGACCTGCGTTTGCATCATCGGCGAGCTTTCTTTCGGTCGCATCTACGCGCTTTTCACTGCCGCGCAGCAGCATCCGCACGTCTTCGCAGCTTCGGCCAGCGCATCGGCTGCAGTGGTTTGCGCTTGGTTGTCGCCTCGACCGCGTCGGTCACGGGCACCCTTCTGTTGCCTCGACAGCCGTCGCCACTGCTGCGGTTAGCGCTTTCCAACGCTTCGGCGCATTGACCCGCTCAGACGCATCGGTCGCGATCTCTGGCGGACCGGCCCGAATACAACATGGTACGCGCAAGCGCGAATCACCCTGCGATGACAATCCAGATGAGGTTTTTTCATGATGCTGTTGTTCCTTTGAACTTGTAATCCCCTGCAAGGCACATACTATTATGCCCTGCACAGCGTCAAATGCGCGATACGCCGCTCCACCTTAGGGAAATCACCAGCAAAAACAGCTATTTTTACCTGTTATAGCGCCATTTGCGGCTGAAGAAGACCATGAGCAGGTTTACCTTCCGTTCTTCGAACATCACTATAACAATCCCAGAAGGACGATCATCATCGCTCGGCAGCCGGCATAACCGCGCCCGCCGCAAAGAGATACCGCGCCCCGCGCATTCAACGAAAATTATCCGCTTCCAAACGAAATCGGCTATCGGCGGCGGTTGGCGAAAACGTTGGCGTTCGTGACATAACCGGATTCCGCCGCCAGGAAATGGCTTGTTGATGCCGGACTGATTGGTCGAGATTTCGCCCCAATGCCAACCCCGCCCGGCTGATGCAAGATCATTGGACTGGCAAATTTCAAGTATGAGACGCAAAAAGCGTGAAGCCGGAAGCGCGTAAGAAGCAAAAGTCATTGAGAATCAAAAAGAGGTCAAGTTCCGGACCCAACACTGATACCCAATGATTTATGACGTCAAAATGCGTAACGTGTTCAAGTCTTCCCGAGAACGGCGACAAGGTGAAGTCACACTTGCGTTTCCGTGGTCGTTGAGAATGGCGCCCACCAGAATCTCCGGCCCGCGAGCTGCTGTGAACGGTCGGCCGAAAGGACACAAAGAATGGGCCGCGTCGAAAACTTTCCGAAAATGGAAAGGCCGTCAGAGGTTATGCTGATCGGACCGCTGCCTAAAATATTCCAGGACAATTCAACAGTCTGAGACGTAAAAAGCCCCCGCAGTTCCTGCGGGGCTTTTCTTTGTTATACCGATTTGGGTTATTGGCGCAAGCAAACCGTAATGATTACGCATCAACCGCACGGCGGTTGGAGGCTCGGCTGTCCGGCCTTGTCGACCCTTCAGCGCTGCTTTCGCATACCCCTGCGTAATTAGGTTGGCTGGTGTACGTTCAAAAGTATTCCGTAAGCGCAGCACAGTCTCGGCACGGGCGGTCGGACAGGGCAAGTTTGTAGCCCGCATCGCCAAACAGCATCCGTATTGGCCCTTCGATTCAAGATTACAGTACGTGGATCTTTCTTTAATCGCATTACTGATGACAGTCCCGATTTTGGACAGCGCACGCGCTTGCTCAGGCTTGGATTCGCAGCAGAGCCTGTCGGCAAAGCCGCACGGGCCAAGCTCGATTTCCAGGTGCCAAGGCACGGGACCTGGACGCACGTTCACGGACCTGACGCAGCGAATACCGCTGGGCCTGCTCGCCACGAAGCTGGGTTTGCAGGGGCACGCAACGCCTCTTCGTCTTGCTGGCTGGCAAAGTGTAGTCTGGTTCTCAATCTGCGGCAGGCTCGTTTAAGATGATTGCGTCTTCTGCACGTGTATCGTCGAACAGCACATATTCATTTGCCTTGTGGGTCGACATTGATCCGACGCAGACAGTACCGTCACGACCCAGAATGGTCCCACGATCTGGCTGCCGTTCGGCATTGATTCACTGTGGTACGCGAAGACCGATCGTTAAAGGTCTCGCTGCGCACTTCATCCGCCGGCCTGACGCACCATGCGTTCGTCATCTTTCAGCACGCGCAGATCACCGTTTCGGTCATTGGACAACCAGACGTCACCAGAGTTAGCTGACCACTTGGAGCCGTTCTTCTAAGATGGCCCCGACTGCAACAGGCACCGATTGCCGACCAAGCAGCGCTTTTCAAACTTGCTCAAGCGTCATCATCTTTTAGCTTCGGTATTCGCATGCGCAGGGCAGTATCGCCGGACCACGTTTTGGTTCAGAGAACTCTTCGTTCGACGCGCGTGGTGTCTTCTTCGGTGATTTTCTTTCTACGGGACAACCTCAGCTTCCGTCTCGCCGGAATCTGCCAGCAGCTGCGGGCATTCGGCAGCGCGGCTGCCATTCGCAGGGCGCGCTGTCTTTCGCGTGCGTCTTCGGCGGCTTGCTCCAGCTTGCCAGATCAGCGGCGATCGTTCTCCTGTCCGCTGTTCAGTCTCGCGTCGGCTTGTGTCGCGGTTGCCGAAGATGTGCCGGCTGGAACCTCGGTTTCAGCTTGGGCTTCTACGCCTGCGTCGCTTTGCTGGGCGGTGTCCGCATCAGGGTCGATTGTGGGCTCGACTGCGTTCAGCAGCGGCTTGCTCGGCCTCCGCTTCGCAGCAGCATTTGCCTCCGGGCATCAGCCGCAATTTTGTGGGCTACCGCGTCTCACGTTCGGCCTCAGCTTGGGCTTCGGCTGCGGCGGGCTTCTTCTGGCTGCGCAGCTTGGGCGTCAGCAGCAAGCCTGAGCTTCTGCGGCCTCATTGTCAGCGCTTGTGGCAGCAGCTGCGGCTTGCGGCGTCAGCAGCGGCCTGGGCTTCAGCGGCTTCTGCTTCAGCTTTGCGCGGGGAAGCGGCCTCTGCGTCAGCGGCGGGCTTGGCTCTTAGCAGCCTGTATGAGCTTCAGCGAGTCGCGTCAGCTTCAGCTTCGCTGCGCGGCAGCTTGCTCTTCTGCGGGCGTCTACAGGTTTCAGCAGCGGCTTCTGCATTGGGCTGGGCCTCAGCCCTCAGACTGGGCTTCTGCTTCCAGGGACCGAGCGCCTCGCCAGAACACCGTCAGCGCGCAAAGCATCATCGATCTTGATCAGCACGACGCTCCGTCAGGCAAGACGCATGGAAAAACAGTCTGTTCCCTCGCTCACGCAGCTTTTTCAGTTGTTTGGGCAAAAACACCTGCGGCAAAGCAGCGCCAGACACATGGTCAGTAGTCGTGGATTTCAAAAGTTTATACATTCTATTCTCACGGTATGTATGGACGCGTCGTGGCAGCTGTTACGACACAACGCACATGCTGCGAATTCGTTCCACTCTACGCGCAAGCAACATCATATAGTTGGCAAAAACCGCCCCCCGAGGTTTCCCAAGGGACGGATCCACCGCGATGTATACTTATGTTTAGACCAACGCGCGACAGCGCGCTTGTCATGACTTGCAACAGATTGCGCTGCGGTAAGCGCCGCTGTCCGTGCAGGTCGCTGGATCATGCCACGCCAGACCCACGCTCAACCCCGACAACGGCCTCGCTGGTGAAATGCCGCTTAGGCGCGGTTTCTGCCTCTGACCAACGGAACCACCCCCTCTTCAGAGGCACCGGTCACGGCGACACGGCACCCGTCCGCAAACTTGGCACGAAAACGGCGGACTTAATGGGAAAGCGCGAAGCAGGTTGGATGAACTTTCGTAATGCGCCTTTTTTCAGGGATTTGGAAAGCGCACTTTCTGTAACATCTCGCCCTCGTCCAGCGCCGTGGCCGAAACATCCCCTTAAAGAAATCGTCGGCCGCAAATCTCGCGCGCGTTAGTAACCCACAATCGCGCCGCTCCCTAGAACGGCGCCGGATAACAGGCTGAAGGCGTCGTTTGTTGGCAAGGACCCGCCGATCGTGCCGCGATTACGCACCGCGGATCACCGATCCGTGCGCCAAGACCAGCCAGCCCAGGTAATGCGCCTGTGCTTCCTTGGCGGAAACCGCGTGCACAGTCCCGCCACCAATGCACATTGGGCCATCACGCCCATACGCACCCACCGCGCATCTCTTCGATCCCGCCAACGACACCAGAAACCGACGGCATCGCCAGCCGTGCTTGAGCGTAGGATCAAAGTTTGCCGCCGCCAGTGGTTGTGCTTCATCCTGCCCCGTGCCGTGATCGCCTCGGCGGAAACCCGTTCGGGGCTTCACTTACGTCGAAAATCATAACATCCTTGCGTCCTTTTCCAATCACAGGCGGGCCTTGGCCTTTACGCCGCTCTCATTTTTTGCCAATAAACTTCCGGCGGGCGCGGGGGCTGGCCCCCGCTTTCCCTTACTTTCTTGCGCCAGGGGCGCTAGGGGGCTGGTCCCCGCTTTTCCCTTACTTTCAGCCGCTAGGGGCGCAGAGGGGCTTGCCCCCGCTCCTGCCTATTCCCTTATCCGTTCATCGCGCCCAAAAACCCGCGCCGGTGTGACGGGGCATGTCGATATGCCCCGACATCCTTACCGCCCGAAAACGCATGGCGGTCAAGACCGCATTCACCACAGCCGGAGGAGGACCCGATGGCCCCCGCCTCGCCGCAAGGCTTTCACGCCCAAGGGGTTATGTGTGCAGGGCGTTCTGGGCACGATGGTCCACCGTATAGAACGGCAGATCACTGGCCCGGGCATCGCGTATCCATGTAGGATGCCGCTCAAGCAGGCTGGCCGTCGCTGTGTCGAGGGCGCAGTTCTCCATCACTGCTTGTTCGATGCCTGCGCGATCCCGCCAGACCTGACCGCTGGACGGAATCATCGGGTTTTTCACGATGTTGCCAAACATCCGCCCCGCGAAACGGTCGCGCATAGTCGTCGGCGTCGCTCGGGAATGTTCTCTGCGCGTTGCTCGCTCGCATGGGTGTAGATACGATGTGGACGGTGCGGCAGTCGCTGATAGTGCCAGGCCTGAGAGAGAGCGATAGGTGGACTGGCCGGTCTGGGACTGCGCATGTGATCGAGTGAGACGCAGCGTGCTCCTCGTGACTCGCGTTGTGCGAGTGTCGGTACATCGATGGATCCAAGGCAGCGCGGCTCAGCGTGTTCATGGTCTTCCCGGTGCGCGCTCGAGTTTGCTCGATCCGCGCCTGCGCGCAGACGCGCGTGCGAGGCTGCAACGCGTGAGATACTGTAGGTGTCGCAAGGGAGACACAGGGCAAGCGCTCGGCACGCACAGCGTAGCACGATCCAATCTACTCGTCTGCAGAGTGCTCAGAATTGATCGCCGTCTCGGATCCGACTCTACTCAGCGGCATGCAGTCGGGCGGCGATCGTCTCGTTCTGTGTCGACTATGAGCTGATTCTATACTTGTGTCGCGTCGAGCCTGCGCCGCGCGGACATCGCGCGCTGTAGCTCGACGGTGAATCGCTCCATCACACAGCGGCGAGCGGTGGACACGCGCGTTTGCAGTCGTAAGGCTGGAATGCTCAGTTGCCCGCATTCCACGGGTGCACTCAGCGCGTGCGACTGGTGCGCTCTCCGCGATCCATTCACTTCGCGGGTGCCGGCGAAAGTGACTCGTTCGAATTACTCGCTCGCGAGCCTGTTCCGTGATGCTCTCGCCGGCGGACGACGCGCCGCATTGGTCACTCCGGCGCGGTTCAGGGCGCTGCCGCTCGTGAGTACGGCGCCGTTTGCCCCCGCTTGATGGCGACTGTCACGAGTCGCGCTCGCTGCGCTCGTCGCCGTATCGATACTCGTGCATCGCCCGGCGCTGGGCGTGTGAGGCGGGCGCCTGATATCCTAAGCGCTGCAGCTCCAGCCGGGTGCGCCCAGCGGGCGGTGGCGTACAGCTACGAGGCTGCGTACGTCAGGCTCGCGCGCGGCGCACTGGCCGTGCATACAGGCTCCGTCTCGCAGCCTCCGATCCACCTCACAGACGCGGTGCACGCCCAGCTGTCGTCCAGTGTGCGCTCTTGGGCTTGGACTGACTTTGACTCTGAGTGCGGCAGTCAGAGACCGCTCGCGCGCTGGGAGATGACCTTCTCGTGAGCTGCACCAGCGCACTGTGCTCTGACTCGGATGGTGTAGTCACTCGCCGGTGTACGGCGCGATGCTAGCTCTCAAGAAAAACGTGCTAGCCCCCGTGATGGCACTGGGTGTGTAACATATCAGGGGCTGCTAACATCTGCGTGTCGGCTCAGCGCGCAGATATTGGACTCGACGCGACGTGTTTCCCTCGCGCTGAGATTTCTCTATGTGGCACGGCCGTTCCGCAATGTCTGAGGCGTAGAGGGGTGGGCTGGCCTAGATAGAGAAAGCGCGCGTGCCTCTGCCCACTCCTGGTCTAGTGGATTGATCGTGCGCGGTTGAGCGCACGAGCTTTCACTTCACGTTGTGGTCATGTCGAAGTGTATTCGCCGGGCTCGATCGACCTGAGCTCGGCTTCTGTGGGTCGTGTGCATACTCACTCTGAGCCGGCGGCACTGCTGTGCGTGCGTTCTCACGGTGTCGACTGCTATCATATGGGGGCCGTAGTTGCGCGCTGCGGATCACTGGTAGGCGGCAGCGAGACTGCGCGCGCTTGGCCACCGTGCCAGATTGTTTGTGTGAGGCGATAGGCGCTGTGTCGTGCGCTCGACCGAGATAGGTGAGAGTCTTGCGGATCAGGCGCGCGCCCTCGTTGAACGGTGTAGATTTTGGTGTGGCGTCTGGCTCGCGGTCGAGGCGGCCCGACATGCGAATCTATGGCGGCTACCATACTAGGGCGGTGCGCGGCCGCCCGGTGGCCGCGTGCTCAGGGCGATGGTGGAGTCTGAGACTGTGAGTCCGCGGACAGCTCCTGCAGTGTGTCTCGAGACTTCACAGCGCCGAGCGGCTCTCACAGTGGCAATCTAAGGCGGCGAGTCGTGTGCGCAACCATCGGCTCTGCTCTGCTGATCGACGTGTGAAAAAACTACGCTCTTCCGGCATCTCAAAGCTGCCCGGCGCCGCTCCATCCATCGCGCGGAGATTGGCCAGAGACCACCCGCACGACTTGAGTTGCAGGGCGGGGATGTCCGGCACGGGAGGCGCCGCGTGAGCTCGCGGCACCCTTCAGGAGCACCTTCATGCGTAAACGGACGGCATTCTCATCGGGCTGCGCGATCAGTGCTGACCGCCCAGTTCTAAGACGTGCTGGTCGAGTCGCGCTGGTCACACGCGGGTGGGTTGAGTCGACACTGCCGCACAGGGCAGACGCGCGGTGTCAGTGTCGTTGTGTGCGGGCGATGCCACGAGTGCGGCGCGCGCGCTGTGTTTGCTTGAATGCGCGGCATTGCAATGCTGAGAAGCATCGCTGGGGGTCGGAGAATGGATTCTCCGCAGCGCTTCGCACCGTGTTCGGTGGATTCGTCGCTCCTCCGCGCCGGCGGCTGTGAACCGCTCTTCACACGCTGCATTGTATCCGCATGCCGACCTCGCGCGCTCTCAGCTCATATTTCGACCAGCGCACCTCGCCACTAGCGTCATACGAGCAATACCGTCTAGGCGTCCAGGCTGCGGCTCAACCTCGCGACCTTCGTGTTCTGCGCCCTGTGACCTCGGACTAGCCGCTCTCGGTCTCCATGTCTCCCACGCGCGCTCATGGTGCAGGTCGCGGGCTCTCAGTTCGCTTGGACGATCTCTGTCCTTCTCTGCGCCTGGGAGCGTTGGCGCGAGAGTCGGTGTGTGCAGGGCGCAACGCATAGCGCGCGGCGACGGCGGACTGCGCGTGTCAGCCGCCGCCATGCATGGTCCGTAGAGTCTTGCCTCTGCGCGGACGCTACGCGGGCCTGGTGCTGGGGTGGCTTGATCGGGCCAGGGAACCCGCCACGGTTGCCGCTGACGGGTGGGCCCGGCGGCAAACCCAAGCTGGCCGCTCAGGTTTCTGGCCCAGGTCCCTGATTCATTTCGCGCTTCGCGGGCTCGTCTGTGTTGCTGTTTTCTTTCCATCTTGTTTTTTTCTCTGCGCGTGTTGATGTGGAGCTGCCGGCTAGAATGTCTCGGCTCTAGCCGGCTTGGCAAGCTCGAGATGGCCCTGTTCTGCTCGCGCGTGGATGCCTGGCCGGCCCTCTCGCGCGTACAAGATATTGGTGGGCACTCGGACCCGCCGGCAATCCGTCAGGCGGCTCGTCGGACGTTTGATTGAGGCGAGCATATTCAGAACCCCATGGGCATAGCGTCTGCCGCGAGCGTCGCGATGAAGCACAGAACACGCTCAAGCACACAATGATGCTCGTCTCGTCGTCGCTAGATCGCCCGTTGCTACGATCGTTCGCGCGAGCGGCCCTCCCCATCTGAGATTTCCAGCTAGCGGTGCAGAAGAGCCCTCGCGCATGGTCGCTCGCGGCCGTTGTAGATGGCGTCTGCGCTGGCTGGCACTCGGATTCGTGTCTCCCTGCTCCTCGGTGCTCGATGGTCGATAAGTTGCCGATACTCGTCATGGGCGTCGCGCAGCAGATGGCCTGCTTTTCCGCTCACGCGACTCGACCTGTTTACTGGGGCGATCTCAGTGGTCTGGCGAACTAGCTGTGGCAGTCATGAGAGCTCTCGCTCTCGCTCGACGTCAGCTCTTCAGCGGCCGTTCCGATGCTGCGGGTGCGCGCCCTCCGAGCTTCGGTCGGTGGCCCAGCGGAGCTCCTGCGTCGCGTGCGCCTCGCATGAGGTTGCCGAGTCGCGCGCTCGGGTACCTGGGGGGCAAGTTTGACGGTCGGCACGTGTGTCCGCCGTGACCACGTAGGCTGCGTGCGTCTAGTGCACGGGAGCTGAACGGTGTGGGGAACCACAGCAGGGCCGTATGGCCGTGCGCGTTTATTCGGGACGGCCGCGCGCTGACGTCTTGACCAGATGCGGCCATCGCATCGCTTTGACGTATGTTGTGATGCCGTGCAGCGGCAGATATTGGCTCGTCAAAGATTAGTGTGGCGAACCTCGGCCTCGGTCGGCCTTGGGGTTGTCTTCAGAAGCGACGACGCAGACATTATCCATGCCCGGCGTGCAAAAGGGCCGCATTTGCAGCCCGTAGGTGATCCTGAAAAAACGCCGTGCTGGATCACGCGTCAGCGACCGCGTCGGCCCGATTTGCCACGGATTCGAATGGTCTTGACGTCTGCGCCTTCGGCCTCGACGCGAGCATGGTGCAGGCCTTGGACCGTTCTTCGCCGTTCACCATGGACCACGCAGGCCCCGCACTGGCTGTATCGGCAGGCCGATGTGCGTTGCCATGAGGCTCAGGATTGCGTGTCGCGGCAGGAATGACGCCAGCCAACGTGCGCCCTTCGACCCCGGCACGCTAGATTTGCAGTTTTGCCGTTCACGGTCATTTTGACCCGGTCATGGATGTTCCTCCCGTTTTATGTCATGTGTTAGCAGAGTTAAGCACGCCCAAAGAGGGCGTTGAGATACAGAAAATTTTTTCGGCGGGTTGAACTTCGCCGGTATATCGCGCCCGCTCATCACCCGTGCATAGGGGGTCAACGCGTCTTGGCTGCGGGCGGGTTTCGAATCTCTTTCAGCAGACCGCCGACCGCCATGGCCCGCGATGTCGCGGGGGTCACATCGACAACCGCAGATCACGCGCGACAGCACCCAATCCGCACCATTCAACGCCGGGGACCGCGCACAGCCCGCAGCCCGATCACAGGCCGGGTATCGCCCCCTGTGCCCGAGAAAAACAGCAGATTTGCCCGGATTCAACGGCATTACCAAAGCGTGAAACCTCGCCGCCCCGCGGCGCGTAAGCTTGTGGGCCACGTCATCAAATGTCGGAGTAGACAGGAGCCCGTCAGGACCCACGTCAGCGCCGTATCCGCCTTTGCGATCGCATTCCCGCAACGCGGAAGATTTCATGTCTGGCACAATCACCCGATGTCTTTCAGGGGACATTTCCAGTGCTGAAAGCCGATCCGCTATCGCCTTTTGCCCTTGTCCCCCGCGCCGCCGTCGATTTCCGGTGATGTCAACGTCTGGCGTTCCTTGATCTGTGCCCGGCAGCATCCGGATTCGCGCTCCGCGACCTTTAGCTCTCGCCCAAGTGGGTTTCGTCCAAGTCAATGGTCTGCCCCACAGGTAGGACATAATCCTTGATCGTGTGCGACCCATCCCCCCTCGCTGCCATCTGTTGAAACGGCGGCACCGTGGCCAGTGATCATCGGGATGCACCGCATTCAGCGCCTCAAGCGCGTGGCCACATCCAGATGCACGATTGCCCCGGCCCATCGGGCCAGCAGGTCCTCACGCGGCCGGTAAGGCTTTGGTCATTGTCAGCATTTGCGGATGATCTGCAAAGCACGGCCCGCGCGACCTGTTGCCGCGGCCGGTGTTTTCATCCACATCGGCGCGGAAAGCTGCGCAACGATTGATCTGCTCGATCCCCTCTGCCTTGAAGCTCGGCCAGATGCGAGGGCTCCAGCCGCAAGCCTTTGCGCAACCGGCCAGGACGGCAGCGCGGATAGAGTGGGCCAGCAACTGCGCCCCCGGCCAATTGCGCGGTCTCGAACGGGGTCCGAACCATCACGGTTTTCTTTCAAGGTTTGGATCATCTGCGACAGGATCGACCACCCGATCTCCGGCGGACGGCCGGCGCCGATATCCAGCCGATGGGCCCGTTGATCGCGCCGATTCTCGGCGGCGCGTTAAAGCCCTGCTTGTCCTCCATAGACGCGGACACAACGCGGGGCGGGCGCTTGGGGTGTGCCGCTTTCGAGCCGGCGCACGCCGCCTACCGAGGAACGCGTCCGAGCGGCGATGCGATGTGGCGAGCGTCGCGGGTGTTGGTCTAGATCCGAGGTTTGGGTCAGTTCATGCGGTGGGCGGACGGATAGGCACGGAGCGTCGCTTGGGCGTGGTATGTCGAGCCGACGGTATTCATCGCGCGCCGTCGGTCCAGTTTCACTCACTTGTGCGCATCGGAAACGCGCTTGCGACCCAAACCGCCTCGCGCGGTCAATCACCACGGCGTCGAACCCCGCGACCTGCGCCATGGGCACCAGGTCTTGGGCGATATGCACCCCCCCGACGATGGACCAGGCCGCAGCGGGCGGATTATGGATCGCGCACAATGTATCGCCGTCTGTCCTCTACAACCGGGACCGGTCCATCCGGAAGCCGCATCCGCATAGCCGTCGTTCTACCAGCCGGCCGGCCCCGCCAGACGCTGGCACCTGATAGGCAACGGGCTGACGTGCGGCGCGGGCGCGCACAGATCAGACAAGGACGTCAAATCGGCATAGCGCCTGCGCCCAATCGGTTCGACCAAACACGCGGATGGATCCGCCACAGGCCAACCCTTACTGGCAAAGGCATCACCATCACTGACGCCATATTCCAACAACCGCGGGCTGCCGATCCTCGATCGCCTCAAGCGCTTCGACCACACTGGCCCCTCGACGCACCGCCCGAGGAACAGATCCCTGCATTCTCGCCATCGAGTTCGCGATTGCCCAGCTGGGCCCCGACGCGCCGCGGGGGCTTGACCCCCATGTCTCTACGACCGTTCGCCAGCGCAGCCCACGGCCCGCTTGCGCCCATGCATAGGCGCGTTCGGGTTGCGTTCTCGAAAATTTCCATGGCGGCTGGCCTCTTAACCTTGTCGCGGCGGCGACCTGTTCTTATGTAGGGCCTCCAGCCCCGCTCAATCAGATAAGGGAGATAACTTGCACGCCGCCGTTCACACTACTTACATTCTTGGCCAAATGACATTGCCAAGGGGACGGAGCACCCCACACATGCCCATGCAGCCGCGAAATCGAAGACCTGCTGCGTGAAACCTTGCCTAACGCCAGATCAACCGTCGAAGGGAAATGACGGCGTTTCACATGGCCGCGATGCATCATCTACGAAAAGTTTTCGCGGCCAGAACGCGTGCAACAACAAGCGTGCCGTCTATGCCGCCGCTCGAGGGCCGGATGGACGGGTCGAATGGTGAACTGCACGGCACTGGCACTGACCAACCAAAGCGCCGGACTGAATCCGTGTTGACCCGATCCTGATTCCGTGACCTCGCGTTCTGGTGTTGATCGTGGCCGTTTGCGCGCCTTTCAGGTCGCTGAAACACCACCGCGACACCGAACGCGATCAAAGCCGGGCAAGGGTTTATCACGAAATCGACGCAACCTATCATTCGGGCCGGCGCGGCGGCGGGCACCAGACCAACTACCGCATCCCCCGCGACCCCAAGAATTACGCGGAAACGCTTTATACCCAAAGGACCAATCGAAATGACCGATGCAAAGACGCAAATTCAGGAAAAACCATCACCAGCCCATACCGTTGTGTGTTCATGAAGGGCAACAAGACGATGCCGCAATTTCGGTTTCTTTTTCCGTGTGGCAGGGTTCTGATGAAAACTATTATTGAACGTCGATTATTACCGACGTGAACGTGCTGGCAGACGGAGGCCTGCGCCCAAGGGATCAAGGGAATCTCTGACTTGGCCTACCATCCGCAGCTCTATGTCAAAGGCGAATTCGTTGCGCTGTGACATCTATTACCGAAATGATGTTTGTCGGGCGAGCTGGGCACGACTGCTGGAAGAAAATGGCCGTTGGGGTTTGACAGGGATGCGCCGACAAGATTCCGCGAAGCCAACGGCTCTAAGCAATCCGGGCCAGATCACCGGCCCAACGAAAAAACGGGTTGCGGCCCTTGTAGCAAGGTGCACCCGATATCCGCGTGAAAAATGGTACCCCCTATCGCCGGGGCGCTCACGTTTATTTGCGTGCGACACTCCCATAGATTGTTCGTGTCGTTGTCCGCCACCGCGTTCATGCCAGACGACGTTGCAGCGTTCCCCTTGTTCACCAGATATAACCAACCGTCCGAGGGCCATTCATACGCGCGCCTGAAGCCTGCGCGCGATTGTTACCAGCGTGATCATGCGGTTTTCGACTAAAGCACCGCAGTCGAATTGCCTGCTCCGGGCCTTGATATGACACCGGAACCTCGACGCCCCGCTCGCCAGATATAGGTCGCCGACGAAAAAGGGCAGTTCTTGCGCGACGCTTGGCTTCCCTGACGTGCAATACCGGCAGCCATCGCTAGTGCCGCGCGCGGCATTCATCTGGCCTTGCTTCGATTTTCGTTCTGCCAAGGCTTCCGCGCGGGCAGCCATTTCGGCAGACTATCGGTCACGCCTTGGGAATACGGCGACTTCGATCCGGCTCTGGCTCGACCACAACGTTTGGCGCAGACTGGCAAGTTCGCGTCCCGCTCTGCCAATTGGGCGCCGGGCTTCCTTTAATCTTGTCCTCGACGGGAGGCGGTCTTATCGGCAAGCAACAGACCCCGCCCATCAAACAGCATCCGCGCTTCGGGCATCCGAAACCGACCTGATCTGCAGCACCTGTGCCCGTCATCCAGCATCTTGGCGGCAAGGAGTGCAGGTAATCCTCCTCGCCCTCTTAGGCAGGATACTTCGAACTGCGCGACCGCGATAGAAATGGAAAACTTCGGGCATCAGGCAGACTCCTCGGCAGTGGGGACAAAGCGGCGTTAGAACGACAGGATCGCGTCAGCCTCTGCCACATCATCGCGGCGGCGGCGTGCACGGCATCAAGCTCGGCTTGCAAAGCGATTGATAAGCCCGGCGTCACCGACCCTTCGGCATTTGGCCTCGTGCAGCTGCGGCGCAAGCATCGGCCAGGTTTGCCGCATTTGGCCGCGGCGCACCCGTTGCAACTCCATATCAAGCTTTTCGGTCTGGGTCCGTGCTGCCGTCAGCGCTGTTGTTTTGCGCCTGCGCTGTCGCCAGTTCGCACGCAGATGAGACGTTATCATCCGGCAAGGCCTTTTTCAGAGCGCGTCGACCTGTTTCCCGCGCAGCTCGACGTTGACAGCGCGCTTCTTGCGCCAAGATCTTGAGATAGATCGGGGATTCGTTCTTTTGGCGACCGGCCAGTTTGTCCGCTCCGCGCGACGCCCTTTCAGCGCCGCCAGAATACGGCCTTGCAAGTGTTCATAGTCGCTTCATCGCAGGGTTCCTCGTAAACGTCGTATGTCAGGTCGTATATTCACAGTTTGCAACCATCGAACGCTGGTCAATGTGGTTTCAGCCATCCTACCCAAACCAAGCGGGAATACTGCCCCTTTTTAAGAACAATTGCCTTGGCGGGCGGAAAAAGCGATACCACTGGCGGAGTCCTTGTGGCCCTTGATCTTTGTGGGGTTGGCTGGTATTGATTCGCGCCAAACCCTTTCCCCCTTATAAGGAAGCTTGCACCGTGGATCTGAACGCCCTCGCCAAAAGCCCATCCGCCCATTGGGTCCAAAGCGACCGGCCATTTCGCGCCCTTGACACTGGACGCCGGTCGGCTTCCGCCAATTCCGCCACTCGGGCCATTTGCCGATGAGGGCATGGCGGACGTCGGCCACCGTGTGTTCGAAAAAGCACCTAAAGTTCGGATTGCGCAAACCACTGTGGCCCTGACCCGCGACGGTTTCATTCTGTCCGCGGGGCCACGGGTCCATTTGCTGATCTATCCTGCTGCACCTCACGGTTACGAGCAATTTCCGCTCGAGAGCATTCAAGAACTTTCCGCCAGATGGGCGCTCGCCACGGCGGGCCCACCCTGAAAACTTCCTTTGCGATGCGTTGGAACCACCACCGGCCGCTGGGTCAGGGGATCGCAAATTTCGTCGGCTTTGGCCATGGCCGAAGAATCCAGCGCGCGCATACGGCCAAGAAGATCGTGGACACTTTACCTACGTGATCGCGGTTGACGGCTGCCTGATGAGAGGCATCAGCCACGAGGCGATTCGCCCTTTGCAGGCCGTCAACAAGCTAAGCAAGCTGATCGTAATGTTGAACAACAACGGACATCACTATCGACGGCCTGTATCGCTGTCGACCCAAGTCGATCAGGTTGCGCGTTTCAAAGCCGGCAAGACTGGCACCGTGATCGAAGATCGACGGCCACAATCCGATGAAATCGACGCGCCCTGACTGAAGCGCGCAATCCGATCTGGCCCACGATGATCGCCCTGCCAACGCATAATCGCCCTAGGTCAACGCCGCACAGGACACGTCCAAAAGGGGCCAACGGCGCGCTGACCGACGCCGACCAAATGGCCGCCGCCAAAGCCGCCTATGGCTGGACAACCGGCCCGTTCGAAGTCCCCGCCGATGTGAAAATCGCTATGGGAAGAGGATTGGCAAACGCGGTGCAGACGACCCGCCGTGCCTGGGAGGAGCCGGTTTCGATGCCATGTCGCGCAGCAAACGCGAAAGAGTTCAACCGCGCATTGGCCGTGACGCTCCTAGAAACTGAGCGCGTACAATCCAAGGGCGTTCAAAGCCAAACCTCTGAAAACGCGCCGAAAACTGGCACCCGCGCAGCAGCGAAAAAAACCTTGAGGTTGTTTGAACCCGCTGTACCGGAAAAACCGTTGGTGGCTTCTGCTGATTTGACCGGCTCAACAAACACCCAGACCGTGATCTGGCGTGTTTCATGTAGACAACCGTGGCGGGCGCTATGTCTATTGGGGCATCCCGACACGGTATGGCCGCTGCGATGAACGGCATTGGCGCTGCACGCGGCGTCCGGCCCACGGCGGTACGTTCATGTGCTATTACGACTACGCCCGCCCCTGCGATGCGCCTTTGCAGGTTGATGCAGGTACCGACCGTATTCGTTATGACACACGACAGCATCGGGCTTGGCGAAGACGGCCCGACCGCACAAGCCGGTCGAACACTTTTGGCAATCAGCCGCGCGACACCCAACACCTATGTGTTCGGCCCCGCCGTACGGTTTCCGAAAACAGCGAGCGTGGGAATCGCGTTGAGCAGCAAAGAAAACACCGTCCCTGCTGTTCTCTGACCCGTCAGGGCCTGCCCACTGTCGGCTTGAGCCACAAGAACAAAAAACCTGACCGAACAGGGGGGGCCTATGTTTCTGGCCGACGCCGAGGCAAACGTCAGGTCATTCCTGATCGCCACCGGTTTTCGAGTCGAGATCGCCTGAAAGCCCGTGACCTGCTTGCAGGGCCGAAGGCATCGGGCAGCACCGCGTTGTTTCCA
>Ga0163217_1077819_pt1 | contig 16789 bp, 12 predicted proteins | sample SynspAceP_FD_185933 | JGI IMG/M metagenome (GOLD analysis project Ga0163217, IMG submission 185933) | Saline lake microbial communities from Ace Lake in Antarctica - Synechococcus sp. Ace-P (PacBio error correction) | ecosystem: Environmental > Aquatic > Non-marine Saline and Alkaline > Saline ... | reverse complement strand
GCATCTTTGATACGTAAGATAAGGAATAAAAGAGAAAAACACTTGTTTTACCGTTTCATTTTCAGCTATTCTAGTGGGAATTCAAAACATCTGCCTACTTCTTCCGACGGAATAAAATTTGCCAAAAGTTGGATTTGCTGTCGATAACATGTATTTGCGGAAACATGGCCAAGCGGTTGTTTACCGTAATAGGATCTTGAAATTACCAAGTTGGTTTTCACCGGTAGCCTCGTTTGTTTGAAACAGCCTTATTTTTTTATTATAGGCAAAAAACATCCAAAATTAACTTTACAGTTTCAAAAGGCTCTCCGCCGCAATTCCGGGTCTCAATAGTCGTTAATTTTCTTCTTCCACAAGAGGAAAAAAAAGCAATCAACATAATTCCTGATAAAACAGGAAGCGCGTTTTTTTTTATACCAAATGTTCATTTAATTTATTTTAAGACTTCAGTTGTTATAAAAAGTTTGCATAGGTCTCTTCAAAATTCATGAAAAGGAACAATGCTAGCACCGGTTTTAAGGTTGGCCAATATTGATATTTTAAAATGTCTTTGACATCTTCCGACGCTAAAATAATAGCATCAGAATAATCTATTTGCTACTTTTAACAAATTATTATAGTCTGGCGTTCGCCAAAGGCCACTAAGGTGTTCTTCTGGAATCATCAAAAGCTATTTTTTTAACTAAAATCGCCCACTTTAAAGCACCATCAACCTTTGAAATAAACCGAAGTACTATCTTGCTTTCCGAAAAAAAGCGTTCATCGGCATATATTGCTTTAAATAACAATGGCACTAAAGATGCCAGCCAGCATGCAAACATTGAATTAATATCTGGCGACCAATTTAGTTTTTTTACAGTTTCTACGATTCCTTTAGCAAAAAAAATATTTAGCTACGCTCCATCGTTATCGGGGAAAGAGTACCGTTTTATCCGTAAATGTAGCTTTACGCCTTAAAAAATATTCCTCGTTATCAATAAATATTAACCTGAATTCTTTCTTTTGGGAATGGAAGGCAAAACTTTTTATACATTAACGGCATATTCCATTATCGTTAATCACTAAATTCATCCTCCGAAAGTCGAATCACTTCATGCAATTGGTTGCCGTCTTTCGTTTAATATTGCCGGTAGCGCGGCATAAAGATTTGTATTTATTTGACCTCCATTGCTATTAAAACCATCTTAGGGGTTCATAAAGACATCAGGGGAAACTTCATTCTCTGGCAAATTGGGTACTAATTCTGAGATACAAACAATATCTTTTGTACCATTCATAAAAAATTGTTTTTTATTTATTTTTATTGGCGTTGATTTGCAAAATTTACAAAAAATTATTGCAGATTTACGAGTAAATTATCTAAGTTTGCGCGGCTGTTAAATACGTCTTAATGCATTATTTACATTACAAAACAAGAGTTAAAAGTATTTTTTTCCATTAATTTCAAAGTCTAAAACCATTGCTTAGTGCCTACATGGGTTGCTTTAACACCAAGGACATGTCTCTTTGGCTTTCAAAAAATAAAGCGTACCATTGAAAAATGAAACATGTTTGTGGTGAGTATTTTTTGTTAACCCTACGCAATTATTAATGCCGGGATTTAAAAAAATACCCTAAAACATTAGACCAAAGATATTGCCCTTATTAAAAAAGTTTCTCCTTTGACATCATTATTTTACGCAACCTAGTGTTAAAGAAATATATGAAGATCAAGTGAAAGCTGAAAAAATACAATTTTGATGGTTTTAGATGTCGTCAATGAAGTGTGAATTTAGAGCTAATCCATTTTGATGGCGTTGCACTATTGTCGAAGAATTATTAACCTCCCCGTAAAAGCTAACAGGGCTTATTTGGTGAAAAAGATTTTCAACAGCTGCAAAATCATTTAAAAATGGTAGCGATAAAAAATTATTCCAGTTAAAAATCATAGGTTGCTATTGTATGAGAAGAAAACGGACTTAAGCCATGAGTTCTAGGAAATGGAAAGGCTCAACCCTAAACTGGCGACAAAAAAAAGCTTCATCATCTATGAAAACATTATATACTGCCAAAGAAAAGTTTGGCACAAAAAAAGTGCTTTAGAGTAACAAATTGGGTTTGAATCGTTCAATTTGAAAAGAAGAGTTTATTTTTAATTAGAGTAGTATTTCAAATTTAACCGATATCGACAGTTTAAAACCTTATAAAAAAGAAAAAAATTAAAAAAAACAAACAATATTAGTGCGGGTTTCATTGCCGTTTGCTGATGATGTTCGGCTAATCGATAACATTGCCTTGTAATTTACTATCTTTGTACCATGCACATAACAGTGTAAATCTTAAAATTCACCGCGTAAAAGTTACCGGGCACATCTAAATTATTATGGTAGTATTACCATTGATGAAGATTTGATGGATGCGGCTAATATATTAGAGGTGAAAAAGTTTCAAATTGTCAATAATAATAATGTGTGAACGTCTAGAGGACTTATGCTATTCCGGGCACAAGTGAAAAAGTGGGAAATAACTTAAAACGGAAAGCTGCAGCATTAGAAAAGTAGCGGTGGCGAGCTTGCTATTTAAAATTACCTATGGCAGTATGGATATTTTTGAAAAAGGAAAAAGTTTTAATCCGGCTTTAGTATTTCCTAACGAACAAAATAAACTTAACTCGAATAGTTGAAAAAATCATAAAAAAAAACGCTTTAAAACAATGCTCCCAATAACTTTGGAGTTTTTAGTTTGGTATTCTATTATATTACCAGTCCTGAAGATAGAACGGCAAATCCTTTTTTACATCAAGGAAGCTGATTTATTTTTGGTGTTGGTATTTCTTGTGCTGATGGGGCTATTTTAAGCCATGTATCTAGAGCTATTCGATGGAACTACCTATAGAGCCTTAGGCTACAAACCTAAGATTTAGCGAACAACCATTCTTATTCATTTTTAAACGGCTTATTTTCCAATTTTAGGGATTTCCAAGATTCTGGTGAAATTTTACCGTGCTACCGCTTTATCTACCTATTGAAAAAAGTTCTTTTGAAAAAGGGTTTGGAACTATTGCTGGACTTGAGAGAGTCATCGATTTAATTATGCTTTTTGCTTGTGGTAGTTAATCACCCTTTTTTTTGCAGGACGGGATATTTATCTTGAGTTTTTTTAAAAATAGAGGTTTCAAATCTCACTCATTATTGCTATTTACTAAGTGTAGGCGTGGTTGGTGTCAGTTTTAACTTTCTTTTTATTAAAAAATCGAAACATCCTTTTATTTATAAAATTAAAACCTTTAACTGGTTACTACAAGGGGTTTTAAGCATTTTTAAAATGAAGCATAAATGGGCCGTTCCATTGCACATACCTTTTTTATTTGGGCAGTGTATATTGGTATGTTCTGGGTGAAAAATATACCGTTCCAGAAACCATCGCCTTAACCACTATCAACTTTGGTAGCTTTCGTTTTTTGGTGCTTGTTGCTATGACGCAACAAACCGGCGGTATAGGGCCTATATCCTATAGCGGGTAAGGCAGTGCTTTAGGCAATTTTGGCATCAGCAGACTTCTTGGGGATGCTTTTGCTGATTCATGATGGATTTTCCACAAACACTATATGATTGTTGTATTTGTGCAATATCTTTTCTTGTTTTACCGTTATGGAACTAGGAATAATTAAAAACAAGACAATTAGTTCTCTACCAAATTTAACAGATGAAACTTAAATCTAGTACTTTTTTGTGCTCCTTTTTCTGTGCTTTTGGAGCTAACGCTCAAGTAACTCAAGAAAAATATTGAATCGGTTTAAACTTCAAGAAAGGCGCGATGTTAGTTATTATTTTCCCCCGAAGATTATACGAAAGAAAAAAAAAAATACCCACTTATTATTGTTCCTCGATGCCGGGATTATTTTGTTGATATGTTGGTTGCTAATGGCAGTTTATACAAGCACTTTCATGCATGCCTTTCCAAGCGATAAATCGCAGGTGTGCATCAAAGTAAAAATCAACTACGCCTTGAAGGATTTTGTGCTTTTGATTGAGAGTACTGGTTTAACCAGCGAAAAAGCAAAAATTATTTTTTTGATTTTTTGGGATGGAACTGTCATCCCCTATTAGAAACAAGCTACAACACAGCCCCTTTTTAAAAATGATTGGTAGGTTATGATATCACCGCAAATTTTGCGAATATTATCTGTTTAAAGAAGAATCACTTTTCAACTCTTATGTGGCTATTTGTCACCAACCTTAGCTCCAGAGATGCGAACTGGAGGTTCCTGCACGATTAACTGCGATGCCAAATAAAACTATTTCTATCCATTTAATTACCGATGGAGAATTCGTCTAAAAAATGACAATAAAATTTCCAATTTTTTAAACACGGCTCTAAAAGCAATAGACAAAGAAAAATTTGCGCTATTTTTATGACAATTACACCAACGCCGACCATATTTCTGTAGCGACCTACGGCATCGGAAAAGCATTTGATAATGTGTTTACCATGTTCAAACCCATTAGCCCAACGGAATACAAGACTCAAATTTTAACCTCTGAAGAACCTGTTTTTTGACTACTTAACGAATAAGTAGATTATGATTGAAAAGCTTTTGGTTTTAAGGAAAAACTGTGGGCTTAAATGATATTATGGCTATCTACGCAGCAGCGTCTCGAAAGAAAAGAGATGTTGAATCGCCTTATAAATCACTTGCCCGGATTTATGCCAAAAAAGAGTATTCCTAGACCATGCTCGGATTTTACTTTTGAAGGTGAGTACTACGAACAAAATATGCGAACCTAAAAAAGCACTAAGAACTTTTGGAAAAAGGCATTGGTATGGAGAAAATCGACTTTCTAACAAAAAAGATATGGCCTTAGAGAAAATGGATGCTTTGAAAGCCGATTTTGGTTACTAACGACTTTGATAGGAATTGACGTATGTTTTTTTGAACAAAAACCTTAGATGAAGAAAGCTAAATATACCAAAAGGACTTACCAGACTGTTATTGGAATGAAACAGGTTGATTTTGCAGTTTTTGCCATGAGAATGCAACCAAAATCATTATCCTATGGAATTATTAATTTTTTTCCACTTTTTGTGGCTTCAGTCTTCCGACAATGGTGCCTATGCGTTTTTTAAACCCTTGTTTAGTGGAGAAGATTGTACAACTTTGAAGTTATGATGTACCTACGACAGGCAAATTGGATAATTTAGACCTATTTGATATCCCTTCTGCCCTTTCCCTCATCTATTTTTTAGTCATAAGGTATTTCGCTTTTAATTTGGGGACTCACCCCCCCCCCCCCCCCCCCCCCCCCCCCCCCCCCCCCCCCCCCCCCCCCCCCCCCCCCCCCCCCCCCCCCCCCCCCTTAAAACACTTTTAAAAAAGGAGGGTATTATGTTTGGAAACAGAAAATAGAATTATTCAACGATTAAATGGGAAATAATCCAAATACTTTGATTGGGAGCAATTTACAGGAAATGTGACGTAATATTTAAGAAGAAAATATTTCTCTCGAACTGCTCCGTAGAGGAAAAATCAAAAAAAAGAGATAACGGCCCAGATGAATTTGTTCCAGAAATTCTGCATTTATCTGGCATGAAAATTTAATTGAAATTGAAAGATTTTGTTCGTGCACGAATTAAAGAAAATGACCGAACTCCAGTTACCAAAAATAGTATCCTGAAAAGTTGGTTATTCTAATATACCCATTACATAAAGGGTATTGAATAAAGGCATTGTTACATCTTCCTCTTAAAGAAAGTAGCAGCATATACCACTTCTACACATCAATCATTCACACTTTGTTCTAATTGCGATACATTACTACATTATTTTTACCTTTTGATTTTATACTAAAAAAACAGTAAATGGCCAAACAAAAACAGTTTTTTTTTTGTAAGCATTTGTGGGTTACGCAATATGCAAATGGGTAGGACAATGTTCCGCTTGTAAAGAATGGAATACAGGTCGTAGAAGAGGCTGTTCAAAAAGAAGAAAAAATCGAGTTGGAAAACGGCTTCGAACACGGCAAAACAAGTGCAAAACACTACTGGTAAACGAATAAGCAACGAAAAAAGAAATCCGTTTAAAACTGGACTTTCGATTTAGAATTTAATCGCGTTTAGGAGGTGGCCTCGTACCTGGGTCTCAACCCTTTTAGGCGGAGAGCCTTGGAATTGGAAAAAGTACGCTTTTACTCCAAAATTGCCCTTTAAAACTTCCTTACCAAAACCTTATATGTCTCCGGTGAAGAAAGTCAGAAAACAAATAAAAATGAGGGCCGCATCGATTCATCCTATAGAAAACTGTTTTAATTAACGAACAAAAACGCAAAACATTTTCAAACAAATTGAAGAACAGCACAGATATTGTGCGTCATCGATTCTATTCAAACGCTTCATTCCGATTATATAGAATCGCCGCCGGAAAGTATTTCCCCAATTAGAGAATGTAGCCGCGGAACTTATAAATTTGCTAAAGAAACCAATACTCCAGTACTATTAATTGCGTCATATTACCAAAGATGGTTCATTGCAGGTCCTAAAATTTTAGGAGCAACATGGTCGATTGTGTGCTTCAATTTGAGGGGATCGCAATTACGTATATTTCGCATTTTACGTTCCCTTAAAAAACAGTTTGGCTCCGACTTCCGAATTGAGGGTATTTATGAAATTGAAGGGCAGTGGATTACGAGAAGTAAACAATCCGTCTTGGAAATATTAATTTCAAAAAATGGACGAAGGCTTAAGCGGAACAGCTATCGCCTCAACGGTAGAAGGTATGCGTCCCTTAATGATTGAGATCAGGCTTTGGTAAGCTTCCGCTGTTTACGGTACACCACAACGCTCTACTACTGGTTAACAATGCCAAGCGCTAAATATGTTATTGGCGGTTTTAGAAAAAAAGAGCGGGTTTTTTAAACTAGCAACTAAAGATGTATTTTTAAATATTACAGGAGGCATCTCGGTAGATGATCCTGCCATTGATTTAAGCAGTGGTTGCCGCCATATGTATCTAGCAATGAAGATATTGCCATTGACAAAGGTATTGTTTTGCCGCCGAAATAGGTCTTGCCGGAGAAAGAAATAAGGCCTGCTTCAAACGTTTGTCGGCAACGTATATTGGAAGCCGGAAAAATTGGGGGCTTTCATTTACCAATTTCTTTGTGTCTAAAAACATAAAATTACCTTTGAAAAACGCAAAAGATTAAATTCAATTAGCTGGAGAAAAATTAAGTGTTTGCTGAAATACATTGTTTGGCTAAGACCTCATTTTTTCTTAACTTGGCTTACGAGGTTGTAAAACGTATTAAATAAAATTTAAAAACCATTGAAAAAACTACACATTTAATGCCTCATTATTTAGTCGGGCCTATGGCTGCAAAGACATAGCGGAAAGAAACGGAGTACTACTAATGCTTAAGGGGTGCCACTGATTATTTAAGCTTTCAGAACCGAGACGAACCCAATTTACGGGCGGCATTAAAAATGGATTTCCTTATTTACCACTATAAGATACCTTCAAGGTTTGGACCAAAACCGTAGGAAAACAACCCAACCAAAAAGTGCTTCTATTACACGGTGGACCCGGATGGACGCATTGAAATTTACGAATTTGCAGATGTTATTTTCCTCAAGAAAAGTATTTGAATACATTTATTATGACCAACTGGGGTCTTATTACAGTGACAAACCAGGGACGATTAAGTTTTGTGGAATACAGCCCGTTTTGGTTGAAGGAAGTTGAACAATGGTCGAAAAGCTTTTAGGATTTAGATCATACCAATTTTATTCTTAGACAGTCTGGGGAGGGAATTTTAGCCATGGAATATGCTTTAAAATATCAGAAAAAATTTAAAAGCTTTAATTATTTCAAATATGATGTCTAGCATTCTGATATAATACCTATGCTCAAAGAAGTTTAGGCCACAATTAGATCTATAGTTTACGAAGAATTAAGCTTTTAGAAGCGAAGTAATGATTTTTGCCAATCCGAGTATTTCCGAACTTTTATTTGAGCATTATTATACTGTCAACACCCGTTGCTGCGAATGCCTTGTTGCTGAGTGGGCCAGAATCCCATATTAAGAACCGTTATCACGCAAATAATCAAGTTTATGTGCACATTGCAGGCTATAGTGAATTTGGAATCACGGGAGACGCAATTTTAAAGATTTGGGATATTAAAAATCGGATTAAAAGAAATTAAAGCCCCTACCTGGTTATTGGCGCAAAGCTATGACACGATAACCTGAACAATATGGAATGGATGTCAAAAGGAAGTGCAAAAACGGAACTTACTTATTTTCCCTTAACGGAAGCCACCTTTCGCAATATGACGGACCAGAAAAAACTATTTTAGCGGCATTATCTCATTTATTAATACAAACTAACGCTAACAGTAGCCAAGTAGATATCTAGAATTACATACGTTTTAAGAACAACATGAGATTTTTGTTACTAGCGGGTTAAATAGCACCAATTGCCTTATGGCTGGATTGGGTATTTCGTTTATGATAATTTCAAATTTTATTCCTAAAATTTCATCCGTCAAACGAATATCAATACTGGCTATATTTTATTCTAATTGGCGGCATATTGGTTTGCACCGATAAATTACTAGTGATAAAAGGACGCGAATTTACAAAGCCAGGGCCATTTGTGTTAAAGTTCAATCGTTAGGTTCTGTGTGTAGTTTATAATACTTATGAGTCGCTGCAACGGCCGTTTCTCCACTATAGCGTTTGTAATTGGAAATAGTTTTAAGCGTGAATTATCAGGTAGCCTCTCCCCTTAAATATTTTCCACTTAACACACCAAAAGCTAAGAGAATAGGCTAATTAATTCCATATTTTCTCGATGGGAAATTTCGGCCATTTCCTGTTTCGTATTCTCATATTGAGTTAAATTATAAGAATTTTGAACCGTAATCATCGTGTAGCCCTTTGCGTGCACTTTTACTTTCTTTCCAAAAAAACGCTATGTACCCCAAGGTGTTTCATTTAGATAAGCCTACATGCCTAATTTTTTCCTTCCTGAACTAAATCTCTTAAGGTTTCTAACACTTGATGTATATATCTTCCCCAAAAAAAGTCTGACGCGTCATACACATAGCGCGTTGGCCCAAAAAAAATTAGTTTACGCTCTGGCCAATGCAATTGATACTAGGTTCGATATAATCTGTTTGTAGACGCTCTAGGACTACCTTCAACCGCTGATATTAAAAGCGTCTTTGCGGAATTCTGTGGGTTCTTGAAAATTTGTTATAATCAAGCCTTGCCTGCCAATTTTTGGAAGCTAAGATACTTTAAGCCTATTTTGTTTTTCTGAAACCAAGAACCCAATAATTTTTTCCGCCCCCCCCCCCCCCCCTTATTAGAATGTCTATCCGCGCACTTGCGGGAATTGAATATAACTCGCTGTATCAAAGAAATTTACGCCTTGGTCTTAAGGCATAATTCATTTGCTCATGGCCCTTCTGCTTCCGTGTTTGGTGTTCCCCAAGTCATGCGGCCTAAACAAATTTTACTTACTTTAATATCCGTATGTGGTAAGGTGGTCCATTCCATAAATGTGTCAAAAAATTAGAAGTACAAATTTAAAGAAATAATTCTCATCTTGTTACATTTTCTCTAAATGCGATTAGTTTATTATGCCAATTCAATTAAAAATGGGGACAGTTGATCGCTATGTTTTGCTTCTGATAAAATCACAGAGCGTTTAAGCCTGTTTTCTAAGGCTTGGCTTACCAAAGCATAATCTAAACGCCATCCTTTATTATTATTTCGGGGCATTAGCTTCGTAGCTCCACCAAGTATAATGATCGGGTTTCTTGATTAAACACTCGGAAAACTATCAATAAAACCATTGTCCATTAAAAATTGCCTATCCATGCTCGTTCTGCAGGTTAAAAACCCTGAGTATTTTTGAGTCCGGACTGGGTTATGAATATCAATCGCTTCATGACCAAATATTTATATTCGCCTAAAATTACTAAATTAGGGTTGCGTTTCTTTTAATTGATCAATGTTAGTCTTGAAAATTCGCCATATATTGAAACTTAAAATCTAGCGATCTAAATTTGCTTCCTGAGGGTAGGATACATGCTCATGATCGAAACGCCCATTAAAATCCGCTCGGAATATTTCTACCTTCAAAATCCATGTAACAATACCAGTTCCAAACTCCCACATGGATCCGGTTTTTCTTTGGATAAAATCCGCTACACCGCTGTAACCCCTTTTTTTGTGCCACGTATACCAATAATGGTATTATAGCCTGCATCTCAAACAAAGTAAGTTTCTAGTTGATCTTCTTTGTTGCCTTTATTTTCTTGAAGACAAATCACATCAGGATTAACGTTTGCCAGCCAGTCCAAAAAAGCCTTTTTTTTAAAGCCGCCCTTAATTCCGTTGACATTATACGAAACAATTTTTCCAATTCTAATTTTTTTTCGAAAAATTAAGGAATGTTTGGCAATACAGGCAAAACCACATTAAATTTTATATTCGGCCTGTTTTTTTTTAAGTCATATCGACTATATCTCTATTTACTTTTGCCAAGCTTAAATATACATATGACAGATCGTATCTTACTATCTCTTTTTGTATTGGGTATGCATTACTTTTGGTTTTAGGGCAAAATCCAATTAAAAAAACAGCATCCACAATCTCGAAGAGGTAATTGTCTGTAGAAACGTTATACTCACGAAAAAGGCGGAAGGAATCCACACCCTCAATCTTATCGGCGCCAAAAATATTTGAAAATTATAGCCCTTATTGACGCTGTTTCAGGCCATCAAATCAAATTTCCTGGAGGTCTATGGCTTTTCTGTGCCTTAAACACCATTCGAATTACCCAATTTCGTGGTATTGGCGCTCGGACCCCTTGTTTGGCACCTGATTAAATTGCGCTTATACTATAAAACGAATCCCCATTACAAACGGCTCTGGTTTCTCCTTCTATTGAAGCTTTTTGATCTAGAAAGTTTACATCAGATTGAAAGTTGTTAAAAAGGCCCAAGCTTACAAGTTTTTGGTAGTAATTTGGGTTGGTGCAATTTTGCTGCCAATCGGAAAGAAGCCTTAAGGCAATTCAACGAAAACTTGTACGAACAACTTCACTGGTTGGATCCTACATTTATTGAAGAATAGTTTTTCTTTCTCTCATACCGGATAAAAAGCTCTCCTTAAGTTTAAATTTACGATCACATCGCTTTACAGATGGCTATTCGAGAATAATAACAGCTTTGAGCGTGACGCTTTACTCTTTAAACGCTTCTTATCGTTTAAGCAAAAAAAAAGTTACCTTAGGTTTATTGGTTAATTATGTGGGATTACACGGCTCAAATTTCCCAGTTCTTTAGGAATCACAGCTTTTTACGGAAAATCCGAAGCAGGCGGCCTTTACTGGAAAGCCTCACAAGGTTTTGAAGCAAAAAATATAAATTTAGTTGGCGTTTTCCACAACTACCAGTTTTAATGAAAAAATAAAAAAAACTCAACCAGTATTTTTTTATACCTATTTAGACCATTATGAACCAAGACCCTTCGGTATTTTGGATGAATTTACAAATGGTTTCGGATTTTAGGAAACTCGTTTTTTTATTGGGGATGTTACCTTTTTCTAAAAACCAAGCTCGTACTCCTTCGGGACAAGAAACTTATAAAACGGAATACAATTGGATGGAATTTGAAACCTTTACCAAGGAAATAACGTAATGGTAGTCTACAAAGGTGCTCGTTTTTGCTAAAAATAAGAGTTAGAACTCAATTTAAACAGCTTTTGCTTCACTATTGATTCCTTTCGATAGGCCATTTTATGTGCGCAGTTTGGTGTAAAATATGGAAACAACACAAGCTATAATTTATTTGGGACTTATTAATGAGCTAAACAACAAAAGTGCGCGTCGTGAATTTTTAAAGCTATTTGTATTACGAGGTTTACTTAACTATTCATTTTTGGAAAATTCAAGTGGGTATATGGCCAATATAAGTCGAGTTACTCTAACCCAACTTAGAAGAAACCTTAACCCCCAAGTGGGCGTTATTAATCCGGATTGAGCGAGAAAACTGGATTGAATTACGAAGTTAGTTACTACGCTCTATCTAGCGAATAAAAAGTTAATTGTAAAAATGCTGCCATCTATCAATGAATATTAAAAATTTATTTGGTGGCACAGCGGGGTGGGGGTGATGATCAATTTGTGGCGGAAAAAATTGCAGGTAAAAACCAAAACATCAAGCGACTTGAAGTTGCCGCAAAATTACAAACTCGCATATTTCATCAAGCCTAAGCTAAGCCCTTTTGTAAACTATACTTTTAACCATCTAATTTTGTTGATTATATAGATGATGAGAACGTTTTTCGGGTTAACGAATAACAGGGGTTCCCAAGCCCGGATTACCTTCTGGATTACCAACTTAGTTTTTAGGCGATTTTACTGGATACCGTACATTCAGTTTGTGGGCGCTATTCCCCTTAACAAGATTGCCAATACCTGTATAGTTGGAAAATTTTTTTCTATTTTTAATACAAAAATGGGGTACAAAAAAAATTAAAGCAGTAATTTTTCAATCCAGCCCAAGTAGGTGTTTAATAACCTTTTGACCTGCGTTTATGCACAATCGGTTTTAATCAAAACACTCAAAGCATTTGGAGGTGCAGAGCCGCGTTACTATTTACCCAGGTAATGATCGTAATTTATTATTTACAAGGCTTGCAGCTGAGCGTATACCCTGTTAAGATTTAACAAATGTTTAGTTCCCCATGTAAGGCATAGGTAACATTCTAAACATCGCAAAGACGATTAAAAAGAGGGTTCTGCTATTATTGTATAAAAAAAGGCTTGTGGAGTAACCTCACAAGCCTTTTTTTAATCCGATACTATTGACAAATTTACATTTTCATCAGCCACTGCTTCATATCTACTTCCTTGCCATAATAGTTTTTAAATCGCTAATGGCTAACGCTGTTTGTTTCCATCGTATCTCGATGACGAATCGTCACTGTTTTATCTCTAAAGATTGATGATCAACGGTTAATACAAAAAGGAGTTCCGTTGGCGTCTTTGGTCTTCTATTAGCGGCGCCTACTGCATCTTTTTCATCATAGCTACGCTAAAAATCCCACTTTAAATTTTCTACAATTTTTCAGAAGCTAGTTCTGTAAGCCATCTTTTTTAACTAAGGTTTAAAACAGCAGCTTTTGTTGGGCTAATACCGATGGTAATTTTTAAAACTGTTCTTGTGTACCATTTTCTATTCCTCTTCTTTGTAGTGAATTTGAAAAACGGCTAAAAACTATTGCGGTCTAAACCTATTGAGGTTTCTTACAACATTAGGTACGTAATAAATTTTTTTTGCAAGTCATTATCGAATACTGTAATTTTTTTCCAGAATGTTTTTCATGCTGTTTGATAAATCAAAATCAGTCTAGAATGTATGCCTTCTAGTTCTTTTAAAAACCAAATGGAAATTTAAAAACTCAATACAGCAGCAGCATCGGCATTAGTGTGCTAATTTTTCATTGATCGTGAAAACGATAGTTTTTCTGCGCCCATCCTAATGAACAAAATGCCATTTCATTTACGGGTTCTTTCCATTTCTCGTTACCACTCTTGTGGGTGCCGGGCTGAAAAAAAATTGCATTCCATCTGTTTCAAATTCGCGTTGGCGGAAGATAAAAACTGGTCTGGGCCCACAATTCTTCGTTTCGAAAGGCTTTACCCAACTTGGCAATTCCAAAACGGATTTTCAGTTCGCACCTGTTTTCTGACGTTTAGAAGGTTTTACAAAAATACCTGGTGCAGTTTCAGGCGCAGGTATAAATCCATTGCACTATCTGCAGAAAAGCCCCTATTTTGGGTGCCAAACATTAGATTAAACTGCTTTACAATCCGTCCAATTTTTTGAGCCTGAAATAGGGCACACATGGTCTAATTCGTCGATTAAATTACGCACGTTCTTGTAGATCCTCACGTTCTAAAGATTTTCCTAAGCGTTTGTAAAGCTGTATCAATTTTTCTTGATAGGCTACAAAACTCTTGGATAGTAGCTAGAAATTAGCCTTATCAAAAGCATCACCAAAAACGTTTTTTCAGCTTTAGTCACTTCTTTCCTATTTTTAGCTTCATTTTTAGCTGCGTAATCTTCCACCAATACATCGGGCACGGTATTTTTTTTTTAGAATCTTTATTATCGATAAGGCGGTATCGTTAAAAAGCATCCCACGTGGCCCAGAAGCTTTTCCCAACGGTAGGGTGCATAAATATTTGCCGAAATCAAATTCCTACAATATTATCGTTCATTTGAAAACCATGGCTTTTCCACCAGTATTTCTCTTATATTTTTTTTGAGTTCTGCACCATTTGTGGCATAGTCATACACGGCACTTAAATCCGTCGTAAATTTCGCTTGATTGAAAAACCATACCATACTCCTTCGCATGAGATATTACTTTTTTAAATTGATTCTTCTTGATTTACCATGGGGCCAAAAATAGAATATTACCCTAAAATTGAAATAATTTATTTCATTGAATATTCAGAACTAGTAAAAGTAATTTTTCAATTTTTCAAAAACATTGAGGGTGACGTACCCGATGTAAAAGAACCTTCAGGAATCGTGATGGATTCACAAACGCCTATTTTTTCTCCTTTAAGACAAAAAAAAACACGCGTTTGCTAGTAAGTTGTTTTCCATTTACGTTGATGTGGTTGCATATCTGCAATTATAGCCTTATTTCGGTCCAGAAAATTGAAGGTAAAGTACTTTTATCTTCTTTAATAATATTCAAATTCTTACCTGAATCGTTTACGCATCCTTTTAAACGCGATACAGTAGATGCTTTATTGGTTTTGTATAGCGCTTACTTGCCTCTAAATTCTAAAACCAGAGCCTTCTGGATCTTCCATCTTAAGGTAATTTTAATTTTTTTAACTCTTCACTATTTTTTATTTTTCTTCTTAAGTTGCCTCTAATACTTTCTAACGAAGCTGTTTTTATTTCAAGGTTTTTCCATCCTATTTTTAGCCTCATTGTACTTTATCAGCTAAAATAGAATTATTGTACCGTAGGGAGTTATTTTTAAGTTTAAACTTATCGAGCCTGAGGCTCCATAGTACGTAAACTCTTTTTTGTATTCTTCTTAATTTAGCAATATTCAAAAGGTAACCTTCCCCAATAGAATTCTTCAAGGTTGCGTTAATTTATAGTTGGATGGCCTGCATTTCAAGATCGTTAATTTCAGTTTCGCGACAGTAAGCGATCACTTCGGCCTTCATAAGACTAAGAGGTCTTTCACTTAAAATTTGTTTTTGATCTTCTAAGAATTCAATTTTATTTTTTGATTTGGGCATTGTTTATAATAGAATGCAATTTAAAATACCTATTACTAAGGCAAGTAAACGTTGCTAGCAGTATTTTATAATTGAATTTTAGTAATCGAGAACTCATTTAGGTTAAGTAGGCTTTTTTTATGCTTATTCTTTTATTCTATTTATGTACATTACAATTTATCAAAAAGATAACTAAATGACATTAAACAGCACCTAGTACCTAGGGGTGTTTGGGATGTAATGTGCGTTTAAATCGAGGAGAGGCAGTTATTGTGTACCGTTCTGTCGAAAACCAAATACGCTTAACCGATTACAATTATAACGAAAGAAAAACCACTTCGATTAGTATTTTCTATGGCAGCAGTTCCCATAAAAAAAGGGCAAGTTTCATCTATATTCTTTACAGAAAACGGTTACGGTAAAAAACCTAATTACATCATTTAAAATATAAAAAATCAGGAAGTAGTAGGTGAATTTTTAGGGCGATTGCGTGCGGACTAGTCCCCTTAAGGATGATCCCATCTACAAAGCATTCATATTGATCTTGTTTTTCCAGTTCCCTTACACAAAAAAAACAAAAAAACTTATAAAAAAAAAAGAGGCTTAATAATCAAAGTCTCACTTTTTGGAAAAACGAATTGCATATTCATTTAAGTACTAATTTTTTAGAGGATGTGCTTATTAAAAACCAAAACCACAAAAACCACAAACCAAAAAAGATCGTTTTTTTTAGATGGAAGAGTAATTCCAAGGTTTTATATTTCCATTGAATAAAAAGTATTCGCTTTGCCCACAAAAAAAATTCTTTTTTACTGACGACGTGGTTACTACCTGTGCACACTTGAGCATGCACCAAAAGGAGCTCAATTACCATCGAAGCGTATTACTATTTACTACTGACCATGGCCAATGGTGCGTAAAAGTTAAACAATTTTGTTTGAGTTTTCCGTTCCGTTCCAAAACTATTAGTTTTACCAAAATAATTGTTTCTTTGTGCTTAGACTCTTAGGTGGTAATTGATGGTCAAGACCGCATATTAGCTTTTTTTATTTTTTAGTACTGCTACTTTTCATTTTTTACCAATGGGCAGAAAAAGGAAACCTCCTTCTTGGTGGTATCAAAGAATTATTTATTCCTCCTAAGTTAGAAAAGAAAGCGCAGGGGGCCTGCTCAAATGGACCACCCAATTTTAAAAAGCTGGATTAAAAAATTAGGGGATTGTATTTTTGATTTGAAATATATTAAAAAATTAAAAGAAGGTTTTACAGGAAAAACAATTGATTATATCACCCAAACCACTTAAAAAAAACACCCCAATTATTACTCCCAGCTGGGTACCCCAGGATTATTAAATATGTAGGGAACATTTTAAAATAAAAGGGATACCTTTAAGGATAAATTACCACTAATACCTTAAATTAATTGACAGAATTATATGATAAAATAAAGTAAGAACCCAAATAGTTAATCGCTATCTCTCTT
>Ga0163217_1009158_pt1 | contig 16790 bp, 14 predicted proteins | sample SynspAceP_FD_185933 | JGI IMG/M metagenome (GOLD analysis project Ga0163217, IMG submission 185933) | Saline lake microbial communities from Ace Lake in Antarctica - Synechococcus sp. Ace-P (PacBio error correction) | ecosystem: Environmental > Aquatic > Non-marine Saline and Alkaline > Saline ... | reverse complement strand
CACCACACGTAGTGGGCGCACTACTAAGGCTTGTTCCAATCCTTTCAGTTGTGCATGATTACCAAGCTCAAATAACTTAGACAAAGCGCAAACCAAGTCACGGAACCACGCCCGCGATTCTTTTTGGGATGCTTGTTTAGCCTGATGCAATCGTGATAGGTAGCGAACCGGCGCAAAATGGTGCAAGAAGCCCACAGCAACGCCAGCAGAAACCGTTCACAAAACCACATTATGTTCACTACCGCGGTTTCGCCAATTACTTGCGGCGATTAAAAATCACGAAACAAAATGGCAGATGACCGTGGCAACTCAAAACACTCCCTCCCCATGATCCGTGAAGGATGACCAGTTGCCGGAGAGAGGTCCGGTAATTGATAAGTTGCAACATTATGTTTAAACTTGGGCGGGTTGAGTCGATCTGACAAGATGCTCTATTCGATGATCCCGTACCGTGACGTAATCGGATAAGTCCGGTCGATTACACTCGTTGGTTGTAACGTGACTAAAATTATGCTTTTTCCGCGATTTGCGCCTGTCATCGAAAATTATCTATTTAAATTTATATTTCGATTAATTACCGTCAGTCAGATTAGGGACGTACCGTAATTATACGCAGATCGCCATGGTATATGAATCCTGTCCACTAGCATAAAGGATTTAGTTCAGGCGCCACCAATCTAGAAATAGCAACTCCTGGGGCCGCTGGAGCGGCGCGGACTTTTCGTCGCACCACCATACTAACCAAATTTGATTTCAAAAACCCTAGAAGCGGGCCGGGATTCTCTTCGCACACCTTCTTGGAAAGCCTTAAAGGGCGTGGTAGGTGATTCGTCCCAAGTCGGGTGGTCCCCGAAGTAAACCTCTTATATAAATCAAGTAATGACTGGCCTTAATCGAGCGCTTGCACGGTCCGCAGCGCGGATCTTGCGGCACCAGGTATCTCATTGGCGGGGACCGGTTACTCTAAGCGGCCCGCTGTTTAAGAACGGGAATCGACGATGGGCTCATGATGCGTGACGCAACAAAGGTTCCCTTTCCTTGGGCGCCGTATCAAAAATGTGTCGCCGCGAGTCCGTCGATTGCTTTAGCACGGTACTCCCTGCTATTGAAAGCGGAGCAGAATTCCCGCTGGGGATCGCATTCGCCATGCTTCCATTCGCCCTGCTCGAGCGATTGTGTAGGAATCAGTGAGGATTTGCTGTTAAGCGGGTAAGGCCTGGGCGATCACGTGTTTGCAGCCCGCCTAAGGTCGGGTCTGGATTGTCAGAGGCTACGCAAACGCAAAACAATGAACGATTGTCACCACAGCACTCAGAAAAACAAGATTCTTTGTGTCTTATTGTAAAGATATTGCGCAAGTGCCATCAGTATCCCCATTATGGAGGCACAGCGCAGTCAAAAGCTAAATTCTTGTGAGTCTAATTCTTTTCAATCAAGGAGTCATTTTCATGACAAAACAGCGTTGGTGGTCCACGCCCGGTTACTGGGCGCGGCAAATGGCTAGCCTTGCTTTTTGAATTGCATTCGGTTGAGATGGCAAAGGCAACTTCATTTTGCATTGCTTGAAGACCCGGCGAAAGACAAAAGGCGCTTCAAGGCGTGATGATGGAGCTCGACGATGGCCTTCCGTTGTTGCCAGACATGAGCGCCACCAGCTTCCCAAGAAGCTCCCAAAGTGCGACTTTGGCCCTTGCTCCGTGGTGACGTCCCGCGCGGGCCGGCTGGAGCGCCAAGAACTTACTAAAAGTTAACGCCCCCGCAAATTTACGTGCAGGCAGCCCAATAACAGTGGAGCCAGCCCGAGTGGCGTATTGGTGGTTTGGATACCGTGCCAAACCAATGCTACATCGCCATGAGTCCGCCCCGATCTCGGCGGCCATTTACCGCGATTGTTGCGTCTCGATCAAACGCGCGTTGTCACAACTCGCACCAACTAGCCCTCCCTGTGGCAGATATTAAAAGTTGGCCGTGTGGGGCAATCACTCGACCACCATGTACCCGATTTACGCCTTTGCACGATCCGGTGGAACAGGTGTGGCCCAAGCATCCCCAATGATGACGTTTGGAATCGTAAGTTTTCTGCCACCGTTGGCACGCCGGGGGCGCCATCTCGAACGCAGTGCCTGTCGTCGGGCGTGGCCGTCCAACCGCCGCATCGTCTGTGCCGATTGGGTCATGACAACCCGGAAATGGGCACGATGGGCATCTCGGACCGGGATTTATGGCATCCCCGAGGCATCAGTCTGCGGTGCCCTGTGATTGCGAGGGTTTCCCAGTACCACCTGTCAAAGATTAGAATTGATGTTTCTCGCCGAAGCATGGACTCACTAAACCGATTGCTTGGAGAAGTGCGCGTGGCTGAGTTTATTGAAGTAATGGGTCAAGAGGGCCGGTTAAAAGCAGGCTTTTTGAGTCGCTTTTCTCTGCTCACGGTCCTCACACTGTACGATAAAAACTGCGGACCGGTGCCAATTGGATAGGCAGGGCCCGTTTCGCGCGCCTTAAGAAGAAATCCCTGGATTGTACCGGCGCTTAACGCCACAGCGCCCTGTTCACAACGCGCGGTACAAGCCATTTATTTATTGCGGCGGGTGGCTGCTGGTTCCTAGGTGCCGATTGGGGATCCAATACCTGGATGACGCTCACTACGTGCGTCGATCACTGAGTCTGCCGATGTCCTTCTCGTCGATTATCGTACGGGATGGCCCATCAGCTTTCAATCGCCCGAACCATCAGAGCCTGATTAAAGTTGGCGCAGGCGGCCTTTGCCTATCGAGTCAGGTCGGCGCAGCGCTTGCGGTCACCGTCCGGCCAAGGAATGGTCGCCGAAGATGATGAGTGACCGGTCCAAGCGCCAGACCGATGCCGCACAGACGAAAACTTTCTTCTGTTGGCAGCACCGACGATCGCGTTGCATGGGTGGACCCGCGGCCATCGAGCGCGCGCTCGCCTGTGTGGCCTCGGTGCTACGCGAGTTTTCGTGAAGCGGCTAACACTTACCACCTACGAAAATTTGTTAAGCGTAACGTGCCAGTTGCTAGCCAACTTCACAGATTGTAAGTTACCCGCTCTTTTACGTTTGGAATGCCTCTTTTGGGTTGATGGTGCTCTATCGCCTGTCGGCCTTTTTAGAGCCATGAACAAAGCCGAGAGTCGGTTTTACGAGGGATCCCGAGCGGATGGCCTCAGGAAGTGTGTGACCCAATGCAAACGTGCAACGTTATGATCGATTGGTTATCACGTTACCGAACCCGGACTCACCAGATGTTTGTTGACAAGCAAGTCCTGATATTTCCTGAAGGATGCTTACATGGCAGTTCCAAAGAACCCCATCGCAAGAAACGTCGCCTAAAGGCCCCCCCCAGTGGCAGCGACCTGTTGCCCAGCCTAAAATCAGTCGCGCTTCAGGCGTGGTGGCGAATACGGCCTCTGGTCCGGTCGTCGCACCGCAATGATTTGCAATACCGCCGGCTACGACATTCTCGACTTTGCCTACATTTTCTGAATTCGACGGAATCGTCACCTCTGATTCACCGCAAATTACCCACCCAAGTCCCGAATCAACGCTACAACAAATGCGGCCTGCGCGGTTGCCCGCACAAGTGCAAGCGCTTGGAGCCTTGCCAGCCGCGAGCCACCTGGATGTCATGGCCCACCGGCACATTCGTACTGGTGCGTTCTTGCCAGAAAAGGACGCCCAACGGCCTGGCGCCGCGGAATCCGCTGACGGCCTTGGCCTGCCCGGTTGTGCCCATGTCTACTGTATCACTACGCAACATGGCGCATTGCATTGATTGTTCAACGACCCCATCAGCATTGGCCCGGATTTTCAACTCTGACGGCAAAAAAAACCGATAGATTGGTTCGTGCATGCAACTCGCTCAATCTTTATGCCGAAAACCGAATTGCCAATGCCTCAATTTCGTCAGCCGAGTGATTGTGGACGGATCAGACATTGGTATTCTGCTGATCTGTGCATTGGCGCTTACGTGGCCCCAGATGGTGGTGCCAAGAGTGGCGTTTGAGTTCAAAACGTATGAACCCAGATGAAGCGAGGCAATTTCGTCGGCGCATGAAAAAGAAGGTGGTGATCGGTTTGTGGTATTCCCGGTCTATACCCTGTCGTGATCACGCAATGAGTCATCCAGGCTGGTATCGCCATCAAGAAAGCGGCACAAAGTGTTTGATTGTGGCGAGGCTAGAAACGGTTGATGGGGACGTCAAAAGATGTTCACAAATCGATTGGTTCTCCGCGGTTTCTTCATGTGGTGTGCCCGGGATGTTTACCCCCTTCTTTGTTGATTGCTGACCGCGGGTGTCCCTGGGGCATTATTTCTTGAGCACGAAGTCGACAACAAATTTATTCGGACCCCACAGCCATACGTTGGGCCAGGAAGAACCTGAAGTTTGTGGCCATCCATCCCCCCGGCGCAAAGTTAAAGCCTGAGCGAGGGGCCTAGTGGGCGCGTCGGGTTGCCCCCTTCGGTTTGATTTTTTTTTTTTGCTGAGATGCCATGACACGATGTATCGCACCGTACTGGCACCCGCTTGACTACTCGACGCGCGTGAAGCGTCCCGATGCCCGTCCAGCGGTGCTACCGACCCCTGCTAACATCGCGTTGTACAGCGAGGAATTTGGTGCGCCGTGGACGCCGTGTCCAGATGCCTTGAGGAATTCTCGAACGCAAGTCCGATCTCGATTTCGTTGGTTCGTAGGTGTGTTCATGGAATTCCTTGACGCCTGACGTAGACTTGGGGGCTTAAGGGATGGTTGTGCCAGGCGGCCCGATTCCGCGGCGGTCAATCCTGTGTGCCCACGCAGTTTGATTGGGCGATCATCCTGTCGTCGAAAGTGAGGTACGATCCGGGGGGTTTGCCAGTCGGCTTATTTGAAGACGAGGCAATGAGATCGATTTCACTTCTCCCATTGGACAAAAAAGCGTTTAAAAAGTCGATGTCATCGCGTGGTAATGGATCGGTGACCGATAACCTCGAGGGCATGGTCACCCCGGTGGTGCATGGGCGGGCCCGTGCCCTTCCCGCAGCCTTGTTTGACAGACAGTCACACCCCACCGTGAAGCGTCGGTGGTGGTGCGATTGGATGCACGTGGCCGGTTGGAGGCCGGAGCGTTTGATTGCTTGGACGCGCTCTGGATTGCGTTTGCTGACATCATTGGCGTGAAACTAAGGCAAACTCGAGCCTGGCACAACGCCCCGTGTAGGTGTGATTGACGAATTTGGCGTACAAAAGTTGTTTTTTCATACTAGAGTTTTTGGTGAAGGGCTTCGACTAACTAGGCGATTCGCGCCCATCAACATGCCGCCGGGCATGGTGCCACCGGCCGCCATTTTATATGATTCAGGCAACCATTGATTACTCAGGCTCACAGGTCGCGAAGAGTACAATAACTGGTTTGCAACATATGCAACAAGTCGGGCTTTTGGGCTGACAGCATAGAGACGCCGTATAGAACGCGTGCTTGGTTTGACTTGGGTCGCTTATCGCACATCGCGCGGCCTCCACCCATCGCGCGTCGCCACAGCCCCGATCGGCGGCGCGCCAGGCATCTCAGGTGTGGTTTGACGAAAACCCGGTTGTGCTGACGGCGCATCATCTCGCATACCGCTGCACCACACCCGAGTAACCTCAACGTGATTGCCGCTGGATGCTGGCTCGCGCAATGCCAGGGCTCACGCGCAAGCCTTGGTAAAGTCCTGGCGCCCGCTCCCAAAACCGTTGAGCTACTCAAAGAAGGCAAAACTGATGACCGAGTTGGGATCTTGCTGTGTCGTTGGCTTTTGCTATGACCACGTGATGGCATGAGCGGCGCCCCGCTCGACCCCACGATCCAAAAGGATCATTGAACCGCGGATTTTATGCCCCGTCTTGTCGGGAACCGCAATTTTGTGGTGATCACCCTACGCCAACAAGCTTTTGGACTACCCCTGGTCGTAGCTCGCCATTGCGCACATCCGCTTTTGAATGAAACACGTTGCTTGGCATCGACAAGACGGAAACCCGGATCAGTCCCCAAGACATTTGGCAACGACGAGAATTGATGCTTCGTCAAATCCCCTAGCGTCAAGCCTGAGCTACCGGAGGTCTATGCCGATTTCGCGAATTAATTGTAAGTAGCGGAAGGTTAGTCGCTTATGAATGGCGCTCAAAGTACCTAATCCGTCGCCCCTATGGGAGGTGCATGGGCCACGTTGATCCTTAAAGGCATGAGACCGGTTGGCTGTTTTGGTTTGACAACTCACCACGACACCGTTCGCGCCAAACGCCGATTTGGCTGACAGCGCGCGGGCGAGTACTCCACCAAAGGTTGCCGAAGAAGATTTTAACTCCTATGCCACCGCCCCGCGGCGACCTTAAACCGCCATGAGCCACGGTTTGCCAATCCCAAGTTGCTAAACGAGGATGGTATCGGAACCCCGGTCAGATCAAACAGGGTCTCTTGACGATTTGATGAGGTCAGTATCGTATTGGGAGCTCGACTTACATCCAATCAGCAAGCAACGCTGTCATCATCGCCGGCGCAGATTCGGTCAAGTCCTCCCGTGACGGGCCGCCAGCGTGCGTTAGCGGTCGAGGTCATGCCGCGGGGATTCGGCGTATTCACGCACCCAATTTGGTTGGTATGGGGTGCTTACCTAGGAGTTCAACAGGGGTACCCCGGTAAAACGTTGGACATCGAACGGCACCGAACTATTGAGTGGTGGGCGAGCGCCGCTCGGGCAACCTCACACGGGGTTATTACGCAACGGCGAACGATAGAGGTCCGGTACTGTGTCGTTTACGGCTGGGGAAGTGTCTATTATTAAGCGGCTGGGTGTTGCAAGCGCTTTGCCAAGGATTTTGGAGTCGCACGTTGGCTAACCAATGAACCCGACGGAACCTGTAGACCCCTGCATCGGCTCAACAGCTTGTTCACTGAAGACCTGAAACACTGAAACCACTGAAGCAGTAATTTTAACGGAGCGACTACATGGGCCCCATAGCCGCAATCAAAAATACGGCAGCTACATGCGCCGGGGCACTAGCAAGGGTGTGTTTTTTGCGGTTGCGGACTTGCGGTCGCCCGCCCAAGTGCGGGGGTCCAGAGATGCCTTTTGCTGCGCGTGGATCGCCGGCAGCGACCCTATGAAAAGATTGATGGCATGGCGCTGCAACCTCAGCCAGCAAGACGTCTTCTCTCCAAAAGCCGAGTCCCCGATCACCGAATCGATTACATTCGGACAGTCTATCCCATACAATTTGTGGATGGAAGTGGCAATTGCGGCAATCTGTCGGGATCGGTGGGTAATTTGGGATGCGAAGGAATTGGTTGCGCTGGCCGATCCTCACCCATGGCAACGGCACCATCGATCTGGCAAGCCAAATTGGCAAAACATCTTGGGCAGGGCAAATCACCCGTGGCCAGGTGCCAAGAAGGGTGATGAGCAAGATGGCGTACCCTTTGCGGCGCCCGAGATGCCTCGAATTAGGGATCGCCCGATGAGGCCGATTACCGACCCCCCGATAAACCGACCGATGCGGAATGGCTCAACAAAGGCTGAGCGCCCGTTGTACACTGGGAACTGCGTCCGAGACTTGGTGCCCCGGGGTGGGACGCGCTGCGGTTCCATGATTAGCCGGATCCCCACCATCTTCTTAAAGCCGAGGCGCTGGCTACAAGGCACGAGCACAAGCGTATCAACAGGACCCCCCAAAGCGTCGCAATGTCTTTGAACCCTACCGCCACGGCCCGCTGTTGACGCATGGGTATGATCCCCCGAGCGGCGCGTGAAGACGCCGCAAGCGATCAAAACAGCCAAGTGCGTTCGTGCAAGCATGATTTACGTCTGGCCAGGCCCAAGAGTAAATCAGACTCGACCCTATTGGTCAGGGCCTTGTCGATGGGCAAACTGCTACGCCATGGTGGGGCAGTCGGGCCATCCCCCCGGTGGGCCTTCCTGGCACAATGGTAATTGGCCAGACGGGGGGGTTGATTAAGTACGGTTCGGTTGGAATCTTCTGGCACCCGTTGCGGGGGGTGCCAAGCCGAAACCTCATTGCAATGGGAAGTTAAATGCATGATGAGTTGCAGCGCCGCGTTTTTGTGAGGGTGGGTGGATACAGGCCCGATAGTTTTTAGAACCATTTTTTACCATCGCTTTCAGAAGTACCGTTATTTGAGTGATGAACAAGATTCAGACCGAGCGGATAAAAATCGCTTCACAACCTCTGGTCGACGGGACCTGGCGTCTTGATTACGAAAATGATTCCGTTGTGACATTCCGCACAAGTGTGTGCCCGCCAAGAAGTGGCGGGAGGCATCCGCCCGCGCTTGCCCGGCGTGCCTGACCCGACCCCGCAAAAGATGGGGTGTGTCCGTGTCTACGCTTCTGTATAATCGGACGTCACTTGAAACGCGACTTTGACGCCTGACGTGATCATTTCATTAACTTTCGTTTCATAATTATCATTAATTCCACTTTTCGATTTTTCCTTTTCAAAGGCCCTAATCAGCTTCAAGCTATGTTCGTGATGTCGACAGAACCGCGCCAACTTGTTCCTGCCCTGCCCCTGACCTTGCCACAAGTCGTGATTGATGAGTGTCAAAGCGCCACCAAAGGGTGAGGAAGGATTCTTGTGACTTGTTGTATCGCAGACCCCGGCGGGTGTGGACCCCGAAGGTAAGGTCCAGCCGTATTCTGCCGCCGTGGCTACGGCACGGAAAGTGCCCTTTGCTGACCGCGAGGTGCACCGAATTGTTGGGACGATGTTCCGGCCGGCTCAATTCAGACTCGTTGAGGCTGATAGATGACGCGTGGTTTGGCTTGGTCGCTGCTGAAGAACTGAAAAAACCTTGTTGGTTGACGCTTCACGATGTATAAAGAAAGGGCAAGCCAGCGACAATGCCAAGGCCCAGTATGCAAAAGTGGGAGGACGCGAATGTTTCACCGCAAGCCAGAGTCCAGAAAGTTGACCTGACCGTTTTTAAGTTCCCCGGTGGTGGAACCAAATACCCGACGACCTGTCCCGGCACCCGAGTGACGGGTCCGCTCCCTTGCCGCCTTGGCGTGACTCAAAAATGCCAGCCAGGTATCGAACCCGATGAGCCGGTTAAACGGTCCGCCAATATCGAACGTCCCAAAGCCGCAAGGCCTTTGATGCCTACCGTCGGTGACGTGTGGAACCGGATCGTCGCGCAAATCACCAAATCCCCCGTCTCTGTTTACCCGGCCAAAGGACATTCCTTTGTGCCGAACCAAAGCCTTTGGCGGGTTTGGGGCCAAACAAAATCGCCCTATTTCTCAACACATGGAGACGGCCCCCGGCGCGTGCCATTGAGCTTGACTGTCTTCCACAATGATGGGTGGAGTAGCGAGTTGGTCCGTATGGAGGGCAAAGGTCAAGGAGCAAAAAAGTGATTGCCGAATTCAGCGTCAAGTCTGCGTGCCCTGTTTGACCGAGAGTGTGCCGGTGGCCGTATCCCGTGTCATTTGTCGGGTTTGACCACCAAAGCCGCGCCCCCGAAGCGTCCGGCTACCGTCCAGAGGTTTTCGTTACAAAAAGCCGTTTGCTGTGAAGGGATAACGTTGGCAGAAAATGGTCCGAGCGCCTTCCCCCGGTTCTAAGAGGGAGGAAGGCGGTGCGTCCGGTACTATGTGAGCAGATGACCTCCGTGGGGCCCAAGAAACCGGCCCTGACGGCCGCGGATCCAAGATTTGGGTTTCTGGGCTTTTCCTTCTCAGACTTGTGATGCAGTTTTTGTCACACGCGTACCCCAGCCGTCGACGTCGGAACCTCCTCTTTGCCACAAATTCCATCAGCAGCGCGGCGCATTTTCCCTGCGCAGTGACGGCGTGATTTCACTCATGGCTAAATTCGATGGTTGTTGCGACACCGTGGGACCTCGCGGTGATTCACACAACGCTTTCTATTGGGCATTCGTTCAGCAGGTTCAGGCCTGTGCATTTGCCGGCCACCGGGTGATGCCTAGAAATGCCGAGTCTCCCAGTGTTGTGGCGTTCACAAGATGGACCCGGTGTTCACCTGTGCGGTACTCTCCCCATGCATCCCCTCCTACGCCATCCCAAGCGGCTCTTACCCTAGGACTCAGGGCAAGAAAATATTCTAGGGTCGGGTCAGAAATCGAGGGATTGCCTGATTGGAGGGCAAGCCTTCGACTATCAGGAGCTCCCGGCGAAGATCGGCCCCCGGTTGACGGTATTGACCAGAGATCGTGGGACTGAGAAGCTTTTGTGATGTCAAGTGGGATTTGATGAATGGCTACGAGAGACGCAGATGGCGGCAGATCCAAGCATTGAAGCTTGCTAATGATCACATTGTTTGAAAGCCCGATGCGTTGCCCCGTGGAGTTACACCGAGGTGATCGAGATCGAATGAGTGAGATATGTGAGCCTCGTGGTGTCTAAGCGCAGACGAGTTCAAAACACCCTTCGAAGTGTTGGTCCCAAAAACCATGAGTTTTATTGAGCTGCATGCAAATCCCGGGCATTCGTGCCGTCAAGTTATCGAGCCCAAGGTGTATTCCCGTGGTTATGGGTGACGCCACAAAGAATGACGCCACAACAATTTGACCGAAGAGGGCCTTATGGTTTGCACGGCCCGGCGCAGCGAATGCTGCCTGCTCGTGTGCATGGGATCAAGCAAGTGCGTGAAGGGTGCAACGTGATGTCAACAAGCCGGCAATTCAAACCGTTTAGCAGACGGAAAGTGTGTATTGGGTCGCGAATTGGCGGGATTGCTCGCCGTATAGGCCATATTCCACGGGTGAGCAATTACTGGGCGGATATGGCGTGTTGACGACGTGGCCCGACGAGTTATGTACCTGACTTTGGCCAGATCCGCTGATTACAAGGACGTGGCGGATCCCGGTCGGTCATAACCACTAGTCCCTAAAGCTAGCTGTTCTACTAAACTCGACGTTCTTGTATGGTTTTTTATTCTCGGCGAATGCGACGTCAGCACAATTTAGGCCGAGTGATATATGCTAAAACATAGCCAAGGAGCCCAAAACATGACCCGATCTTTCCAAACTAAGCTTTTAAGATGCCGGTCGGACCAGTCGGGGCGTTTTATTTCGCTTCCAGCGTTGGGTAGCCGGTTGGTGTGAACCTTAACAAATGACGGTTTTATTCGGTATCGTATTGAATCGGTTTTACGGCAACTTCGATGGCAAAAGAGTCACGAACAAAACACGTCCAAAAAACTGGCAACTGGACCCCAAGCAGCCGGAGCCGGAGATCCCTTGCGTAGGTGGCCGGGTGTGTTGAGGATTTTCACCCCCGGCTGCTTACTCGCGGACTAGCTGGCATGCGAGAGCTTGCGAGCGAAGAAGGCAGTCGCCCCCATTTGATAGAACCACATGGTGCCGTGGATGGTCGTCGATCTCCGTCGATGATTGGAGATTCCCCGCAACAAGAATCCGTTGACTGAACATGAAGTCCGAATTCGCCGAACAAGAACCGCATCGTTTTTTAAAATGGGCATAGGTTTGAACTTTCAGTGTCGTTTGCGCCAGCGCTCGGATGTGTAACCCCAGTGCAATAGAAGTATTCGCCGGGTTGTACACAGATAAAAAACGGCATTATACCCGAAATTGGGTCGGCACCGACAGCCACACCACATGATCATGGTTGCGTGGTCGGTTGGGGGTAGGCGGCATGGCGAAGCCGGCATGTTGGGGTCCAGCGTCTATATGCTACGCCTGAGTGGTTCCTGGCCCCAGTCGAGCTGAGCAATTTAAGAGGTTGGCGTCAGCCACTTGGTGCTACCGTCTGGTAATTGCTGGCCAAGGAAGTGGTGGAAAATCGTTTGAATTCTTTTGGGATGAACGCTAGCTGGTCAAGATCGACCGAACGGACATGGGCCTGATACGGTGCCACCTGTGTTTTCCCCCCGGCCGTGACCAGGAACTCCCGATTCTTTTCGACCGCCGGGCGCCTACCCGATGCCCGAATGGACGCCTTGAAAGTTACTTCAAAGCCAAGCATGTTTTGTATCCCAGGGCAGGTGATATCAGTAACCAAGCATTGTGTGCTGGACTGGGGCCAAGTCGCCCCTCCTTGCGCGACAAGCGCCAACAGCGTATCGAAATCAGTAGTTCAGACCGTTCGAGATTTTTCCACCAATCCGAACCCCGGCTTTTAACATAGCCGGAGGATCGAAAGCCCTTACCACGACCAAAGCGAGTCTTGTAGGCGATTCGTTATCCCCGTGCTACTCTGCCGACAACACTCCCAATCAAGCGTGTTGCTCGCCGCGGCTTTGTGGCCAGAAGGGCCGTGGAGCGGATTGCGATTCCGAGCACATCCAAAACCTCGCTCGCGCGGAGGGTTGCGCGGTTGGTTGACTTGGTTCTGCGTAAACGAAACTCGTTGCCTATTAGTAAAAGCTCGGGTTTCGTAGCGCTTACCGGCTCTGCCACCTGTATGTAATTCCCGGTGATTTGGAACGATTCCAATGAGGGCCATCAGGAGAACGATTTGATTTGCTCGGCCGGCTCTCAGGTAACCCAGAACTTTGAGGCGTATCATCCAATGTCAAGCAACTTTTTGCCTCGTCCTTGGTTGGTCGCCTTACCTTGGCATGCACATGCGCCGTGATCATGGACCGAGGCCGTTTGGGGGGGCAAACGCGGGCAAAAAAAAAACCCAAAGGGGGGGGGGGCGAAAGGGGGGTTTGCTGGCTCGGTGATATTTTGGAAGCCGAGAAAAGGAAAAAAAATTTCGGGGACGGTTTTTGGGTTCGCATAGCGACGCGAAGGTGTTTCGTAGCCCATTACGCCAACGTAAGAAAATCCGAAGTTGAGAATTGAAGGCGTCAGGGCGACGCTAAATGCCGCATCGACTTACATTGCGAACCGCTTTCTCGATGATTTAACGGCGTCTCGCCGCGATCAAGGGGCCAGGGATTGGGCATTTTCCCGGAGACTCTGTCACGCGATCAATTTTCACCGCGGTTCATCAAAGAGACTCGCCTGGGGTAATGTTGTTGAGCACGGCCGTTAGAAGCCCCCATTTATGGTTGGTTGCGTGAGGTACCGGTCATGATGCGCGGCAGTTTGCAACGTTGCATCAAAAACTAATGATTCCTCTGCGCCTGACGGGCAGCCGTTTTGAGGGGGATACTGTTCCAACTCTCGAAGACAAATGTCGATCAGGAGGCCGCCATGGTTTAAGCAGCAGGACCACACCGTTGTTTTTGGATGGTGAAGAATATGGCAGCGGTCCATGCGGCTGGCCGCCAAAAGGCACATGTTGTTAGTGTTAAGCCCGTCATCGCCCGCAGCTTTGAGGGTATCCACCGCAGCAACTTGTTGATGGGTGTTCTACTTGCAGTTCAAGGTCTAGACAAGGTTAAATCGCTGGCATCACTGGCGATGAGATTTTTTGTATTGAGGGTTATTGACGTCAGCCCCAACAAGATTCTCACCTGGTGATCCATTCGCGGCCGACAGCAAACGATGGATCTAAGTTCTATTTGCGAATCGAACACGGCCATCGGTGGATATCCAGCCAGCGATCTTGCCTGTTTATGTGAATTGTGCGGCGTAACGTAAGCCCCTGTAAAAGAGTCCAAACAGGTTGGCGCCTTTTTTAATTCCAATGAGCTAATACGTTAAACCAACCACTTGTCAAACAACAGAACCACAAAGAGAATCGCCCGCGGAGCGCTAATACCGGGGCGCACTGTTTATTTGGCGCAAATCGGGTTCATCGCAAGGTGTCATGGCCTGTCAGCAGGAATATGTATCAAAGCAGCAGCTATCGCAATAGTCGGTTGATCATTGCCCGAATTGATGAGGCACACCAGAAAAAGATCGAAACCAAGGAATGGGGTAAGTGCGCTTTGTCCTGAGGTTTGCTTATCGCTGGCGCTGTAACCACAGACCATCACCAGCAGAAATTGGACAAAGCGCAACTGATATTTGAGATGGTGGCACGCTCGGTCGTTGGCGGATCATATTGCTCCGCTGCAGGCACATGGGCCACTTAGTGATATGTGCCGCCAAGAAATAAACCGCTTGGACCATCAACCCAAACAGCCGAGGTTAACCAAAGCGGTAATAAACATGGAGTGGTGCCAAAAACACACCCCCGTGTACGCACCGCATTTGTGGCGAGGCAGCTGGCGTGGATTCAGAAGGCCAGCCACGCTGCGCGGGCAGATGGACCCCGCCGCTGTCCAAACGATTGTATCGCCGATCAGGGACCGAGCCCCAAGGCGTACCCACCCAAGTGCTACGCAACGCTGACCGCACACCAATCGCCACACCCCAACCGGGAACCCAGTTCCGATTTTGTTGGAACTAATGTTTGAGCGACAAAGCGACGCATCCCCCGGACAATTAGCCGCCCCGTGAATGCACCGTTGACAGCAACGGGCTTGGTGACTTCAGAAAGTTTGCATGTTAGAGCTCCCCGCAAACAATAAGATCACAGCGGAGCTGATGCCAGTTATCGAAGCGGCAAGTCGGCAATTTGACAACAGCCGATGGTCAACAAAGGACAAATTTGAAACACCGTTGACCTTGTCGCGCAATCGTGGCGTGAGGGATGTGGTTGTGTCAATTGATTTTCGAGTAAGGAAGGCTGCTTGAGGTCCTGCAACTAGATCGCTTCTTTGTATCCACAAGCTGTTATTTGTTTATAGTAATATCAGTTAAAACCGATATTAATAAATGACCGAGCAAACTCGTACCTTTATGCCCATGCGGCCGAAACCTAACTCGCCATGTGACGTGGCCTTCACCTTCGCAACGGCGGTATTCAGTCGCTGCCAAAGCCCCTACCAGCCTCTTTTGGGGAACGTTCTACACCCGTCAGGGTGCGGGATTGCTTTAAGCCAGCGGTCAACGGTTGGCTCGTGATGGCAATCAATTACGCCGATGCCATGCACCAAGACAAGGCACAAAAGCGGCCCGAGCTCGAAAAGGGGTTCTTAGGTGGCGCTAGACCACGCAGCTATTTGCTGCAAGTAAGCCGGTGGCGGTTTCGCAAAGCATACCATAGGGTCAGTGTGCAGCTGGTGAGGCAAACCAGATTTATGCGCGCATGCGCCTGACTTCGCCGTATCGGGGTGAGCCCCCCGATGGATAAACTTCCAAACATTGATTTCAGTGGCAGGAACCGACGAATGGTCCGCCGTCTTGCGTCTGACGATCCTTGGCAACCGTCTTCCCTTGCGTATTACCTGTCGATCCTCGTGGTGATGCGGAGAGGATGTTTCGGGCGTAGAAATGGTGATGAAGGCTTCAGTGCTGGGGTGTTTTTGCCGGGATTATCTCGAGTTGGCTGGGGTAGAAGCATAACAAGGAGTGCCCCCGGGTTGGGCGGGGGTTGTGTCTGCCTATCACTTTCCCGGAAGACCAGCTTGTCCCGGTGTGGCCCTTATCGCCCCCGTCTTATAGAGGAATCGTATACTTTTTGCCGGGCCCCGCCAGTAGCGGGCCAAGTGTTTATCGAGCATTTGACAGCAGAGTAAGTCGTTTCTTTCTTTGGATCCACCGTCTTCGCGCTCTTATTGCCCAAAAACCCCTCACGAAAGACACTGCCCAGTCCCTCGTTACGCGATGCCCGCCGGTTGAGTTAGTTTGTGCCAAGGACTTACCACGCTTGGCAGTCGGCTTGGGATCAGTTGCTGGGAGAAAAAATTGATTGTTTGTCCCCGCAATTTTCAAGTCGAGTTCAGACAGCGCTGAGGAGCGCTTAGACATTATCCGGAGCATCACCCAGATGTTCCGATGGTTGTTAGAGAGAATCGAGGATCCGACGGAATCCTTTACCGCCGTTCACAACGAGGAGTATGAGCGCTCGTCACCCGCACGTCCGCGTTGTCTGACGCGTTCCAGCTTCCAAGTGTTGTGTCCAACCAAGAGACATGGCAGTTTATCCAGGTGCTTAAACTTCGTCTTGCGCCCGATGTGAGGTGGACTGGCCCCTGCCTTCGATCGGCGTTGGGACGAAATGCAGGTTTCATATTTGTGACAACGTGGGCTGTGGCTTCACGATTAGTCAGGCGGGCCATCGGACCGACAAAACATCCCTTCCGTTCCAATGCGCCACTGAATTTGCCGGCATGGCTTGGCCGACGCCGCCTTGGTGATGGCCTCGCGACGGTGCACGAGCGCACTATATTTAGATGGCAAAAGCGAAGATGACAACAGCGGAGAACGTTTTGGCCCTACACCAATGGAAAGAGGCCAGACAACGTGTGATGGCGTCTTGGCGCGGCTGCCAGTTGGACCCGGTTTTCTTTGATTTGATTATTACGTCAGCTGAGAAGATGCCCGACAAAAAGATCCCGTCCATTGCGATCAAAGCCGCCTCACATTGGTTTTAGCAGAGCACTAGGGACCGTTGCCGGCGGGCGCCATTCGCGCCAACCAATCATTGGATGGGGAAACCCACAAAGGCCGATGATATCGAGTCGGGTACAAGCTTACAGTCCAGGGCGGATGGTCATTACCGGGCACGGTTTGGCCGTTTTTTGGGCGTGAGGACATTTACCCAGTTGACACCAACTTGATGGTGGTTGAAACACGGTTGATTGAAAAAAATCCCCGCCTGCTTGTCCTCAGGGAAGGCAGCATTGTAGGACATCCGTAGCATCCGGATTGTGTTCGCTCCGGTTATTGTGAGGACTTGCGGGGCGCGGCCCGTCTTTCCGAAAACCCGGCTCCCCGGTTTGAGGCTTGTTGCCATTTGAAATTGAAGGGGAAAGCCGGGGTGTTTTTTTTCCCCGACGGGCCGCCGGCCAAGGGATTCTCTTCTTT
>Ga0163217_1005511_pt1 | contig 16791 bp, 29 predicted proteins | sample SynspAceP_FD_185933 | JGI IMG/M metagenome (GOLD analysis project Ga0163217, IMG submission 185933) | Saline lake microbial communities from Ace Lake in Antarctica - Synechococcus sp. Ace-P (PacBio error correction) | ecosystem: Environmental > Aquatic > Non-marine Saline and Alkaline > Saline ... | reverse complement strand
GCTCTAAGACTGATGAATATTAGAAAGTCCATTTGCTGCTGTCGGGCATATGGACTTTCATTATTTCTGCGGCCTATCCCAGCCTGGTCGCCTTCCTTGATGTAGTTCGAACAAGTTACCGACTTCTGCCTATCTGGTTCCTGCTATTCGATCAAGGCCAATGGCCGCAGGCCGAGCACGCAGGGTAAAATAACCTGAATGCGGCATGCACCATGGCTTTCGCAGGAACATGCGTCATCAAGCATTGGTTTTGAGGTGATCAATCGAGAGGGAAAATCAGGAAAACCGCGCATACTGCATGAATCGCAACTGCTTGCCACCGCTCTTTTGCGAATCACGGGGCGGGGCCTTCGGGGAAACGCTTTGGCAAAGGAAACCTGTGCGCGGGTCTCCATCCAATCACGTGCCGCCTGCAAGATACTGCCTCGACAAGTGCTCGGCAACGCCGGCGCTCACGATAATTTCCTCGCGTAACGCGCTGCGGCCCTATACCGCGCTGAACTACGGGCGTTTGGATATAGGCCTTCACCAGAAGGCTTCATTCACTGACAGCCCATCTTCTTCAAGCTGGATCCAGCTGTCGCTCACACACCGCTGGCGAAGCGCGCGCTGTTGGCCCACTTTGGCAGCTTTCACGGGCGGCTGTGCTCACGCCGCGCCAGCAAATCCAGCGCGCTGCGGCGGGGTTCCCTGCGGGCGTTTTTCCAGCTGCGGTGCGGACCGAAACATGCCTGACAACTTACTCGGCAGCAGCGTCAGCATTGGGCTTCAGCTGCAGCGTTAGCCTTGGTGGTTGGCAGGCTTGGGCAGCAATTTTTATCGCGAATGGCCTTTTCAATCTCGTCGGCAATCGCCTGTTCTCTTCCAGTATTTAGCGGGTTAGCCTTGCCCTGCCCGATCTTGCTGCCTTGTAGCTATACCAGCACCGGCTTTTTCAATCTCGCGATCTGCACGCCCCAGCGTCAATTGATCTCGGGCATTGTGGTAAGATAACCCGAGCCGGTTAAAGGATCGGAATTCAAGCTGGCGGAACGGCGGCGCACCTTGTTCTTGACCACTTTGACCCGGGTCTGCTGGCCGTACGACTTCATTCGCCTTTCCTTCACTGCACCGGTGCGACGAATGTCAGGGCGCACCGAGGAGTAGAACTTTCAGCGCATTACAACCGGTAGTGGTTTCGGGGTTACGAACATCACACCGATTCTTCATACGGATCGGTTGATTAAAGATCACAGGCAGTTGGCGTTCTTGATGTTCCGGTTGATCTTGCGCAGCGCCTGAGACATCAACGTGCCTGGCACGCCAACGTGATTTGGTCACCCATCTCGTCCTTCAATTTCGGCCTTTGGGCACCAGCCGCGGCGACCGAGTCGTAATGATCAGTCTACGGCGTTGGAGCGCACCACATGTCGGTTTTGATTTCCAGCGCCTGGCTCGCCGGTCGGTGGGAAACCAGCAGGTCCTCAACATTGACGCCCAATTTCGCTGCGTACTTCGGGGTCCAGCGCGTGCTCGGCATCAAAAAAGGCGCAGGTAGCACCCTGCTTCTTGCGCCTGGGCAATCACGGACAAGGGTCAGCGTGGTTTTACCGAAGACTCAGGGCCGTAGATTCCAACCACTGCCCCGGGCGACCCGCCCAGACCCAGCGCGATACAGGCCCAAGCGAGGGCACGGTGGAAATCGGACGGAAGGCCATGCGCTTCATGATCGCCATGCGCATCACCGCGCCCTGCAAACTGACGTTCAATCTGAACTCAAAGCCGCTAGTTAAGCGCCTTCTTCTTGTTGTCCGGTCCATTGTGCCATCCTCTTGGGTAGGCGGGCGCCTGGGCGCTCGATCAACGATAATTTCAATAACTTCTGCAGTAGCTGGGCAGAGCGCTTCTAAATTAACCGCCGCATCAAACTACTGTTATTATATGTTCAGTATTATTTCCACGAATTTTGCTGCCGCCTACCCTTGTTTGATAACCTGCGGATGGCTCACAGAGCGCCGCTCACCAGCTTCAGCAACCCTCAAAAGCGCATTGCAGTACAGTCTGCGGCGCGCAACTTCAACGGCGGTGCCCTTGCAGGCGCTCTGCATGCAACGAAGGTTTTCGCCCCACGTTGCGGTCCAGGCAAACCAGACTCGGTACCAACGGGGTTTTTTCGGTGAGCCACCGTCCGGCCGGCGATTCCGCTGACTCCACGCCAGATCGTTCCTCTGCGGCTCTAGCGCGCCAGCGCCATGGCTCTGCCCACCGGTTTTCGCTTTACCGCACATGGCAGCCAGACGGCCTTTCGCTGGACATTCAGCCAGCGCGCCTTGCTGTGGTGGCGTTAAGTCACCAAAGCCGGTATGGAAACCGGCCGAACTACCATGACCCGCGGTGATGGCTTCACAAATGCCGCCCCGGATGCAGGATCAGCGGCGCTGACCAAGAACCCTTTCACACGCAATTACGTTGCCAGCCGGCTTGCAGCCGAGCTCATCAGGGATCATATTGAGACATGCTGTCTCCTCATTCATTTTGCGCTTAAAGCTGGCCGCGCTTTCTGCGTAGACTAGAGCGGTCCAGTTGTCTTGTCCATCTAGTTACCCGTTTGCCCACCACAAACAGGGAATTGCATGAGCCGCGCCGACGAAATCGCCAGCACCACACCCATGATGCAAACGCCAACAGCCCGTAACACCCCCGCACACCTTTAAAATTCGGGCCTTTCAGGCTAGTTTACATGCTCTTATTAAAAGCGCCTTTTGATTAGCATAGATTGGCTTTGTTTGGCGTTACAATTGCCCAATTCTGCCCATTGTCTGCACGTTCTTTGATTTAATACCCTGCCCCTTAATACTGTATTATAAAACAGTTATTAAGGTGAATAATCATTGCCAGTCAGAATTCATCGTTGCGGGCGTAGGGCACTTTTCATGACCAGCGCGCTGTCTACCGGGTGCTGGTCACATACACACGTACAGATCATTAAAAGAGATTATCCAGGGGACTGCCCTCCGGTGCGGATCGCTGCGGCTAGGGACGTGGGCGCTGGAGTGTGGCCAGCTGATGACAAGGTGCCGGGTGGGCGGGACGAAGAGGCAGGTGGCGGAGCAGATCCGCAGCAGCAGATGCTTTGAGATGAAACCGGATGGGTTGTGGCTTCCTGGCAAGGGAGTACTGAATCTGATTGGCGGGGGCTCGCCTGTGGGGGTGCCGGTTATCAAACCATACAATAGAGGGAAAAGGGTTATGTGCGGACGCTTCACTCAGTACAGGCACAGAATTCGTTACCTTGAACGGCTCAACTAAAGCACCCATTCGCCTTTTACTCCCAGCGACGAGCCGATAGAGCGCTCAAACATTGCGCCCATACCACGTGCAACTGCTTGCACCTGGATGAAGACGGCCTTGCGCATGAGGCGTTGCCTTGGGGCTATTGCCCCGCCACTGGGCCGGGGGCAAGGCAAGGAGGCGCCTTGCGATCAACGCGAGTTGGAAAACGGCCGTTCACCAGCAAATACTTGGTCGGGACCGTCTTGGAAGAATGGCGCTGCCTGGTACCGGCAGGACGGCTGCGTATGAATGGGTCAAGGATCGGGACGACTCAAGCGAAAACAGCCCTTACTAACATCAAGCTGAAATTTCAGACGAGCCCATGTTTCTACGCGCCATCGGCCATTTTTCACCGCCGGAGAGGATGGGCAGGCAAGCGGACCACAGTGGCTTTGCGATGTCACTACAGCAGCCGATTAAGGCATGGTCGACATTCACCGACCGGGCCACCCGTGGTGCTGCCGCCAAGTGTTGGCCAGGAATTGGCTGGAAAGTGGATTTGGCACCGGAGCGCGCCGAGGATATGGCCAGGCACCATGCCGAGCTTTACAGAATCGTTTCGAATTGGTTACGAGGTGGGCAAGGAATGTCGGAAATGTTAAGAACAAAGACCAGGCACTCATTGACGCCCATCTAATCAATTTTTGCTTTCAGCGAGATTGCCTAATTTTCCAACCTCCAGCACATAGCAATATTAGCGAACTCTTGCCGATTCTGCAACAAAAAGTGTCATTCGTCGGGTAATATTGTCAAAAAGCATTTAATATTTATGAGTTTGCGCTTCAAGGGCAAGTCCGTCAGCATTAGCCCGTAGTGAATCAATTTCTGCAAATACCACAACATGTTGTGTTTAAACGGTTGCGAGGGCGATGTATTTCTAGGAGGGCACGTAAAACCAAGGACCCCATTGAGATGTTAGGAGAGCGGGCTTGGTAAACGGGGAATACAACAGGCAAAAAAAGCCCAACGCATTGCACTGCGCTCAGGCTTGTATTTGAGGCGTCTGCAGCTTTCACCGACACCTAGTCACCTTAGGTCACATTTAAGTTTTGTAAAGTCGGCTTGTCAATCTAGCATATAAACTTATGGCCACCACGCATGGATCATTCTTCTATGCCAATCGTTAGGTTACCAAGTGGCTATCGAGCTGCTGCGTATTGCGACACATTTGCTTGAAATCGTACGATCTACCTCATAACCAGGAGTTAGTCACTCACGGGCAAGGGACTGCCGCTGAATACATCCTTAACCTGGAGGGCGCAAAAGACTCCAACGCGCCGCCTCCACATCATCCAACGCCAACCGCCAATCCTCAGTCACCGTCAGCGGCCCCGGCCCGGCAGGGTAGCACAGCACCCAGGTTCGCACTTCATTACTTGGCGGCGGTAGGCGGGCAGTTTGTCCGTGTGGTGTCGGGGCGTGCGTAGGAGCACGCCGAACATCAGCAGGCACAGGGCCAAAGCAAAGCTATCCAGGATGGTTTTGATCATTACGCTTTAAACTCCTCAATGGCCCGGGTTCCTGCGGCGGCCCTTGTTGTGTAATCGTCTGCTGCAAGCGCTTGATGCCCCGGTCGATATCCGCCAAGCGGTCATCTCCGCTGTTGGCCTTACCAGCACAGAGCACTGGCAGTTGGTCGTCAGCTTCCATGTTCCTTGGCCAGATCCTTCTCGGCCCGCTCCGCGCGCTGCCACCTGCAGCTCAATGCGTGGGAGAGACGATCCACCAAGGCGATGCCAACCAGCCACCGCCAACACGCGCCACGCCGGCGGCCAACTGCATCAAACAGCTTGTATTTAGTCGGCACGCATCACCTCCTCCGCCAGCAAATTGGCCAGCACCTCCGCCAGTTTGCAGCTTCAGCGCTGGCTATATGTCCACGTTCGCGCTGGTTGCTGATTTGAAGAACAGCTCCCGTCTGTCACGGCCCCCGCTATCACCAAACGCCAGCGGCGTTGCTGCCCGCTGGCCTCACCTTTCGCCCGCGGTTAGCGAATGCTCCATGGTGTCTCGCCTGATGCCTTGCAAAATGCGCAGCCCCAACTCCATCTGGCCCGGCCAGCCTCAACGTCTCAACCCCCGTAGGCCGTCGGGCAAGTTGAAAAAGCATGCAATGAAACTGCCAGGGCAATATCGTGCTGCGCCGCATCCGCCAGGCTTCGCCAGTGGCAGGTTCTGCCACCGCTCCCGTCCTATTGGTGAACGCCACGCCCCAGAGCGCCCGCAAAGCCCGGCCAGCAGTCCCGAAATTCCAGCACGATTGGTGGCCTCGTTATAACCGCTTGCCACAGCGCCGGGGTCAGCATCGGAATGTCCAGGCGCTGATAACGTGTTTTTGCTTGCATTTGGGTTGCTCCTGAATCGCAGCATAAAAAAAACCGCCAGAAGGCCGGTTTATGTGAAGAGGTTCGCAGACGCAGGCGATCAGCCGGCATTCTCGTTATTTTGGAGAGGGACATTCTATGCTCATACATCACGCGCGAGGATCGGCGAAGCCCATCACCATCGGGGCGACGCATCACCATTCACGGTACCTCAAAGGCGACGGCGAACCCAACCGCTTTGCAGCTCGGCGTTATGATGCGCCGAAAGCATGTCACGTTCAGCGTGAGGAGATTGTGGGCGCCCCGCGATGGACGAAAACTCAGAACTAAAGCCGGCTTTGATCATCCCTACAAACCCAAAAACGCCCCCAGTATCGCAACTTGAAGCCCATGAGTATCAGCATGGAGGCATGAGCAGCCAGCTATGCCATACTGGCCTAATCTGTTTCCAGGTCAATTTCGCGGCTGCGCGTATTTCACGCTGCAGGGCGCTTTAGGCTTGCGCTGTGATTCGGCCAATAGAATTCTTTTGCGCAGGCGGCGGGGTGAAGTTGCCCTCATTATGCGGTACCCGAGAAATCCAGGCCCCGGCCATGCGTTGGGTTGCCGACGGGGAAATAATCTGTGGTCTTGCTGTTGGTTTTTTAAGGGTTTTTGCAGTTAGGTATCTGCCAGCCAGCTTCCAATTTCGAGCTCAAGGTGTGCAGGTTATTGCTTGTCGGGGGATGATTCACGAAGTCATCCATGTTAGCGCACGTAATGGTCGCACATTTCAGGCGGTGCTGTTACGTGCTGGTCCAGCCGCATCAGGTGTATACATTGGCGAAACAGTTGGCTGGTGAGGTGCCCAGCGGTATGCCGTAGGGCCTTTGCATCATCAGGCTTGCTGTTTGATATCAATAACGCGTCGATTCAGAATCCAGCGTCGGCTTGGCAGGTGATCTGCGGCGTATTCAGCGCTTCAGTACACCGTGATCAATGTCCTGAAGTATTGGCTGATGTCGGCCTTCAGCGATAAAGCCTGCCCGTTGCTGCCGCTGTTACGCGCGGCGGTATGAGTGCCTGGGCGTAGTCCGCGCCTCTATGGGTGCCCTTGCCAGCGCGGCAGGCGTAGCTGTGATCTATCCAGCTGGGCGCAAAGCAGGGCTCAATGATTGGCACCACGGCGTGGTGCATCACTCTGATCGCGGCAATGGCAGCGCCCGCGGCCTTCACGGTACACGGGTATGCAGCGTGGAAGTGCCGGTATCGCCTGATTTGCCAGGTGCCCCACCCAAGTAGGTTCTGCAGTTCTATCAGATTCTCTTCCAAGTGGTAGCGTACCGCATTATACTTGCGGCGCGCGCCCGCTTGCCCTGTGCCTGCTCGCAGCCAGGCACGGTACAGGGATCTCAAAAGTCGTAATTTGTTCAATCAAATTGTGTAAGTTTTCATGCTCTTCCTGCTTTTGGCGTCGGACAGGCCGGAACGGTCGCGGCTACGGAACCGGCCTGTCTCGTTTAGATATCACGGCTTGCGCCGAGGAATGGGCGTCCTTTGAAGGTGATGCTTGTCGGCGAGCCCTTAGGGCTATACGCTTCTGACGATCCTCAAGAGGCGGGGCGGCACCGATGTTCGTGTTCGCGTTCGAGCGTGTGTGATTGTTACAGGTTCAAGCGTAGAACACGCCGCGGCCGGAGCCATTCGTCCAATTGCCGCCACGGATCGCACGCGCGCTTAACGCCCAGCCCTTACTACCCTTCTTTTGCTCGGCGGCACGCAGCTTTGTTAAATCCAGCTGCGATTCATGCGGCCATCTCATCAATCTGGCGTTGCATCGCTCGATATTTTATCAAAGCTCAAATACTTTCAGCTTCATGGCCGTTGCGCACAAACTTGCGCACATATCAATCTCAACGGCCAGTTGCTCGAGCGTAGGTTTTTCTGTCGGTAACGCCCGGGCCGCAGATCGTTACTAACCTCAGCAGCTGCCAAAGAGACTGGCGCTATTTCAGCGCCAGGCACCATGCCCGCTAAACTTGGGGAATTGCCGGCAGCCGCCACATATGGCCGTGGCGATCACTATCTTTCCATTTGCGCCCGAGCTCAGCGCGTGCTGGGCCCGGCTCGGGTAAAAATCCTTGCAACATCGGTCATGCGCGAATTCCTTACAGCCGGCTATCGCCGGGCTCCAACAGAGTGAAAGATGCAGGTTATCAGGGGCCGCAAAAGCGGGGCGGGGCACCGCGTTTTGCGACCGCGTTTCGAAAAGGCGGGGGTGAAGTTCAGGGCTCACGCGCGACCACGCCAGCGGCCCGCGCCATTCGCCAATTGCCGCCACGGGACCGGCACGCGCTCGCCTGTTAGGCGTGATGTAAAAGGCATCACCGCCTTCAGCCCGCTAGATTGCCGCGGGGAACAGGGCCGTGCCGCCTCAGTATTGTCAGTGCAAGCGGCGCTCACAGGCTGGCCTCCGGGGTTGGTCATACCCTTCAAAGTTGCCCCCCGCTATTACGGCCACAAGCGTGATAATCGCCAATGAGCCCAGACACGAGACGATATGACACTGTGCCTGGCCGATCCAGAGGCTGACCAGCGCGCCCGTTAGCGCCAATACTATAGCGCGCCACGCCGATGCTGGACTGCAGGACCAGATCAGCGCAGGTTAAGACTAGGCGTCGTTGCCGGGCCTATCTGGAATCTCAGCCGGCCACGATGCGCATGGCCCGAGCGGACCATTACCCACAAACATTGCCGAATTCAGTCGGCTATAGCCCAGGGAACGATGTTAGTCGTGGACGCACACGTATGTGAGGAATCCGGAGCCGTCTGAAGTTTCTCGCGTTAGACACGGAAAAAGGGTAAAAACTGCAGTTAGGGGACAAGCCTCGTTCGCCACGCAACGCCCCTGCTTACAGCCAGGCACGTACACGAGCTGCGGCACGTAGCTGAGTGAATTGCGTGGGCTGGAACCCGATTTTGCAAGGCACAGAGTGCCAGTGCCCGCCCAGTACTGCATTTGAGTCATCAATCCACAGCCAATTGCCGTTGGCTGCGGGCAGTCTGGAAAAGTTGTCGAAGATTGACGCTGATATCGCGGGATCATATTCACAACCGGGACAGGCTCAACAAGCTCAACCGCTTGCGGATCAGCCGAGGGATTTAACAATGCCCAATAAAAGCGCTGGGGCTTGTTACAACACCGTGACCCATTCCAACGACACACAGTGGGCCAGCGAGTTGCACTGCGCCGATCGCGCGCATCCCGTCAGACAAACCGATGGCACAACTGGCACAAAAGGCCACCGGCACGAGAATTCGTAGCGGCTGGGGCCACGCTGACAGCCGAATATAAACCACACGCAGTGCATTAGCGCTTGCATTTTAGAGTGGCAGTGCTCTCTCGGGGCAGCGCAGCGTGCGAGTTGCTAGATCTATGTCTGCCGACCGGGCGTGTCGCGCAGCATATTACGTGCAGGCCTCTCGCCTAGAGCCGGAACTGAGACGAGTCGCGTCCCGCGCGGAGCTCCAGGAAGGGCCCGGTCGACTCAAGGTTGGTTCCAGCCCAGAGTACGGCCTCAGACCACTAAGAACGGAGTGGGACCTACTAATATCCGGACGGTGCTTAGCATCGACGTCGCGCTGTTCTGGCTGCGTACAGGTAGGCGCTGTACTTCATGGGCCGTGTCACCAGGAATCGATCATATAGAGGCTACGCTCGTATTATGCCGGGAGTGATTCGGGCTGCGGTCAGCGTTCAGTGAACATCAGGCCGACCTGTTGCAGATTCAATGCTCGTAGCCGCGCCAGTGTCTAGCGATCAGCCCAAGCACCAGGCTACAACAGGCAGGTGGGATCCCTTGCTGCAGACCTCTCTCGGGCGCGCTCTCGGCACGCTTAGTTCTTCGCCCCTCAGGGCGGTGGCATGGAGCGGCGAGCAAGCACAGTGGGCAATATCGCACGGCAGTGCCGAGAGCGGGGGGACGGCGCTGCGCGAACTCCGGCCTAGTCACTCAAAAGGGCCCGACATATGGTGCACGTCGCACACGGCTGTTTGGCTGGCGACAAAAGTCGAAGGCCCCCCAGATTCAGGGGCGCAGTCACGCACAAGACAGTGCGGCTCGCGCCAGACGGCTCAGGCGCGCGTTATGGCAGGACTTGCATCCTTCTCCAATAACGCAGAATTCACGCGTGTGTACCACTCAAGCGGGCCGGCTATGACATATGGTGGATAAGCGCGTCAGCAGTGGTATGTCTGCGCTTATACCCCTCGAGATAACGCGAACGAGATACGGTGCGCATGTTCGTGTGCCGCGTGGCTCATGCTGTCATCGTGATCTTCTGACCGCAGTAGTCTACAATAGCTCGATGAAGTATGTCGAGTCGTCAGCAAGATCTCCAGCGCTCTGTGTGCGTTACAACAGGACAGAGTGTGTTGCTGCTTGAATTCGAGAGTGCTGTGAGTGGCGTCTCTACTCGCTACAGACCAATTCTGAATCGGCTAGAAGATAATTGGCGTACATCTAGGTTATCGCCCAAGGTGCATGGCACGTCGCAGGCACTCGGTGCAGCGTGTCGTGTCAGTGGCATGCGGTTTGGCCTCTCGACGCGCGCGCAGGGCGGGTGGCATCGCCGGAGATCTCTGCAAGCGCAGCGCATGGCCGGCCAGTCGACCAGCGCGGTAGTCCTGCATGGAGTTAGTTCATGCGCTGTTGCTCGGTGAGCGTGCTAACTCAGTGCCCCGTGCTGCTCTCTCTAACAGTGCCAGTTTTCCGGCCTTTGTCATCGCTGCTGGTGCGCTAGGCGCTCCAGTATCCGCGACAAGATAATACTACGGCTGCCGGAGCTTAGGTGCTCTTGTTCTGTGTACTACCGGTAGAGAAGCATGCTAGTGCATAGTTGTGTGAGCCTGCCAGCGGGCAGCGCTCGCGCTCGGTGGCCAGGTTTGCCAAGTGCGACTCTTTCTAATTCCAGAGTAACGCGCGCGTGCTGCGTCTCTGGTCGATCAGGACACGCATTCATGTCGCGCGGTAGGCAGGTGCTTGGTTTAGATAGCGTGGCGATCGCGCTCCGCCGCCGGCGCCGCGCTCCAAAAGCGCGGGGTTTGGATGTTCCGGAGCAGGAGGTAAAACGGCTACTATTTGCATACTCTAGTAGTGTGGCCATGACGCGCGTGCGTTAGCAAGCGCTCGCTAGACTACTCGACTCTGCTCACTCGAGCGTCCGCTGACACGTGTCGTTAGCTCGCGCTGTACATATCACGCGATTCTCTGAAACCCTTGAACAAGCAGATTGGCCTATGACCTCAGCGTCGGCAAGCGACGGGTCACGCAGCGCAGCGCGCTTACGTAATTAAGAGAATTTGTCGGTAAGAACTGGGTCGTTGCAGTACAACGAACGCAGCCGCCCTTGTACTGCAAATATGGACTGACCGAGTCGGGCACTGAATTCAGGTAATGCATGCCACAATCCGTTACAAGGGTTCACCGAGATCAAACACGGATATGGTTGCCTTTTGGCTATTCGCCTCGGGCCTCAGGGCCGCCTACCGGGTGAAGCGGCATTCGCCAGTTGGTCTGGCTGGGCCATTCGTGCTGATTTCCCTGGCATTGATACTGGCGTCAGTACATCGCCAAGGCGGCTGATTGGTCAGGTTTTAGCGGATGTTGCTGTCACTGATCATCGAGCCTTGCTGATAACTTTCCGCCCATTGAAGCTGGGCGCGATCGATTCTATTTTCCCTGGCTTCATCCGCTGGTCCAAGCCTCGATAAATATGGGCAGCGGGCGCAAGATTTGCTCGGTGATGATCATGATCGCGTGGTCTGGACCCTTGGTGGTTGCTGCGAAGCACAGTGAACTGCACCACGGCTTATGTCATAGCGCGGCGGACTGTGCTCTTGTAGGCACCGCGGTGCCACACTCGAATGGCATTTCCCGGCGCATTGCAACTGCGGGCAAGTCGGCTCAGGTAGCGATCGCTGGGCAAATCGCTGGCTTGTTGATCTTTGCCTGGGTAAATAATAGAAAGGTACGTTGATCGCTCATGATCCTTTCTGTGGCGCGCTGTCGCTCATTTTTCTGCTGTTACATGGCCTTTGCTGTTCCGCGATTGCCTTCTGGGCGACCGGCAGACCACGAAGTCTCAATTCCGCGCCTGCGCGTTGGGTACAGCCTGTTCGTCGCGGTCTGGTGCACCAGTTGGACGTGCTTTTGGCGCGGTCGGCATGGCTCCGAGCAGCTGTTTTGGGAATTTCCTGGCCCATCTATACTCGGCACCGGTCATTCCTGTTTCTGTTTCGGTTGGCGCCTTTATGGCGCATGATTGCATCAGCAAGCAGGAAAACATCACCTCCATTGCGCCACTTTTATTCCTCGCGCATATGGCGCAAATCGCAGACGCTGGCGGTCGCTGTCCAGCCTGCTCTGCCTGTCAGCGTACTGCCCTATATCGCCCTGCACTCAAAGGCATAGTGCTGGGTTTCAACCTGCTCAGCGGCCAATGCTTGCAGCGAGCGCGATTAGAACTCGGCGAGCGCCAGCGCGATGACACGGGCGCTTGATCGTCAGCTAGGTTACTGGCGCTGGTTCTACCATTCTCTTCGGCACTCTACAGCCTGGATGCCACCGAACACCACCGCGGCATTGATGCTGGCGATTTGCCTTCGAGTCGATTGGTCAAGCTGCTGGCGTTCTGGCAGGTAGGGGCCTTTTCACTTTCTAGCCTGTTTGGCGGCGTTGGCGATCTGATCGATCGTGCCAGCAGCAGCGTGGAGCTTTGCACGACTACTCGCGCGCGCGAAACTTATATTTACCAAACCTGCTGTTCCAGTCGTTTATCGGCGATTCTGGCGTTTCTGTTGCCTGCGCGCATTTCATCGGTCGCAGTGTGGAGAACATTCAGCCCGGCGATCTGCGCATGCGCGCTGGGTGTTTCGGCTTACCTGTGCTGGCGGTTGTTCGTGATTCCCATCAGACCTGGCCGGGCAGATGGACCACTGGGCCCGCGGTCTCGGGCGGACTCCTACGTGATCAGCATTCGCTGATCGGAGGGGCGCCCCCGCTGGCGCTGCTGGCCTTTCTCGGCGGCGCTTCCGCGGCGAACCGCATAGCGTTATCGTTAGCGGCAATTGCACTGGACCATGGTTCGTCGTCCAGACGTAATGTAGTCGCGTGCACTGTTTGCTACGCAACAGAACCGGCTGAACGGGACCTATGAAGGGAGTTGTTCGCGGCCTGCTGTTGAATGTGGTCGGCACCAGCATTCTGGTGATATTGCTGCTCGGCCTATGTGGTGGTATCGTTGATCGGCTGGCCGGGCAGCTTGGCATATCGGCCAGATTGCCTTTGCCGCTTATCGCCCAACTGGCCCCACGATGTTCGTCGCGCGCTGTTCTTGGAAGCAGGCCAATCCAGCGGTGTATTATGCGGGCTGCTGGTTGAATCACATTGTGTTCTCATTTGCTGATTCTGCCCGCTGCTGGGGTGGCGAAGCTGCAGGGTGGCCGTTGCTCGATCCGCTTGTACGCCAGCTCGCGGGCCTGCCGATTGACTAGGCCTGAGCTGGGCAGCCTATCGCGGCTGGCCGGTAAACGTGGCGAGGGTCGGTGTCGTGATGTTCTCGTGTCTATACGCTAGCCGCACCCGTCGGCTCGCTGGCTACTCGCGCTCACGCTTGTCAGCCCATGGATCCAGCAGTTGGCATGAGGCCCCAGCGCGCATTTCCTGTCGGTATGTTGAATCTGGCAGATTCTGCATTGCCCTGGCCGGTCGTTTTGTTGGGCGAAGAGCGGGCGCACAAGAGCTTCCGCGGTGTGGCCGAGTGCAGGGCAAGCGCTGGCCCTGAATCAGATCGCCAGCAGCGCCTGGGATCACCCAACAGCGAACGGTTGCTGGCCGGGTAGACTTGAGGTGCGCCCTCTCCGGGTGGTAGTCAAGGCCGCGAGCTTGAAGCCGCGAATGCACTTTGACGAGTGGTGCCATTGTCGATGAAGCCTCCGAAGTACTGCAGTTCAAACGTGTGCCTTGTTGCCAGGGGTGCGATTTGAAAATAATCACCCAAGGCTCTCAGCGTGTCGACAAGAGCTGGCCTGGTGGCCTGGAACATCGCCGCTATCTGGAATATTTCGAATATCGGAAGGGCTGATTCTTTATCGGCCGGCCGATTGCCGACATCATGTCTTGGCACAATGCGGGCCGCGGCTTGTGCATGGCCCCGGTGACCCGCAGCATCACGTGAGAACGCATCAATCTGGATGCGCCCAGGGCCACCGCGCACCCGCTCCGAAACGGCTGTTCCCCGTGGGCCAGCGTTGAATCGAGATCATTGGTAACCCGATGCCCGGCGGCGGCTTGTCATGAGTTTCACGACATCTTCCGACTTTCCGCCGCGCTGAATATCGCTCGAGGATCCAACGAAAGTCTGGAACAACGGGTCGCCGAGCGCACCAGTGAGCTGTCCGAGCTGACCAGGCGCTGTTTCAGGCCAAGGCCAGACCGAGCGCGCCAGCCAATCGCAAAGCCGCTTTCTGACAAGCCGTCAGCATGACCTGATGGCAGCCGATGGAATGCCGCGGCTGTTCTCGCTCGCTTTCGCACCAGTCCACCATTTGCCGCCGAGCGGAAGGAGCTTGGTGCGCCACTGGATTAACCTCGCTGCGCTCCGCCGAGATCTGGATGTCCGACCTGCTGGATATCTCGGCGGTGGGAAGCCGGCAGCATTCGGCCCGGAATGGACGATTTTGCCCTGCCGCGATCTGCTCGGACCCCTTGCGTATCGAACTGGGCGCGGATGGCGTGGAGCAGGCGTCGATCTGCGCGTGCATATCAGCAGTCTGCGCTGTGGCGCAGTGACATTGCGGTTGCTGCGGCCGGGGTGCTGCAGAACTTTTCTGACCAATGCCTTTCCGTTATGCCGGGCGGTCCAAGGTGGTGTTGGGCGTACGCCGTGTCGGTGACGGAGTTGCGCATTGAAGTATGGATCAGGGCCGGGCCATCCCCGAGACAAACTTTGCAGGTGATCTTCGAGGGAGTTTCCAGCGGCTCGACAGCCACGTACTCAGGCGGAGAAGGGCCTGGGTTTGGGCCTGGCGATCGCCATGGTTCTGCTGCCGGGTGCTTTGGGCACGAATTGCGGTGCGTTCCTGGCCCGGGCATCGGCAGCGTGTTCAGCGTTGACCGTGCCGCTGGCCCGCCAGAAAACCCAGAACCCGCACCAAGACGGTGGGCAGATCAGCCCTATCGTGACGGGCGCTCAGGTGCTGTGCATCGACAAACGAGCGAACATTCTGACCGGCATTGCAAGAGCCTGCTCAGCCGCTTGCGCAGTGCAACGTCGAGTCGCCCGTGATCGGGAAGAGTACAAGCAGGTTATTGGCCCAGGGTTTTGTTGCCGCAGTGGTGTGGTGGGACTATCACCTGGATGCGGGGGATACCGGGTGGAGCTTGATGCACTGGCTGGTGAAGGCAGCCAAGGTCGCTCTTGGGCACTCGCCTAGAACGCGAGAGGGGCTGGCAGCGGAGGTAAGTCATCAGTGACTGACGAGCGCGCATCTCGGTGAGTATGGGTGCCAGCACGCAAATCTCCGACTAGTGTGGTCTGGATTCTCTGCTCGCGCTCGAAGTCCCGGTCAGCCTATGCGGGGATATTGCGCTGGCGTGTGTGTGCATGCCTCTAGTGTCGCAGCTCTGCAGTAGAGCATGTTGGCGCCCAAGCTGTATCTTGTGAGCTGCGGGCGGCGAGTGTTTAGCGTGGACGCGCTTCAATATAGGGGTTAGCTGCATGTCTTCGCGGGTTCAGAACGGTCTGTTGGGCGCACGGGATACGCATGCTTCGAGATCGTGTGCGCGCCTCTTGGCTCGTTTTTCTGGCGGCCCTGGTATTATCTTTGGCACCCTGGCGTTATGGTCAGGTCGAGTGTTCCTCGGATTTGTGCACTTGCGGCGTGTCGTCAATCCTGGGCCATTGTGCCTGCGCTGGGTGGTCCTGTGCGCCTGGCTGTTCTGCCGCGCTCGGCCTCGCGCAATGTTATCGCCATCAGCTCGCGATTAGGCCTCATGGCAGCCTGGCCCTTGGTGGTGATTCTTTGCTGGACGACGCTGATCGGTGTCAATCTGCGCGGCGTGCAGTGATGACGCTCGGGTACCAGTGCGCGCCAGCATGCTGCCTATTGTGCGCCATTCTGCCGCAGCGCTGGCCGTGCCGCTGGCGTTCTGGCTGACGACGAAACTATGCGGTAGTTGCACCGCTATTATCAGGACACCAAGCGTGCCTTGGGCCGGCAAGCAATGGTATTTCCTCGGCTCCTTGCGTGGCCATGTCAGCAACTGGTTTGCCTGCACCCTTGATCGGTGAATTGCTGGGGAATGCGTTACCCGGGATGGCGTGGTTTGGGGGGCTGGGTTTTTCCCATGGTCGCCACCTTTATCGGCATCGTCGTGGCCGGCTTGTTGCGCACGCGCCCCTTGTGGCCGTGCCCTGTGGCGGCGTGGCGGCGGGTGGCCGCCAACGGCCTCCCTTAACAGCTGGGTTTGATGCTCTCGCTGCCTTGGCTCGGCGTTATCGCCGGGGTAGTTGCGGAGAGCGACTGCAGCCCAGCCTCATTTCGCCGAGCGGCAGGGGGTTAACGATGAATCCCTATGAATAGCCCTGAATCGCCGCATTGCCGCGATCACCTCGCCATTCGCTACACGCTGATTTCGGCGGTGGTCACAGGCGTGCGCTTCAAACCGCTGGTTAACCCAGGAGTTGATTATGTGCCGGTGGCCGGTACTGACGGCGATGTGGCCCCGGCCATGTGATGGGCCGATGGCGCGAATCTGGTCTGGGCTCGATAACGGGCCTATCTGGTCGGCGTATTGTTCGCCATCGTTGATTGCGGCCAAATGGCTTAACCTGCTGGCCACCATCATTGGCGGCCTGACGTTTTTTCTTTGTCTGGCGCTGGCTGTTCGGTTGTTACCAGAAGGTCGCCCGGCGCTGCGCACCGCGCTGATCATTCAGCGCCAGGGCGCGGCCAGCGAGATTCAGCGTGGAAAACCCAAGTACCGTGGTACGAAAGGCCGATCAGATCACTGGTGACCAACCCCAGCACCACCGAGGCCATCGTCAGATTACGCCATCAGATAGAACGCCGAAAATGATCCCGCCGCGCTCAGCGGCGGGGCTTACCTGGACT
>Ga0163217_1005049_pt1 | contig 16794 bp, 10 predicted proteins | sample SynspAceP_FD_185933 | JGI IMG/M metagenome (GOLD analysis project Ga0163217, IMG submission 185933) | Saline lake microbial communities from Ace Lake in Antarctica - Synechococcus sp. Ace-P (PacBio error correction) | ecosystem: Environmental > Aquatic > Non-marine Saline and Alkaline > Saline ... | reverse complement strand
TTCGATCATGGAGAGTCAGCTGTTATAGGCTGGGGTTAATCGGGTCCATGAACCGTTCTCACGGTTGGAAACAATGCCGGCGGGCCTCCGATCACCCGGGGGCAGGTGTTTCCATTACTGGCCTCAGTCGTTACAGATCCGCTGTTCTCGCTTGCTTATTAAACGTGCTCTGCCCATAGCGACCTCCTGTACACGGTCAACTCTCCTAATATGTGTTTCGGGCTGCACACGTGCTCGTTTCCGCCTATTGCGAATACAAATCGCATAGGGCCGACACCATCTGGTAACAGCGTTCGTTTCTGGCGAGTCCCGATGCGCTCTTTGTTTCGGCTAATTTATGGACCTGTGCGACTAGTTATTGTTTCGTACACCCCGAACCGTTCGGTCGTAATCGCCCTACGGTGTTGTTCATACCGATCCTTTTGTTGTCATAGTCCGGTATGGTCATTTCAGGGTTGCGCGACTGTTCTCGGATTACCTGTTCCGCCGAAGGGCGTGGGCCCGTAAGTGGAACTTGTTCGACGAGTTTGGCGTTCGGCCGCCACATGCCTCTGAGCGTGTATATTCATTTTCTCTCTTGATCTGGCTTCTGCATCCACGACGATTTGGTCGCGGGGTTATAGCGCTTGTCGAGTGCGCTCGTCAGCATAGACGAAGGTTTTTAAAGCTTGACCTCCGGCTGGCGCTTGTCCGTCTGTGGTCGCTGGTGTTAAACACCGATGGTCCATTGATTAGTGTAAAAAGCCGTGCCTCTGTTCATCTGCGGATCATCGCGGCCTGTGTGTTTTATAACGATTCCATTTCGGCAACTATAAGCCGCCCTGCACTTCGGGGATTTGGCGTTCAGGTCCCTGCCGGATAAACGATTCCCGTCCGCTAATCGGTGGTCTCATTGCCGACGCACAAGCACACATTCCCGACCTCTAATGCAGATCTTGCAGTGTGCACCTGTGCTCTCTCTCTGCGCGGCCTCAGCTTGCCGTTTCCTAGTGATCGTTTTGCGCGGCCCATTGGAACATTCCTTGGCAGGAATGGAATGACCGCCCTCGACTTTCGTCTCTACGGCCTTCGATCCCGATACGGGCTGGCACTCATTTTCTCTCAAGGTTTCAGGGACAACTGCCGGATGCCATTGATATTTCCAGATCAACATTCACGCGGCTTTATCTTCCGCATCTATCAGACTCCATACGTTTCTTTCGCGCCCAAATCTGCCTCGATTTCATACAGCTTTTCTCATGTCTGCGATTTTCTTGCCGGCTTGACCGCGATAGATATCCATGCCCCTCGGTCATATTTGTCAAGTTGAAAGCTGCAGTACTGGTCCGCTCTGATGTGGTTGCATTCGTTGTCGATGGTTGGCGCTCGCACTGGTCAGACTCGCCTAGTGAAAAAATTTTTCACCCTCTCGTCCAATAGTTTTTTCGGATCAGGCTGGCGGCTCGAATTTCATCTAGATAAGTAATCACCGCGGCTTGGGCTAGTTTCTTGCCTTAAAGCTTCGGAAACATCATTCATGCACCCGATCCGCAGGTGGTCCCTGCGCGACTTCGGTCAGTCTTATTAAGCCATCGGCGTGTGATATAGTCCGTTTTCCTTTCTATCTCACGCTCTCATGAATACAAAAGTTCCGACGAGATCAGCAGTTCCGCTTTCTTTTTGGCGGAACAGGATGATAGTCGAGCGGCGCTTTTTTGGGTCCAAGGACGCTTATTGGTACGGCTGTCCTTCATGCGGGGCCACTCCCCAGCGTCTTGTTGATTAATAGGTCTGCGAGCGCAAGCTACACCGTAGGAGTCTTGGCCAAGTGGAAAATTTCTCTGTCAGGTTTTTAAAGTTCGAGGATTTTCTCTTTGGGGAGCGGTTTCTTCAAGGCGGCGGCAAGGTTATGATTTTCCTTACCTTGCGTCTCTTTCGCGTCTCGGTTCGCCATGACAGCAAGTGATAGTGCTCTCTATGACCTGTTTGCTTGTTTGTTTAATCGGTCGATCTTACTTCCGCGCTACGTCCCTTGCCCGTGTGCGCCACCCGCATCCACCGCAGCGGCACCGTATGCCGCGCGATCGTACCCCTCGTGTGATGTAAAAGTTCTTGTCTTCGGCCGAGATTAGAATCGCTTCTTTTTGAATCATGTGCCTGGGATCGTTTATTTGGGCCCGGTGCGAACAGGCGGTTGTTCCTTTGTGGCTGTAATTTCATCAATCAACCGGCTCCCTTCTGCCCGGAATATTATTTCCGTTTCTGATTCGTCGGCTGGCGTGTTATCTGCGCGTTAGGGTATTCTGTGGTTCTGTGTGGGGCAATGATTCGCTCGGGTCTCCATACATTCCTATGAACTCACGTCGCCGATGGTCAGGCGTCGACCATACCGATGCTCATTTGGTGAGGGTGGTGAATATTATATTATTTCCCCTTTCTGAAAAAGACAGATTCAATACGATAACTACGGTTTTGTTCTCTAGTTTTCCTTTTGCAAGGCAGGGTTGGTTTTGAACCCGTCTATACGTCAAACCCTGTTGGGGAATTCGTCAAAACACCGATGCAGTTTTTTCTCTTTGTGCTATACCTGCTGCCACTGATTAACGTCCAATCGACGTCTCCGTGGATGACTGGTCTCGATATCAAAGGCTTAAGCGTCTGCATCTTTCGGTGCCGTTTCGCGCACTTTGGCCAATTGGATATCCGTGCAATTGCTTGAGCACCATCTACAGCTATAATCTGTCTCAGATCGGGTCCCGCAGATGTGGCCAGTGTCCCGTTGAGCTGATAGAAACTCCCGATTTCGATCAGGACCGTATTTGGAATATCGGCGAGATTTCTAACACCGAAAGAAATCCTGGCATTTTGCGCAGTCGGGTGCCGGTTTCTTTGGCCCCCCGGTCAGGTCTTCTTTCATTCCCCTTCATTAGCAGTCGCTGGAGGCGGCTGGCAAACCGGACGTTGGCTCTGTCTTGGCGGGTGCGATGTTTTCTAACAGCCGTTCTGGTGCACCTGATTCGTCCGATTCTCTGTGCGTCAGATTCAGCCCCCGCCGATAATTTATTTCCGCTGCGTGTTTTTGTGATCGGCGCTCGCCAGATGATCTGTGCTGGCGGAATTTACTGGTCGTCTATTCGACTCTGCCGTGTAGACCGTCGTGCACTCCTTCGCCCCGCCTTGGGGCCAAACTTATATGCATGATTAGTTTGATATAAACAGATCGCTCTCTGTCCTTGTTTATGGCGCTGTGAGTCGACACGTGTTTCCAGGTTCGCAATCGATTCATGTTGGTCTGGTGTTGCCGAGTCATTCACCACGTTCGATTTTCCGTCACCGCACCAGTGTCTTGTGTCCTCCGCAGTGGCTTTGGGGGCAAAGGAAAGCATCAGGTTCTTTTCCAAAAACCTCGCGTTCCGTTCAGCTCTCCCCGGATCGACCCCGCCGTGTCTCGGGTTCCAGCACAACGCGGAAAACGGGCTGCTTTGTATTCGGCCCTTTCCATCTCTTTCTTTCGGCGGCGCAGTCAAGCGCTCCATATGCGTCCACTGCTGGTGATCCACAGTTGCGCACCAGCGGCTCGGTGCAAAATCTCTTCGACGGTGGTGTTCCTCTCGTATTCAAACTTCGATCTATAAGTGCGTGGTCCTGTATCAGAGTCTCTTCTTGTTCACCGGGGCATCCCGACTTCGGTTCGCTTGTGTGGATCATGCGTTCGGCCAAGATCCCACCAGACGTGTATATACCAACCGGGTCTTGGAACGGACCTCAAAGCGCAATCCGCTGATTCCGCTTCTCCGGCTCTTGGCAGCAGGTCTTTCGGGTTTGTTGACCCGCTCAATTTCTCGGCCCCCGGCGAAAATCAACCACCAAGCCGTTGCCGGTTCATTCCAGCAGGAACACGCCGAAAACCGCGCACGCCCTGGCTTAGCTCCCCAACGTATCAAGGGTGTTCCATTTCCGAACCATCCTATATTCGAGATCGTCTCTCGTCTTTTTTGTTCCTGGTTCAATTCCCGTCGCTTATTAAAGCGCCTGCAGATCCTTTGCGCCGAAAGCAGGCATACGGATCAGCGCGCAATTACCGTTGCTGATAATGGGGAAAAAATAACGGCATGCCTTGCAACCGTTCTGTCTTTGGGTGTTTGTGTGCGTGCGCGGTTTTTTCTCATTTTTTATTAACATTTCCGACCCCTTGCTCCCGATACCTTAGCCTTTCAGTGCGTGCTGCCATATTAGCCGTTGAGCCGTCCCAAGAACCCTCGGCGATTGTCTTGTTGTGCTGCGCGCATAGTGAATAAGCGGTTAGCTGTGTCTATGCGCTTCGTTCGTACCGCTGATCGATAATCCAGCCTCTTGCTGTTCGTTTGACTTTAGCCACGCCTGGTCCTTGTTTAAGAATGTCACGCGCTCCAATTCAGACGGGCTGTTCCGTTTGTTCAGCGATGACACAATCCCGCATTTAGATCCCACTAGAATGCCCCGTCAGGGGAGGCGAAAATCTGTCTGTGATATACCCGTGGTTTCTTCGCGCAGGCCCTCCTGGTGTGACCATCATCGTCTACGGTTTGGCGCGGTAGGACGTCCATGTTGGCCTCAAGCTTCTGCCGTCTATATCTCATCGTCGCGAAGGGCTCTGGCCACCTGACTGGCGTGCGGTGTTGCACAAATAAACATATTCTGGGGCTATTCCCGTCTCAACTCTACGCGCACGTGATCCTCTGGGCACTAACCATCTCAACCCTACACGCTCACCCCGTCATAGAGAAATACTTTGGAGAAGAATTGATCCACATAGGCGTCGTTCGTTGATCTCAAGGCGCTCTCTGTTTTCCTTGAATGGTTATTACGGCTTTTTTCTGTGTTATTCTCTCAATGTTCCGTTTTGGGTATAAATCTTTTGTCCTGATAAATAAAAGGACGCCTGCCTTTGCCCTGTGGGTCGCTGTCAATTCAAGCGCAGTGTTAACATTCGCCCCCATGGTTTCCAGGCATCGTCCCCGTTCGGGTTGCCCGGCTGATATGGCTGACCTAAATATAGCCCCTTGAGCGTTTCCATATCTGGCGAAAATCCGACGGCACTCTCTCGGCTGCAAACGGTTCTCGATCGAGGTGGGCTATTCATACCTGGTGTTGTAGGTTCCTAGCGCCTCTAAGAATTTGGCGATAGCTAGGGATAGCCCCGGCGCACCAGATACGACCCGATCGCCCGTATCAAACAGCTTTCATGTGAAACGTCAGAATTAAACCCGCCCGACGAACAGAGGTGATTTCACTCACGCGGCTTGGGTCCAGTATCCACAACATTGTTACCACTCGCCGTACTATCTTGCGCTGATCCTCGCTTGCGCATTGGCCGGCAGGCCAAGTGCGACCTTTGGCCTATAGCCAAGCGCGATTCTGCTCCATCCCGCGGCTGCTCAGCTGCGCTTGGCCTCTCTTTGGTCTGGCTCGTCCTGGCTTGTACCGGGTCGGCCGTATCTTTCCCCATTATTGGTTGATGTGGTCGGCCTTTTCTGTTCCTTCTGTGCGGCAGCGCTTGTGCCTGCATTCCATCCATCACGATAAAAGGGTCGACCTTGGGACCGGCGCGGTTGGATAAATACGCATAGTCTTTGATTCCTTACTGTTCTGGGCTGGACCTTTCACTCGTCCACCCCTCTCGCTTTGTGCCTTGTCTAACCCTCTTGTTTGCGTTTGATTCGTTCAAAATTCGTCGCTCACCCACCCTTGCAAACCGGGTTGCCGCACCCCCCTGCGCAACAACAAGCGAGTGACCCTGATTGTGATATTAAAGTCTGATCTGCCCCCGCCGTTGATGCGCCCCTGTCCTTGACAGCCCTCCGCCCAAGCCGATGGATCCTGCATTCCGAAATCTGACCGACTGTGCCGAGGGCGTGTCGCGGCAATCCGGCGCGGAAGGTTTCTTGCGTCTCTATTTTGATGGGGTATAAACCCCGAAGTCAATCATGGGAAGCGGTTCAACCCAGCTACTAGCATACGCAGAGGCCTTCGAATGCGGCATAGGCGTGCAGGCCGGGATTTCACTGTTATCTGACAATTGCAGCGTGGCTGACTTCTTGATGTATGGCTATTCCTTATGTCTTGGTCGGCAACCCTGACTGGCGATTTGACCATTGTCGTATGTTCATGGATTTACGGCTTGTGCGGCTACTGCAAAAAAATCGTTCTTCCGAAGTCGAAAATTACTTTGTGAACGGCTCGAGGGCAACATCGTTTTATCGTCTAAAGAGCTGTCCCGACTCCTGGCGCGATTGGTTTAATCCCTATGGTTCGTCCTTTCGCGTCTTGCCAACTCGCCGCCAGCATCGTTGGGCGTGGGCGACGAGGTTCCTATTAAATCTGGTTCACGGTCGCTCCTGATGAGCTTTAACGGTGACATTATCGCATGACGTCTTGCCTTAAGTCCGATTTTGTGCCAGCAGCTTTGATTCTGGGATACTTCGATTCGCTGATCCAAGAAGAAATGGACAGTTTGCTCGAAGTCACAGAGCGCTGATTCGCAAACACACGTGAGGCTGGGCACAAGCGATGCAAATTTTCTTGTGCACCCCGACTTTTCGTTGATGCAAGTATTTGAAGCTCCTGGCGCGGCTATCTGCCCTTTTATGACCAGTATGAAAGCCATTTGTCGCGCAGAAAAATCTGTGCGACTTAAGATTGCCGCCTGCACTTCGTGTTTTGCTCTGTTGGCCTGCCTCTTCTGTGTGGTCGCCGCAAACTGACTTTGGCGTTCTCTGCATACAGATTGTCGTGTAAGCGTATGGCGTTCGGACAGTAGGCTACGTGGCCTTGTTGGCGGCGCCGAGCTCCCGAGCTTGGGTTCTCGCCGCCTCTAGTGACGCCTCCAAATAATTTTACGCGGCCGAGTCCTTATTCAAGTAGATAGCACCAAGCCTGATCCTTGGTACCTAATCGCTGTTCGTGCTCAACACAGCAGTGTGCTGTGTCGTGGCTACGCGGATTCGCGTTGTTCACGTTTTGACGATGCGCGGGGACTGTGTTGCCAAATGCGCTTGGGAAGAATCTTTAACACAATATTCCCAAATTACATTACAACTGTGATCGTTCTCTCTAAGCCAATCACGTTATGTGTCCGATCCGGCTGAGAGCTGCCTTGCAGATACATGCTTTCGGTGTGATGACAGATTTGCCGTTTTTACGCTCATGCCCGACAGGTTATCCTGCGCGGCCATATTGCCTGACATCGTCCTGCGGTGCGCTATCTGACGCAATAGCGGCTAGAAGAAAGCGCTTTTTATGATAGTCGCAACATTGCGTTTGAAATGCGCGTCCAGCGTACCGCTTTTGTGAGATGTCGGTGCTTCCCTTCACGTTAGAATGTATATTGTTTCGACCAGTTTAGATTCATATTGCTTTGAATTCTGGCGCGGCAGACGGATTTGACGGGCTTCCCAGCTCTGCGTAACTAGTGCCGTTCCTCTTCGTCGATGACTTTGCACCACCTGACTTTTCTCGGGCCATTTCGGAATACTTCGGCGCATCTGGTCCTACCATCGGCTTGCCGTTCTTATCCAAGGGCAATTTCGGTGCGTCGTAATTAGGCTTAATGATCGACCGCTCTAATGTGGCTCTCATATCTTCGGCCTTATGTCGCGACGCGGCACGCCCAGATTTCTCAAATGCGATTTTCCCACATACGTCGATCTCTGACGGTTTGCTCAATATCTCACATCCGAGCGTGCCGACGTTCAGATTGCCTTGCCGCACCCGTGTACGTGTTTGATGCCATCGTGTGAATCTGACTGGCCACTTTAAATTCGGATATTGCTCGTCCAGATCGCACATGCGCGCATTAGAACGCCGATTCTGTGATTTGGCTCTTGCGCCCGCTCTAATGTGCTTTGCCACGATATACCGGCTTTTGCGCCGTTCGTCTATGCCACTTGCTGCCTCAAGCTTTGGCTTCGTTTCCATGGAATGGCGGCGAACAGCACCCTTCGTCCATGATAATTACGCACTCTACCTGTGCACCCAGTTAACGTTTCTCTGTCCCCTTGCCCACTGCTGGTAGCGCATTTTGTTAAATTAGCGTGTCGTTGGCATTTCTGCTCTAGCTATCGTGGCAAGCCCTCATCAGCCGCGCGCCACCTACGCCGGAGGACACAAGCCGCGCCTTGGTCTGGTTGCCCTTGATAAACATCAGGATTATGCCAGCGATGATCGCCCGCGGGCGTCACGTAAGGCACCCTGCGATTCCGTCGGTTTGCGTCTAGCTCTGCCCTGTTGACGGACGTTTGCTCGTTCTGCGTCAGGGCGGCCACGTTTATAATTATTCGTACCGACCAACCGTTACGGCCCCTCTCCCCTTTTTTATTCCCTTGGGCCCCGGTGTTTTTTTTAAAATAAACCTTTTTTTTAAAAAACCCCCGGCCGGGCCCCCCCCCCCTTCCTCCTACACGTCAAACCGTTCAATGTGCTGGTGCTGTTTGACTATCCTAGTTGTCAGCAATACGTGTCGGCTGTCCTCGCTTCGTCACTTGAACCAGGGTGCATCGTTGTGCGTCGTGGTCGTCTAGCACGCGCTTCTAGCGCTTGTCATCTCGGCAGGGCGTCGTCTTAAGCTTTCCACCAGTGCACATGTTCGACTCTCTCGACATGGACGCGACGCTCTCATATGATGCAGTGATTTATACTTTTGCAATCTTCTTTTGCCGTGAATATCGACTATGGGGACGGCTTTGGTCACCTTTCAGACTCCGTTTAATTATGTCTGATATCCTTCGCGCACGCAGACAACAAACAGCGCATGTGGCGGGCTTGTGCGCAGGAAACCGCCGTGTCTTGTCGATTTCTATGTGTCGCGCTCAACCTTATATCCAAAGTTCCTGCACAAATTCGCGCGTAGTCACCGCTGTTTCATTATTTCAGCCGGCCACTGTTGCGTGACATATCCAGCCCGACCACATTTTTCAAAGGCCGATTGATCCGCGGTCGAAACTCCGCTTTGGATGGCTCTCTCCGTTTGCTAATTCTTGTCGTCCCCAATGCGCAAAAATACACCCTGCCCGCGCGCCGCTTAGGCCCTGGCCCTTTGCCCGCCGAGGCTGAAATCCCTGACAGGGGACTGGGAAGGCCCTAATACATATCACCTGACGCTTACATGCAGATTGTCGGCATCCGGCTTTTTATTTATCGCCGTGATGTTCAGCGCTTGTCCCTGCCCTCCAATTGCGGGCATTTAGAACTTCTTTGATTTTCATCGGCTTTATCTGATATACCTTGGTCCAGCACAAGTTCTCACCGGCCCTGCAAAGCCGCACGCACCAGCTCCACCGCTGCAGAAAAACTCGGCTTATGTAGGTTGTGTCTGGCCGGCGTGGATCAGGCATATATCTATTTGATATTGGATTTATACTGCATTAATATCTTGTCGATGGCTATATATGCGTCCGCTTTTGGGCAAAGTTCACTCGGCTGCCTTTGCTCTGCCGCCTTTGGGCGTTCTCTGCTTTCTCGATGGCTTTTCGAGCGCGGTGCTTCGATCCTGTTCTTTGACGTATTGTTTGTCGATCATACCCTTCGTTTGCCCAAAGCTTTTGTGTGATCTTTGTTTAGCCCGGCAAGATAGATTCCATCCCCGAAACCGTGCCGCCACCGGTAAACCGGACGTCCGTTTCATCAGCGCCTCGCCGGGAGCCGTTGTAATCGACTCGCAAACCAATATGATGCTCAGGCTATCTGTGGTGTTTTTGATATGTTCCAACGCCGCTCCAGCGTCTTCGACGGTTTTGATATTTTACTGTCAAATCTCCTCCTGACTGCGCGCAGCTGGTCGGCAGCTTGTATAATGTTAACACCACTGGTTGGCGCTTCCGATGGTGATTTCAGGATTTTCTGTTACCCTAACCTTCACTTCTCTTCGTACGGGTTAATCAGCAGACTCAGGACACACTGGGCATTCGTTGTCACCGTATGCTTCATCCACAGCAGGTTTACCCATACCGATCTTGTCCCGATTTTGATGTTGCCCGACTCGTCAATATCCCCTGCCAGCTCGGTGATTCCTTATATGTGTGAATGGCGCGTCCGTGGGTCTTTCTGCCATACTGTTGTGGATGGCAGCGGCATGCCATTAAAGGACGTTCGGTATGCTTCTTGTGCAGCTTGATCTTGGATATTCGTGTGAAATTCGTTTTGTCTCTGAGGATCTTGATTGTCGATCCATCCCGCTTTTCGACCCATCGGGGCATCCCGGGCAAGGTTCGCCCATATTTTTTCAAGCAGGTTGCCGTTCACGAGTCCTGTCGTCACGGCAATACGGATGGAACAGTGTTGTCCCGCGCCGCCTTGATCACCTCTTTGACGCCGCTTTTCGTCGCCTCTCGATTATGGCCGGGTTTGATTCCTGCAGACTAAGCTGGCCCTCCAGCCTCGTGCGGCTTCTGCATCCCGGCGTTTGTAGTGTAAAGTGTATGTTCTGGCATTACTTATCGGCACTCCGGTCCACTTCGCGCATTATATCAATCTTCAGCGCTCCCTTTCGATATGCTTTTCCACATCTGTTTACCTGTACACTTCCGTTCACATTATTATCAGTTCGTTCTCCTCTGCTTATCAGCAGCTCTCCCATTGCTCTGATATCTGCGCGATCGTTCGCTTTGTACATCGGTGTGTCAGTTCGTGTTCGTGTTCATCGTTTTTTCTGTCTACGGTGATCGGTCGCATCCCCCTCCGACGCACATTTCCCTCACCATAATCTGTGCTCGGATTTCGACGGTTAAATTGTTTGCGCACGCGGTGCTAATTGTGATTGGGACATGCAAGCTTACCTTTTGGTGCCAATGAAACAGTCGAAGCGATCGGTGTTTACAGGGGTCCTCTCGGTTCGCTCCTACACCTTATTCAGCCTCTGTTCGCGTTTGTTGTCAATGTGTTATACCTGTCCTTATTCAGTCGGGGGAGTCGCGGCATTCTTCAGCTCGTTTGCCACCATCGTGGCTAAGTCGCGGAATTCTCTTCCAGCACTTCGTCGGGTTCATATAAGTTCAGCCATTTATGGCCTGACGATGCTAGTTTTGGTCTAGATTGGACGTTTACAAAGCACCACGATCTACCGCTAGGTCCTGAAATACTTGACCATCCATCGCGAAATAGCTTTAGCGGCACTCGCGCTATTCGCCCGTACGCTCAATGTTGGTGCTTCTATCGCTATTGCGGGGATTTATTCCCAGGCTGTCGCCTTTGTTTCATGATACCTTTCAAAAGTATGATCCTTGTTCCTGTCGGCAGCACGGACCCTGCATCCCAAGCATCGCCGGATAGGCCGTCCTAACCTTATACGCACCTGCTCGGGTGTGTGTGCCGGGGATAAATGTTTCTCTTTCGTACCTATCCTTGCTTTTCCGGTACCGTAACCGGGTCTTCGGCCACTTTATCCACATTTCGCGCTGGATTATCCTCTATTTCTGCGGCTCTATTATCACGCTGCGGGCTCGTTCACGCCAATCTGGATGTGACGTGGGTGATCGCGAGATCGGAGGCTCTCAATAGCTTGCCGATTGCTGCGCTGTGTTGTCAATCGGAGGAAATCCGGGATGTTCGCTCCACGGTGCCACAAGTGCACTTTGGGAAACATTTCCAGCGCTCTGTCCGCGCCACGATAAAGCCGATCAAGGCATCCGTGACCGCGTGTGCTGCCTATTGTTCTCTCGGAAGCTTGGGGTCCTCTCGGTCGTATCGGCTGCAGCGGCAAGCGCCGCCCCGCTAGCGGGTTCAAGGTTCTAGACAAGTCACAACGGGTGTGGTTTTCTGTCCACGGGGTGACACTCTTGCACGCGCTTGCCATCTTCTTTCAGCACGCTCCAGTCCGCCATACCCTGATCCGCCAATTCAGCGCGACCAGCCACCAGTTTAAATCCGCCATTTGCACCGGGTCTCGATTCGCGCATGAGAATAAGGTAATCGCCTCACGGGCGTTGAAGGGGGGTCGCTTGTTTTGCGGAAAATGATGTCGCTTTCACTCTCGGTGTGTTTTCAGGCGTTTCTCGCGGGTGACGGCTTTTTTATATACAACCGAGGCTTTGTAACCGACAATTGCCATGCCGACAAGCCTCTAATGGCTTCGGATCCTTTCAGCACAGAATTGCGGCAAAGTGCCTTCGTTCATAGGGTCCATGTATTCAGATACGCGCATAGGGTATACACGCACATTATATCCTGCAATTTTTAAAACCAGTGTGTATCTATAAGGCTTCCGTGTTGTGGCAGTTATTTTTCGTATCGCCGCGATATTAGGTTATTGCTTTGATCCGCAGTTCGCGCTTTGCATCGCTCCAAGAGCGATTTACCAAGGGTCGCACGTTCGCCCCGCAATCAAATCACCTAGGCGAAAGTGTCGAAAGCTGTCAAAGCCTTGGCTCAACTTCCTCGTCATTCTGCCCTGACTTGAAGGACCTTACCGCCCCAATCATATATATATATAATATGCCCGTAGGCTTTATCCCTGCCCGGCTGCCCTTAATCGATAATACAATCATGTTTGTTATTTGAGTATTAGGTGCTTTTTCTTTCGTTATCTGGTAGCATAAATTCAACTGGACTATACGATTAATATTTCGGGTGTCATCCTCCGCCTCTATTTCGGGCACGTGATTTTCAGCGCTACTTAATTTGGTGATCCTATAGGTACGTCCTCATTTGCGTGAACCTAAGCCTTTTCGATTTCCAGCGGGCTTCATCTTGCACAGGCTGCACGGGGTAAAGGTAAGCGTTTCTCTGTTTCCGCGGCGGGAACTGTGGGAGAAGTTGATCGGTGTTGCCACGGATTAAATTGCATGTATTTCTACCAGTAAGCTGTGTCCGAGACAAAATCTCTGGTATGAATCTGGGTTCCCGACGTTTATCACAGGGACGATATGGCTGCCGTGATCCGATTGATTCGGCTTAGACCTCCATTGACCTTTCAGCTCGCAGGTTTAAAGCTACTTTTGGCCTGCTGCTGAATGCTCTCTCGCGTCTAGCTCTGGGCGCAGGTCCTTGTTAGAAAATGTCTCGACCTGACGCCGCAGCGCCTTGCTCAGCCACCGTCACGGCTGGCAATCTGACGTGGTAATTAGATAATACCCTCCGGCGTCTGAGGCCGTGATTCTGCATCACTACATTCTTAATGTGCTTTGAGGCCTGCGATATTAGCCACCCATCACGCCTATAGGCACTTGGCGAGCGTTGCCCATTGATAATATTCAAGCCGGTGCATTCAGGGCCGGTCACGTTTCCGCAACCCCTGCCCCGCGCTTGGTTCCGGTACATCCCACGACGCGCGTGGACTTCCCCCCGTCAATATAGCGTCAGCGCGCCCCCCGAACTCGCTCTGCCAATGTCGCAAATCGCTCTCGATCGGGGCAAAGTCGCCGTCATCGAATTAGATCGAGTTCCAAACGCGATTCAATTAGCGCGCCTTGCGTGGCCCCCGATTTCCGTCGGAGGCATCAGCTCTGCGCAGGTCCGATCCACGGTTCATTGTGCCGGATAGATACGTTCGGCCCCGCCATTGCGGCGCACGCCTTCGATCATAGCCAGGCTCATGGTTTCAACGCATCGTGTGAATTAAATGGATTTCAAGTACCTTGGGAATATGGAGCTTTGGGCTAGCGTGTTTCATGCGTTTTGCGTCGTGGCGATATAGGGCGCTGGTGAACAGCTATAACGCGGCTTCTTTTGCCGTGCAGGTTCGGACAGTTTTCTTTCAGGCGCTTGTTGTTTAGTACTGTTTGCGCTTATCCCGAAATTTTTGCTGCGTGTCCCGCCAGAGCCAGCCCCTTTGGTCTGCATTCAAGCGCCTCGTGCTATTGGCTCGGCCAAGTAACAACTGGGTTTGCCCCATCCCCAAGATAGTCTGTTTCCCGCACCAGACAGTGTAATTTTTATCCTGTCTCCGTCAAGGGTTGTCGTCCCAGACGGCGTGTGTCGGGGAAAGTGCCCCGTTGCGGCTGCCTCTCCCTTAATGGTCGATAAAAGTCCGGGTAGCGACCTTCCTCGTGCAGCCGTTGCGTTTCAATATCGGCCACTATCAAGCTGTTTTTGGGTTTTATTAGTCCATTTTGCGCCTTTGTCTCCTCGTCGTGTGGCGTGGTACCAGGTCAAATGGCAAACCGGTATCTATTTTCGCTCATATTCTGTTGCCTTGGAATGAATACCGTGTTTAGAATCCATCTTAACATCACATGCTTTAATATGGCACCGTATTGTTCTCGCAGGCCCTGGCTCCGCAAGTCTCTCCGTCGTGTCTCCAGCACTTGTACCAGATGGATGGCGCATCGAAACTCCTTGCGTCTTCCTCTCTGCGCCACCGCATTTTTTAGTCTCCGATATATTGATTCAAGCGATTTTTTTCTTTGTACGGTTTCGGCGCTCTGTCAGACCATCGCTCTCGTCGCTTTGTAGCCCACCATCTGGTGACACGGCCATAGCGCGCTGATACGGCCGCCGCTAATATCCACCCCGGACTATATGAAATGGTTTTACTTTCCACTATTGTTCTTCTACTCCTGACTCGGTCTTGGCACTGGATCGACTTAGCGATCTTGGATGCTGGCCAACCGACCGCCTGCTTGGAGCTGTCTTGTCGCATCCCTCTTTATTCATATACTCGATCCCTGCGTTCAAGGAAGGACTGCGACCGTTCTGCTGTCCGTACTTGGCTTGGCGAGATTTTCTGTAACTATTGCATCGGTATTGAAGCACTCCACCATATATTTCGCCCCACCTCCCCTGTTTTGTTTTCACTCCGCATTGGTTTCGTGGGTCATGGTTCGACGGCCCCCGCAGACAAGCCGCATATTCCTGTTTCTAATCTGGTTTATTTCCATCTATTGTGTTTATTGTTTTATCTCTGTTTGATTTTCGCTAAACCCCTTGTGTGGAACCGTTTTGATCCTTTTGATTTCCTTGTCCGTGTTTTGAAAGACACCCAGGCAATTCTAGGGCCTCGCGTTGATCCGTTTCTGGGCTTGCGGGTGCGGCGGTATGACAAGGGCCATACTTGAGACCTTTGCTCGAAGCGTTGCGGGCTCGTGGAAAGCCGTTTGAACGGTGGTACTTCCTCCCTGCGTGCGATGACTCGTTCTTCTTGTTGGGGCGTAGGGGTGATATCTTGCCTCGCTATACGCTGGTTGCTTTCTATGAAGGATATACGCTCGAGTGCGAGCTTTGCGCGCGATTTATTGCGATTGATCTGCTGATTATCAGGTCTATTGTTCTCCAGTCCAATGGTTGCCCTCTATCTGTGACCATGTTGCGCGGGTATTTGATGGGCGAATGAGTCTCATCCATTCACTCTGGCCCTTCGATTCCTGGAACCTGGGCATTTCCGGCGCATTGTACTTGCGCGTATTTCGTATGTAATTTCCCCCGGCTGCTGTGTTTCTGTCCAAATGGTGATCGTCCTCGCTCTGGCATTGACGTGACGCAGGTCGGCATCACTTCCGGCTGGCCGGCGTTTCTATGACGGCGCTTGCCCGAGCTTGGCCGACGATATTCAGCGCCAGTGGCAGGCCTCGCCTCTGATTCACGGTAACAGCTTTTTCTGGGCGACGTTGGTGTCCGTTCCAAACTTGCCTGGCGAGCTAGTGACCGTTTATGCCGATCGAGATTGAATCTTTGGTCCCGCGCCCCACCTGCGAACCGTCAACGGCATGTGGTTAGTGGCTATACAGTGCGCGTCTGTTTTGGTGTTTCAAGACCTGTTTCTTGCCGTCGCTAGTCATTCACGCTCAAGATCGCTTCCGTTCTGGTGGGCACGCTTAAGACCCTCTCCATCGTCTCTATCCGTCGAAAAGTTTTCGCAATTCGATGGTTGACCGATATTGATGCCCGAAGACTTGCTTACTTGCGTATGCTTCTCTTTACCGACGCATATATGTTGGGGTCGCAGCCCAGGGGGTTCAGTGCTTTTTGATATATCTCACCTGCTCCTCCGCGTTTTCGAGTGAGTCGCGGCGCAAGGAACCACTGACAGTCGAATGGTTATATGCTTGCCCGCCGCCTTTTTATGTCGTTGTTGCGGCTGGGTCGATTTCCCATTTCTGCAGGCCACTTTCCAGAAAATTCTGTTTGATTACACGCCGGTGCTGATTGTGGATTCGGGCAAGGATGACGATTGCCATCCATTCTCCCGAATGAAAAAATACGATCTGGAGAGCTTTCACTAAATGTGTATCCGAATGCTTTGGTCTCTGGATTTTTATTGGGTATTGCATATGACCAAGAAACGGGCCTGCCGGCCTTCGCGGCCCGCTTTTCCCTTTTTAGGACGAGGTAAAATCAGACAATTCTAAAAAGGGATAAGTGGCGCGGTTTGACGGGGCTCGAAACCCGCGGACCCCCGGCGTGACAGGCCGGTACTCTAACCAGCTGAGCCTAACAACCTGCGCAGTAAGGGCGGAATAAGATAAACCCAGCCCGGAGCGTCAAGCGATTAACCGCAGAAAATTTACAAAAGCAATTCTGGAAAATTTCAGCGCATGACGCGCAGGGGCCAAAATACGGCCTCGGCGACACCCCAAAAATGGTTGAAAACCAATCGTGGCCTGAACGCACAAGCAAACCACGCCCCGAAGGGCGTGTGGCTTGTCATTCTATGATGTATGATAAAATGCAGCGGTTGGCGCGGTTGACGGGGCTTCGAACCCGACTCGACCCCCGGGGCGTGACAGGCCTCGGTACTTCTAAACCAGTCTGAGCTACAGACCGCCCACTGCGTACTTTCGTCGTTGCCGTCGCAAGGCGTTTGGTGTGTGATAGGGTCTGCTTTCGCGATGGCGTCAAGTGCAGGGT
>Ga0163217_1089944_pt1 | contig 16797 bp, 17 predicted proteins | sample SynspAceP_FD_185933 | JGI IMG/M metagenome (GOLD analysis project Ga0163217, IMG submission 185933) | Saline lake microbial communities from Ace Lake in Antarctica - Synechococcus sp. Ace-P (PacBio error correction) | ecosystem: Environmental > Aquatic > Non-marine Saline and Alkaline > Saline ... | reverse complement strand
TTTCGACCGAAAACGGGCCATGCCCAAAACCGCATTGTGAAGAAATCGCGGAGATCCATTGGGGAGCCGAAGTGCACAAATCGATGTCGTGTTCGGTCTGCACACGAGGGATGTTACGATCTGCCCGAAACGGCTCACATGCAGAAAATCCGCCACCGGGCAAGCCAAAACAAACTGGAGACGTTTCACCCGACGCGGAAGCGCACTGGTGAACTGTTGGAAATTTCGGCGAAGCTTGGTGACGTACGCGGGAAAACAGCGGAATGCGAGCGTGATGGTCGTCGGGCGAAACGCCCACGTAATTTCGTGAACGCACTTGCTTAGGCAGCACGACGCGATACGTTCTTTCGTCACGGCATCCGTAGCGTTTGGATCACCCGCAACAAAATGATCGATGGGCTCGCCAAAAGACGGGGAGTCCGATTCGATGGTTGAAAGCCGTTGAGACATTCGCTGAAGGAAACTTTCGATAAGTTTCCATATCACTAAGCAGGTTCGGGCATTCATTGCGTCTGAACCCATTAGCCGTTTTGGGCGTTAGCCCGGTTCAACGCGAGAACCGTTGGTGAACGCCAAAAGGATAAAGGACCGAAACACATTCCCCGAACGTGCATCACAACGTGGCTCGCGATAAACGGGCTCACCGCGAATAAAATCATCGAAGATCGAAGACATCGATTGGTGGTAAGCATCGACAGTGGCCTTTCGGTTTCTTTCCAAACGTTGACTTTGGCTTTCTTCAAAATTCGATCGCGGCGCGGGGTTCGCTCCGCAGATAGTCGCGTAGGCGTGTGGTTTTTTCGAGGCAAGCGAGAAACCCTGGTGCGACGAAGGACGCGGTGAGTGGTTTTCTTCCGGTGCCGGGCGGTTTTCAAACACGAGCCGGGGGGGCTCGAGCGTCGCAACCCATTGAGGCAATCGAACGACGCGAAAGTTCAGCCCTCGATCAACAAACGCCGCGTTCATGGAGATCGACCGGAATCGGCGACCACCGCAAACAGCATCGATCACCGGGCGGGGCGATGATTCCGCGATCGCCGTCGACCGATATGCTCGACGCGACGACGCGCCCTCGCACGGAATATGCAAGATCACGCTTGCGGGTTTGCTCGGGGAAACTCTTGCCGCCAATCGAGCGTCGTTGATGCAATCAACGAACAGCGTTCGAATCGATGCCGCGGTCGTCGCCGAGCCATCGTTTCAAAATTCAAGTGTGGCATCCTCTGGTAGAATTGCTCGCAAAACTTTCGAGAATCGAGCACTCGGTTATAACCCGGTTCACGAGCCTGTTGTAACTTTCTCGAATTTCGTTTCATTTTATCCCGACGATCTTTGGCTCTTTGCAAACCTTTTTTCCCTAACGAACCGATGAAATCCCAACGCCCCCACGCCCCACGCCTCCACGCCCAACGCTTCCCGCCCAACTTCCCGACTCCGACTCGTCAGGTGTGATATGGGCAGCCGCACGGATTGGGAAACATGTCGGCGGCCTGCGAGATATTAAACGGCATTTCGAGATTCCCATGAAAAAATCGTTGTCTCGCACACCGTTACGGCCGCAGCGGATGTTCGGTACGCCGAATCGGCCACGGTCGCGGGGATTGCGATTCATCATCGCGGTGCCGGCGGTGCGGCCCATTTGCGGGGATTGGTGGCGTCCGAAACGATCTGCGGTGGATCGGGGTGCCGATCCAAGCGCGCGCTTCAGGCCTATCGATCGTTACTTTCTATCGTGCAATGCCGGGTGGAATTCCCGTCGCAACCATGGCGATCGGCAAAGCGGGGCGAAAAAATGCGGGCTTTTCGCCGCGCGGATGTGCGTTGAACGACGAATCGCTTCGCCGAACGAGTCGAGGCGTTTCGTTCCGCAAACAACACGACGATGTCATCGCGACTGCGAATCTGGACGAACCTCGCCCGCTGAGAAACGGTTTAATGAACGCAAATCAGAAAACCCGAATCCGATGCTGGGACATCATCACCAGCAAGCTCCGGTCTTACCGGGGGCAACGATCGGCATGGTCGAGCGGCGGTCAACTCGGACGGATGTTCGCGATCGCGGCGTTAGAATGGGATTTACCGGGTCGGCGGTTCTGCGGCAGTAGCGGACGAAGCGGCCGTCGATGGGGGCGTCGTGTCACCGTTTGCGGGCCGCTGGTGATCACTTTCGCGATGAAAATTTCGCGCGGCGATGCGATGTGATCACGTTGGAGTTTGAAAACATTCCATTCGGAGACGATTTCGGTTTGCGAAAACACGCAGCCGACTTACCGGAGTGCCAACGTGTTGGCGATTGCCCAAGACGATTGCGAGGAAAAAACAACGCTCCGTGATGCGGATTGCGGTTCACTCGTTCCGCCCGGTGATCAATTTGCCGACAAACCTGCGCAGCCGCGAAAACGCTCGCTTGGCTTCTGATTGTGAAAACGCAGCGGAGCGGTTAGACGCAAAGGGCCAAACCGACTCGCGAACGGGAGGCCGGCTGAGTCGGTCGATGGAATGCGGTGTTGGCGAATTGGATTGCCGAAGCGATTGGATCCCGCGAGCGAGAGGTCTCAGGTGATCCGTAGCCGGACGTGCGACGTGTCGCGGCGACGTTCCGGTGTTCGAGAACACGCACCGGAAATTCACGGCTCGATCTCACCACGTTGCCAGCGCGGTTCTACCATCGACACAACACGAAGGCCCGAGAAATCGCGTCGCGGCAACACAGGTGTCTCGATGTGGTGGGTTTGTTTGTGTGGAGATGTTCATCCAAACGTCGACGGTAAGAACGATTTTTGATCAACGAGGTTTCGCACCGGCGTCTATAATTCCGGGCATGTCACATCGAGCGTGTGTGACGAGTCAATTCGAGCAAACACATTCGAGCGATTTGTGGGTGTGCGCTTGGTGGGACCGCGGATGCTCACACCCGCGCTTGCGATGATCAATTATTAGGCGATTGGTTGGGGCGAGAGCGGCGAACCAACCGGCACTGGGTCGCGCGCTGGCAATCGAGGGTGTGTCGTTGCACTTGTCGGAAAAACACGCGCCCCGACGGGACGCAAAATGAGGACACCTCACCGCCGTCGGCGATTCACTCGAAAACTCACCCCAGCGTGCGTCCGCCCGCGATCACTAGACAACGTGAGAACAGAACGCATTAAGACAGGGGACGAGCCTTACGAGTCCTCTTGATTGTGGGACACGTAGTCTCGTCCACTACAATCATGTTTGATTCGGCTATCGCAACCCACCTCTCATTCCTCTCTTTAATAATTGTTGTGACCTCATGAGTTTCCTCCATCGACGCTTGCTCCTTCCCGCCCGCATGACGCAACCGTGAGGTCAGATCGAGTGTGGTTACCTGCGAATCGAATCCCGAGCGTTGCTGTACCGGCAGCGGTGAAAAGCGATCGTGCTGTGTAACCGCGTCGCTCGAACGCAGCGTCCCGCGTGGATGGCGGGGCGTGGCAAAGGTTGGGGGACGGCGGATACAGCATGTTGCGTTGCAGCACGAGTCCACGGAAGAGTCGTTGATCGAGCTGGCAAAGGTTCGTCGGACGCACGACCGAGATTCAACGTTTTGATCGGCCCAGCCTCCGCGCGATATCGATCTCAATGCACTCGGAGAACGATCCCAATTGTCTCGATTGCGACGTCTTGCAAGGCGACGCGGGCACGCACCGCGGTCGATTACAGGCGGCTACCATCGGTCTCGCTCTCGCAGTGAAACGGCTCGCGCAGAACCACTCGCTTGCACCGGAGATGGACTCCCGTGGTGGTCGCCGAGGGTGTTGCCCCGCAGCGTCGCGGCAATCAGCTGGCGTGATTCGGGCCGGACATCGTGTTGGACCTCGACTACCGACTCGATTCGGCGCCGACGTCGATATGAACTTGGTGATGATGGAGAAGGACGCTTCATCGAAATTCAAGCACCGGGGAGGAGGCGACGTTCGACCGATGGGCAGCTCGCAAAAATGTTGAGTCTGGCGAAAAAGGGCATCGGCGAAACTCACCCGGCCGCAAAAATCCGCTTTTGTCGGATTGAGTTTGGTAACCCACAACTTATCCCGAAGAAGCAAAACGACACCACCAGCTAATCGCTTGACTCCCTCCGGGATAACGACCCATTTCCAGATGGATCCAAATTGCGGGTATCGTCGTGCTTCTCGAATACCCGTGTTGCTTAGCGACTGCAGAAAGTCCTCACGAATCCAGCTTTCCGTGGGAAACGGGAAGCGTTTGAGTTCGTGCGTGAAACAGTTCCCGGCGAACGAGCCCTAGCGTGGCTTGGCGCCAACTTTGATTTTGTCGTGGACGACGGCAGCATCCAACGGAGATCGACTTGCTGGTGTTCACGCCGCAAGGCATTTTTCTGATCGAGATCGAGCCGGCCCGGTCGCTTGCGTGCGACGGTGGGCACTTGGACCTGGGAAGAACAGGGCAAACCGCCGGCACCGTCGACAACCCGTTGTTCCTGGCGGAATTCCAAAGCAGAGCTTCGCTCGGCTGCTGTCACGACAAAAAAGCGGCCAAGAAGAAAAAGGCGCGGCAATCCGGCATCCTGCATCGCGAAGGCTTCACCGAACATGAACTCGGACCGGCGCGTTGATCTTCGAGGCATGGACCCACCCGCGATCAGTTAGACCACTTTCTCGCCCAGCGTGGGCGAGCAAGATTAGCACGACGAGCGGATCGACTTGATGCGGCAGATCGCGATGTCGTTCGTTTCACGCACGGACAAACGAGTCGTCCACCGCAGTGGCCCCGGCAGAGCATTCCTGGTCTACACCACGAGACAACCGTAGCGGAAATCGCAAGAGATTCGGTCTACCCATGGAACCGCGCTTGGGCCGAAGTCTTGCGACTTCGCTACATCCGAAACTACAGTCAAATCTTCAACTGGCAAGTCGGCTACCGTCAGTCACCAGCACCTCGGGCGTTTTTCGCGTTCCGGTCACGCGCAATCAACGTGGGGACCGTTTGGTTGAAGATGGCCAGCACCGCGTACATGGCCCCGAAGCGATCTCCGATTATTTTTCTGGGGAAGGCCGTGGCGGTACTTGGCAACCCACCATCGATATTTCTCGTCGGAGCGATTCGCCTGTACGTTTTCTCCGGCCAACACGGCGGCCAGCGGGATTGGAACTGGGCAACAGCTTGCGTGAAACGAAAAGGGCTGCAAATCAGGAAGCGTTGGTCAAACGGCGCAGGCGAGAACTGCAAGAAACTGATCCAGTGGGCACACACGCGGCGTCGAGGTGCGGTGGACACGGTTGTCGATTTCCTCGAGCCTGCTTGGGAAAAAGGTTGATGAAGAAACACGAACGGCCAGCAACGATGCGCGTTTTGGGATGATCCCGATCAAGCAACAAAAGACGATATCCTGCCCGGCGGCTTCGAGTCGTTCGCCGATTTGGGCAAAGGAAGCCACAGCATCGGGTTGTAATCGAAGAAAAGACGCCTGGAAAAAACGGTGAGTCGAAAACGTTTCATCTTTAAAGTCGCCGCCGATCCCGGTCAAGGACCGGCGGAGCGGAAGAAGCCGAAGTGCTGCAAAAGGATTCGTCACACGCACGTCGCGGAATTGTGCGTGAGGTCGGATCGGGGACCGCAACGGATTTCGATGCGTCCGGTGTTTGATCACGACACACGAAAAGAAAGAGTTCAAAAACGCTCTCCAGGCGACTGCAAAAGAAGGTGCCCTTGCACGTCGACCTGCTTCAACGTTTTTGGAAAGACCTGCCCGGTGTCGTGCAGTACCTGGAAGAAACAGGGGCATCAACCACGGACATCAACCACGGGACATCAACACCGGGGGACATCAAGCCCACGTCGATCGCCATCGGTACATCGGCAGCAGCAAGACGTTGCGACCTGGTCCTGTTCGAACTTCTCACTTTTCGCGTGCCCCACGACAGGCGTCCACGCGGGAACCCGCGGCTATCTCGATCGTTGCGGCCCAAGCGCAAACACAAACGTTGGGACTTGCACGCCGAACGTTATGCCGCCGCGGCGACGTTGTACGAACTCGCCACCGGTCCTTGGGCAGTCTGCCCAAAGTGGGGCGACGGGATCAGCGGGAGACCCGTCGCACATTTGACGACGAATAACGTTGGGACGGCGAATTGTTGAACGCCACCTGCCGAGATGGCTTGACGGAGTTTTCACGCGCTGCCTCCGCCGAATCGGAGCGAGCGTTTCGAAATGCCGGAACAGTGCATCGCCGCTGGCGTGATTGGTTTCCTCGGCATTGTGAAGACCGCTGATTAGTTATCGGATCACGAGAATGAGACGACTGCGTTGCGCCCCTGAAGGACCTTCAACGTTCGAGACCAAGCATTTCCTGAACCGGGATTGGGGCACGCGTGCGGACATGCGCTCGACGAGCCAATTTTCATGTCGAAGATTTGGCTGTCCACGTCGGTCGTTTCACGCTTGAACCGGTTGCTGGTGTTGCAGAAAACTCGGACAGAGATCCGACTGGCGGTCCGGATTTTGCGTGGACTGCTCGGCAAAGTCAGTGACCGAAAAGTGTGGACGCGTTAAAAGCGGATCAGTCGACGTTTGATGAAGGAAGATGAAAACCGTTGACGTTGGATCGCTCAGCGTCGATTTGTTGGTCGCTCGCGTCATCCGCACGAAACTCACGCGAAAGGTGACACCGCGAAAGCCGCTTTGCCGCGTTGCTTTGGGATCGGAACGAGCGTTTGCCCCAGGTCTGGGCTAGTCAGCGAGATGCGCTGCGAACGCGTTTACGCGGCGTGCGTTGGGCACGGTTTTGCGTTGGAGGTCGAAAAGACTCCGCGAAGAACCTCGCTTCGTTATGCAACGCACCGGGCGTACGCGTTCGCAGCGATCTCGGCTTGACTTAGGCCAGACCTGGGGCAAAACCGCTCGTCGAGTCCCAGCACGCGGGCAAAGCGGCTTTCGCGGTGGTCACCTTCGCTGATTCGGCGGATTGGACGCGAGCGACCAACAAATCGACGCTGAAGCGATACCAAGCGTCCAGTTTTCATCTCCTTTGTCATCAACGTCGACTGCATTCCAGCTTTTTTAACGCGTTCCAACTTTTCGGTCACTGACTTTGCCGAGCACGTCCACCGCAAAATCCGGACCGCCAGTGCGGAATCTCTGTCCGAAGTTATTTTCCTGGCCAACACCAGGCAACCGGCAGCCGGAACGACACGTGGACAGCAAATTCTTCGACATTGAAATGTTGGCTCGGCTCGAGCGCATTGGTCGCACGCGTGCCAACCCGTTCAGGAATACTTGGTCCTCGAACCGTTTGAGCCTTTCAGGGGCGTCACGCAGTTCGTCTTCAATTCTCGTGGGAATCCGATAAGCTATCAGCGTCTTCCAATGCCGCAAGGAAAACAATGCACGCCAAGCGGCGAGCATCTGTTCCGCATTGTCGAACACGCTCGGGCCGGGATTACGGCGGGAAGGCACCGCGTGAAAACTTTCCGTCAAGCCATTCTCGCAGGGGTGGCGTCGAACAATTCCGCCGCTCCAACGTGACTTTCGTCGGTCAATGTGCGACGGTCGCTGATCCCGTCGCCCCACTTTGGGCAGAGACTGCCAGACCGTGCGGCGAAGTTCGTACAACGTCGGCCGCGGCGGCATAAGTTTCGGCGTATGCCATATCCAACGTTTGTGTTTGCGGACTGGGCAGCACGGATCGAGAAGCCGCGGGTCCCCGCGGTGGACGCTGTCGGTGGGGGGCACGGCAGAAAGTGAGAAGTCGAACAGGCCAGGTGCAAAACGGTCTTTGCTGCTGCGAGTGTAACCGATTGCGTGGACGTCGGGCTTTTGATGTCCCGGTGGTTTGATGCCCGGGTGGTTGATGGTCCGCGTGGTTGATGGCCCTGTCTTCCAGGTTACTGCCTACGACACGGCAGGTCTTTACCAAACGTTGAAGACAGGGTCGACGTGAGGGCACCTTCTTCTTTGCAGTCGCCTGGAGAGCGTTTGAAACGTCTTTCTTTCCGTGTGTCTTGATCGAACACCGGACGCATCGAAACTTCCGTTGCGGTCCCCGATCTCGACCTCACGCACAAATTCGCGACGTGCGTGTGACGAATCTTTTGCAGCACTTCGGCTTCTTCGCTCAAGCGGTCCTTGTACTTCGGGATCGGGCGGCGACCTTTAAAGAGAACGATTTCGGACTTCACCGTTTTTCCCAGGCGTCTTTTCTTCGATAATTAGCAACCCGATTGCGGTGGCTCCTTTGCCCATCGTGCGGAACGCTCGGAAAGCTTCGCCGGGCAGGATATCGATCTTTTGCGGTTGCTTGAATCGGGATCAATCCAAACCGCATCGTGTGGCGGTTCGTGTGTTCGGTCATCAAACCTTTTCCAGCAGGTCGAGGAAATCGACAACCGTGTCCAACGCACGTCGGACGTCCGCGTGTGTGGCTCCATGGATCAGTTCTTGCAGATTCTCCGCTGCGCCGTTTGACACGCTTCCGATTTGCCAGCCTTTTCGTTTACACGCAGTTGGTGCTCAGTTCCAATGCCGACTGACGCCGGTGGTTGGCCGGAAGAAAACGTGACAGGCGATCGCTCCGAGCGAGAAATATCAGAGGTGGTTTTGCCAGTAAAGCGCCAACGCACTCCCAGAAAAAAGAATCGGAAGATCGCTTCGGGGCCATGTACGCGGTGCTGGCATCTTTCAACCAAACGGTTCACGCTGTGAGTGTTTGCGTGACCGGACGCGAAACGCCCGAGGTGCTGGTGAGTGACGTTAGCCGACTTGCCAGTTGAAGATTATCTTGCACCTTGTAGTTTCGCATGTAGCGGAAGTCGTCAAAGACTTTCGGCCCAAAGGGGCCCGACGGTTTCATGGTAGGACCGAATCTCTTGGCGAGTTCCGCTACGGTGGTCTGCGGTGGTGTAAGACCAGGATGCTCTGCGGGGCCAAAGCTGCGGTGGGACGACTCGTTTGTCGTGGCGATGGAAACGGAACGACTCGCGATCTGCGCATCAAGTTCGATCGGCTCGTCGATGCTGAACTGCTCGCACGCACTGGGCGAGAAAGTTGGTCGAAACCTGATCGCGGTGGTATGCTCGAAGATCAGCGCAGCGGTCCGAGTTCATTGTTCGGGTGAAGCCTTCGCGATGCAGGATGCCGGTGATGCCGCCGCCTTTTCTTCTTGGCCGCTTTTTTTGTTCGTGACAGCAGCGAGCGAAGCTTCTTGGCTTTGAATTCGCCAGGAACAACGGGTAGTCGGACAGGTGGCGGCGGTTTGCCCTGGGTTTCCCAGTCCAGTGCCCCACGTCGCACGCAAGCGACCCGGGCCGGCTATTGATCTCGATAGAAAAATTGCCTTGCGGCGTGAACTTCCAGCAAGTCGATCTCGTTGATTGCGGCCGTCGTCACGACAAATTCCAAAGTTGGCCCAAGCACGCTAGGGGGCTCGATTCGCCAGGGAACTGTTCACGCACGACTCAAACGCTTCCCGTTCCCAGGGAAGCTGGATATCGGCTTGAGGACTTCTGCGAGTCGCTAAGCAACAGGGTATTCGGAGAGCACGACACATACCCCGCAAATTTGATCCCATCTGGAATGGGTCGTTATCCGGAGGGAGTCAAGCGATTAGCTGGTGGTGTCGTTTTGCTTTCGGGATAAAGTTGTTGGGATTACCAAACTCAATCGACAAAGCGGATTTGGGCGGCGGTGGAGGTTCGACGTGCCTTTTTTTTCGCCAGACTCAACATTTTAGCGACTGCCATTCGTCGAACGTCGGCCTCCTCCCCGGTGCCTTGAACTTCGATGAAGGCGTCCTTCTCCAGTCATTCACCACGTTCATATTCGACGTCAGGCGGCCGAATCGAGTCGGTAGTCGAGGTCCAAACACGATGTCCGGCCCGATCACGCCGAACGCTGATTTTGCAGAGACACGTGCGGGGGCACACCTCGGCGAACCACCACGGGATCATTCTCGGTGCGCGAGTGGTTCTGCGGCGAGCCGTTTCACTGCGAGAGGCGAGGAGCGATGTAGGCCGCCTGTGATCGCGCGGTGCGTGGATCCCGCCGTGGCCTGCAAGACGTCGCAATGACGACAAATGGAATCGTCGCCGATAGCATTGAGAATCGATTGATTCGCGCGGGAGGCTGCGGCCGATCCAAACGTTGAATCTCCGGTCGTTTGGCGTACCGTCGACTTGCCAGCCTCGGATCACGACTTTCGTGGACTCGTGCTGCAGGCAACATGCTGTATTCGCGTCACCAACCTTTGCCACGCCGGCCATCCACGGCCGGGACGTGCGTTCGAAGCGAGCAGGTACACAGCACGGATCGGTGTTCCCGCGAGCGGTACAGCACGCTCGAGGGATTCGATTCGAGGTAAACCACACTCGATCTGCACCTCACGGAGTGCGTCATGCGGGCGGAGGAGCAGCGTCGATGGAGGACTCATGAGGATCAACAATTATTAAGAGAGGAATGAGAGGGTGGGTTCGCGATAGGCGAATCAAAACTGATTGTAGTGGACGGAGATTTACCGTGTCCACAATCAGAGGGACTTTCGTTAGGGCTCGTCCTACCGTCTAAGCGTTCTGTTCTCACGTTGTCTTTCAGTGAGTCGCGGGACGTGGGACGGGCAAGGACGCTGGGGTTGAGTTGGTTTCGGAGTGAATCCGCCGACGGCGGTTTGAGGTGTCCCAATTTTGCGTCCGTCGGGGCGCGTGGTTTTGCCCGTAACCAAGTGCAACGACACACCCTCGATTGCCAAGCGCGGCGACCCAGTGCGGTGGGTTCGCCGTGCTCGCCCCACCAATCGCCTAATTAAAATTGATCATCGCAGCGGCGGGCTTTGTGAGCATCGCGTGTCACCAAGCGGCACCCACAAATCGCTCGAATGTGTTGCTCGAAATTGACTTCGTCACACACGGCTTCAGATGGTGACATAGCCCGGAATTATGAGGGACCGCGGTGCGACCTCGTTGATCAAATTTCCGTCTTTACCGTCGACGTTTTTGGCATGAACATCTCCACCACACACAAACCCACCACATCGAGGACACATGTGTTGGCCGCGAATCGCGATTTCTCGGCTCGTGTTTTGTGTCGATGGTGAGACGCCGTGCAACCGTGGTTTGTTGAGATCGAGCACGTGATTTCAGGTTGCGTGTTCTCGAAACACGGAAAGTCGCCGCGAACACCGTCGGCAGTCGGCGCTTACGCATCACGAGACTCTCGCTCGAAGCGGATCATCGCTTACGGCAATCCACATCGCCACCGGCATTCAATCGACCGACTCAGCGGCCCTTCCGCGTCGCGAGTCGGTGTTGGCCTTTTGCCGTCGTAACCGCTCCGCTGCGTTTTCACAATCAGAGGCCAAGCGAGCGCTTTCGCGGCTGGCGCAGGTTTGTTTCGGGCATTGATCACCGGGGGCGAACGGAAGTGACGGCAAATCCGGCATCACGGAGCAGTTGATTTTTTTTCGCAATCGATCTTGGGCAATCGCCACACCGTTGGCACTCGGGTAGGTCGGTGCGTGATTTTTTCGCAAACGAAATTCGTTCTCCGATGTGGAATGTATTTCACAACTCCAAACGTGATCACAATCGCATCGCCGCGCGAAAATTTTCGATCGCGGGAGTGATTCATCCAGCAGGCCGCAAACGGTGAACGACCAATCGCGACGGCCGGCTTCGTCGCTACTGCGCAGAACACGCGCGACCGGTATCCCATGCTAACAGCCCAGATCGCGAACAATCCCTCCGAGTGACCGCCCGCCGGACCATTGACCGATTCGTTGCCCCCGTTGTAAGACCGGAGCGCGGGTGGTGATGTTCCAGGCATCGGGATTCGGGTTTTTCTGATTTTGCGTTCATTAACCGTTTCCTCCAGCGGCGAGGTCGTGCCAAGATTTCGCAGTCGCCGATGACATCGGCGTGTTGTTTGCGGACGAAACCGCCCTCGACTTCGATTCGGCGAGCGACTTTCGTCGTTCACGCGAGCATCAGCGCGGCGAAAATGCCCGCATTTGTTCCGCCCCCGCTTTGCAGATTCCGGCGCCATGGTTGCGTCGGGAATTCCACCCCGGCATTTGCACGATCCGAAGTTAACGAATCGAGGCCCTGAAAGCGCGCGGGCTTTGGATTCGGCACCCCGATCACCGGCAGGATTCGTTTCGGACGCACCATTCCCCGGAAATGGGCCGCACCGCCGGCACCGCGATGATGATTCGCAAATCCCGCGACCGTGCCGATCGGCGTACCGGAACATTCCGCTGCGGCGTCTACGGTGTGCCGAGAAACGGATTTTTCTGGGAATCTCGAAAATGCGTTATATCTCCGCAGGCCGCCGACATGGGTTTCCCAATCCGTTGCGGCTGCCCCATGACTCACACCGACGAGCGGAAGTCGGGAAGTTGGGCGTGAAGCGATTGGGCGTGGAGGCCGTGGGGCGTGGGGCGGTTGGATTCACGGGCTTCGTAGGAAAAAAGGGTTTGGCAGAGGCCAAAAGATCGGGTCGTGGATAAAAAATGAACGAATCGAGGAAACGGTTACCAACAGCTCCGTGAGCGGGTTATAACGAGTGGCTCGATTCTTCGAAAGTTTGCAGAGCATTCTAACCAGAGGGATCACACTTGAATTTTGACGATTGGCTCGGCGACGACGCGCATCGGATTGCGACGGCGTTTCGGTTGATGGCATCACCGACGCTCGATGGGCGGCAGAGTTCGAGGCAAACCCGCAGCGGGAGATCTTGCAATCCGTTGCGAGGCCGCGTCGTCGCGGCATCGAGCATATTCGGGTCGACGGCGATCGGCGGATCATCGCCGCCCGGTGATCGATGCTGTTGCCGGTTGGTCGCCGATCCGGTCGATCTCCATGACGCGGCGTTGGTGATCGAGGGGCTGAACTTCGCGTCGTCGAATTTGCCTCAATGGGTGCCGACGCCCGAGCCCCCCCGGCTCGTGTTGGAAAAAAACCCCGGCACGGAGAAACCACTCACCGCGGTCTTCGTCGTCACAGGTTCTCGCTTTTCTCGAAAAAACCACACGCCTACGCGGACTATCTTGCGAGCGAAAACCCCGCCGCCCGCGAATCGAATTTGAAGAAGCCAAAGTCAACGTCTATGGAAGAAAACGAAGGCCACTTACGATGCTTACCACCAGGATGTCCTTCGATCTTCGATGAATTTTATTCGCGGGTGAGCCGTTTTATCGCGAGCCACGATTGTGGGAGCAGGTTCGGGAAGATGGTTTTCGGTCTATTAGCGTTTTGGCGTTCACCACGGGTTTCTCCGCGTTGAACCGGGGCTAACGCCCAAAACGGCTAATGGGTTCAGACGCCAATGAATTTGCCGAACCTGCTTTAGTTTGATATGGGAACTTTTATCGAAAGTTACCTTCAGCGAATGTTCAACGGCGTTTAACCATCGAATCGGGACTCCGTCCTTTTGGCGAGCCCTCGGATCATTTTTGTTGCGGGTGATCCCAACGCTACAGCGATGCGTGGACCGAAGAACGTAATCGCGTGTGCTGCCTAGCAAAGATTGCGTTTCACGAAATACGTGCGTTTCGCGACGGACCATTCACGTCGCATTCGCTGTTTTCCGCGTACCGTCACCAAGGGCCTTCGCCGAAATTTTCACAGTTCACCAGTGCGCTCGGTCGGGTGAAACGTTCGCAGGTGTTTGGCTGCCCGGTGGCGGAATTTCTGCATGTGAGCCGGTTTCGGGCAGGATCGCTACCATTTCCCTGAGGTAGCCAGACGAAAAAACGACATCGATTTGCACTTTCGGGCGTCCCCAATGATCTCCGCGATTTCTTCCAATGCGGTATTGGGATGGCCCCGTTTTCGTCGAAACCGGATGCGATTCGCAGATCGGCTTGTTGTGCTCTTATCATCACGAGGCACTGACCCAGGACGCTACACGAGGCTTGGGTTGGCGACGAAGTCGCTCGTTGCTCCCCAGCAGAATGCGACTCGATCATCGAATGACCTTTCGCCACCCATCGACGACCAAATTCGCAGGCTCGTTGATTGGCCAGCCGAGCAAATCGATTCACCGGGAGGGTCCTTGAACGACAAACGTGTTTCCAGTCACGTTAGCGCCTCAGAAAACATGTTTGATTCGGGGGCAAACGTGCGAGTGCCGACTCGCTCTCTGCGCGGATCAATTGCTACGGCCCAATCCGACTCAGCGAACTGGTTCGCTGAGGCAGGAATATACAGAACACTCACAACCAATGATCCCAAGCGTCTCCGCGATGGGGCCAAACGCGCGCAAACCGGGCGGCGTTTCGACGTAGCGAAACCGTCGCTGGCCAACAGGATTCGTTTCATCATGGGGTCCTCCTTAATAGGTTTTGTTCCGAATTAGCAAGGACGCATCGATTAAGACACAGCATACAAAATTGATTTGGCTGCAAACACGTCGCAACGTCTCTCTCTGAGGGACGCTGGGAAAATGGCGAGTCTCAGAGAGCACTCGCTACGTGGGGTGTTTGCCGAACCTTCCGCCGAGAGGCTTGGAAAAAGCCAAATCGTGTTCCTCTCGAGGTTTTCGGCTTGTTGGAAACGTTTCAATCCGCAAACAACTTCGATTCCATCATCGGCGTGAAAGCGTTCTCGCACTCTGGTTTTTTCGCCACATGAGGCGTGCAAGCGCGAGTAGCGCGCTGTGCAATCAACTCCACGTCTTTGCTGCGTCTCCAGTTTTTCCCAACACGGGATCCCTGCCGTTGTAGTGGTTTCCGGTTCTGTGTGGGTCCAGGAGGACGGTGCGTTCCCCGGGTGATTCGGCACGTTTTTTTGACAGTTTGGCATAGGACGATATCGAAGAGGTATGAAAACCCGAAAGACTCCGATCGGACCGACGCCTTGCAAGGCATGACACCATGAAATTACTCTTGACCGCCGTTCCTCACATATCGCGACTGTGGGCGTTAGCGCCGCCAACGGGGCGGATCTCGATTTCGTTGTGGGGTGATTGCGACGGCAAGCGGCTTCTCACGATCGGCCGGCGGATCGGATCTCCTACTAGGTCCGGACGAGCGACGGGGTGTCGCTGAAATCTAACTCGAAACTCGGTACGCAGTTTTCGATCCGGCGCCGGAGCGGAATGCTCGCGATGCCGGACCGAAAACGCTCGCGTCGTCTCGGCACGGCCACGCACGGCAAGGAGCACCACTCGCCGCCGCCCGTTCTCCCCGTTAAATGGTTTTCAGCTCAGCGTTCGACCCCGAACCCGTACTACACGGCGACCCGAGGCGATTGCGGTTGCCGATCGGGACCTGTTCGTTCTGGTAATTGTTGATGCGCAAATGTTGATGGCCGGGCCAAATGTGGCGGTGTGCGTCGGGACGCTGCGGTGAAACTGTTGCGCGTAGCAAATGTGTGCCGAGGCCGAGAGTGGATTGCCGGGCCTCGTCGCCGACCTGTTACCCCCACTGTTCACTTTTTAAATCTGTCCGTAGGCCGGAGTGCGTACTCAACGGTCGGGCAGGTTACGGCGAAAAGAGGGACTCGCCACCGCAGCCGAAACAAAAAAGCCGCACAATCACGGAAGGTGGAAACACGTCGACGACGGCGGTTTGATCGGGAACCGCGGCTGCAACCAGATGCCAGACCGGTTGCAGCACTAAGAAACGGTCTCTTTTCTAGTTCTCGTTCTCAATCATTGATGGCCTGCCAGCGGATCGCGTCACGTGAACGAGTCACCGGCGTTTCTCGCTGAAACAATCACGGTTGAACTTCGGTGTCGGCGGGCACATCATATTCCCCCGCATCGTCGCCTCGGACGTGGTCGCTGTCCCACGTTGGTTGATCGCAGCGCGGTTGGTTGAAAACGTGTTTTAGCGGATCGCAAAAAACGGTCAACGGGGCACCGTTTCGCCCGCGATTGGCGGGTGGGGGGGGCTGTAGATTTGCCAATCCGTAAACGCCCGGCCTCAGTAGCTTTTCGGTCGTGAAAACGGCTGTCGCCGAGGAGATTCCGGGGAGGCCGTTAGCGGTACGGGACCATCCCGACGTAACCACGCAGGCGCCTGTTGCCTTCGGTTCCACGAACCGGGTGAGCACGGCGTTCGCGAATCGCTCGATCACGATGCCAGGGCAAATCGGCGGCTTGCCCGGACAGGCATGGGCCGTTCGTCCGGCGGATTCCATTCGCGTCATCCGGAATGACAATTGTCCCCGTCGAGGGCTCGTCCGCGGGCTTTAGCCGGGCAGGACGCAGCAGTTTCGAGCAATTCGTCGAGGTGAGATTCATAAACGTCTCCGCGGTGGCTTCGTTTCTGCGTGCAGATCGACGCGGGCTTTGCCCACGACTCGCCCATTCATGCCGCACGTCTTCATCCACGCGAACCGTCCGAAGTCGCTCGTGTGTGACGTCTTGGACGGCATTTCGCCCGGCAATTTGAAACAGATTGTTCGATTATTGCGGCTGTAAAAAAACAACCGATTACGGGGGGACAGCGGTAACCGTTAATTGCGATCGACCGCGGGGCGGTCGTGGACAGGGCCCGTAGCTGATGGAAAGGAATTGTTCAGGGAAACTTTTCAGGCGTTTTACTTGTTTCCTTCGGTAGTGCAGATCGATCGACCAAGGTACTCGGAACCACCAACCGTTCGGGAAAAATTCTCCGCTTGGAAAAACAAATTGTCTTCTTGATTCAAAACAAAACGGTTCGCCCATTTTTTCAAAAAAAACCGCCGGGGGGGGACTTTTTCGTGGGGAACGCCGGACGGTTTTAAAGGCCGGGGGAAAAAACCCCAAGAGTCAAAACCCCCCGCGGGGGGGCGGGTTTTTGGGGGCGTGGGGGTCCGGGTTGGGACCGCATTCCTCTCCTTG
>Ga0163217_1057502_pt1 | contig 16797 bp, 7 predicted proteins | sample SynspAceP_FD_185933 | JGI IMG/M metagenome (GOLD analysis project Ga0163217, IMG submission 185933) | Saline lake microbial communities from Ace Lake in Antarctica - Synechococcus sp. Ace-P (PacBio error correction) | ecosystem: Environmental > Aquatic > Non-marine Saline and Alkaline > Saline ... | reverse complement strand
ACAATATACCAGTTTCGCGCACAACCTGCGCCGATGATTCATTGAGGATTAAACTATGATCACAACACCTAAAACAGAACTTATTTACCTTGAGCCTAGGCCAACTCACCTCAGATAGTGTTCGGTCATCTTGCTTCCTTCTTTTGATCAATTTACGCGCCCAAACCCTTACGCTGATGGAGAGTTTCGTTTACGTCGTTATTTCTCGCTTTAGAGAGCAAGGAAAATTACACCACTCCCTTCACAAGCCTTTGTTCAAGATGAGAGCATCAACCACTTCCAAGGCAATGTCTGTTACGTAGTTACAGAGAAATTGACGAAAAATATTGTGGAAAGACCCCGCCTTTGTTGAATTATTTGGAGCACTTTCAAAAATGGCGAGACTTGTCGACCACACACCCATCGAGGTTCACCAAACTTGCGTATTTTGGCTGACCATAAGCGCAGGAGGCGCGCCAGAAGGTGTTCATCAAGACGGTTATTGATACGTATCGCGGAATTTTATTGTCATTGCAAACGCTTAATATCCAGGTGGTAATATTAATTTTCACCTAGATAAAAAAGTTCCTATGGCCCTTATTAGTCATGATTTCGATTAAAGGTGAATTTGTCGTCTTAAAATGGATCGTAAAATTTTTCATAGCGCCCAACAATTAAAACGGTCGGATGGCGATCAAGGTATATGGATATTTTTTGTTCTTACGGCGGGAATTTTAGTGCATTAGCTCACATTTCCAAGGTAAACCGTATTAATAACATTTTTGTATTATTTTAAAAGAAACTCACGTCCAAACACCCTCTTTCTAAATAAAGAAGGGTGTTTTTTATATTTAATTTCGTCACAATAAATAAACCCAGCTCTCACTTCTTTCTTATCTTATTGATATTTATTAAAATTCTCTTTCATTCTAATTTTTAGAATTACGTCTTAAGTAATAATTATATTTAGTTCTTTTATTTTTTATCATTGCATATAAATGAGGAAAACATTAGATTTTCTCTTTAAAAGTAAGTGAACGTCATGATGTTTACTTTTGACAGATGTAATCACTTTAGCGTTGGACAATAAAAACGGATATTCACAAGTATTATAGACATTTCAAAAAGCGTGTTTTAATCAATCGAAGATATCCGGTGGAAAATGCGTCTTAATGCTGAAGTCCTTAATGGACGTCTCTAGGTATTCTAATATAGACGTAGAGTCTTCTGGAATCCGCGATTAAGACGCATTTTAGAAAACAACATTATGATGTTGTATTATCTTGATTACAATCTTGGTTGGTTAGTATCGATGGTCAGCAAATTTGGAAAACATACGTAAAAACCACTTCCAAGAACCACTTCCACTATTTTTTATTATGTTTACCGCTGACACCGCCTATGAAAGTGTCGTCAGCGTATTAGAATATCACCTGACAGTATATCTGTAAACCTTTTTCCCCCTGCTGCCTTTTTTCGTCGATTTGCAAACGAGTTACAAAAAACAAAAAAAAATCTTTGAAGTATTAACAACGCACGAAAAAAAAATGATTTTGGAAAAGAGGAAAGCACAAGCAAAAGCCATCATGACACAACACCCTAACCTCGTAGTCAGTGCTTTAAAAATCATTGGTTGAATCACTTTATGCTCGTGGCAAGTTACAAAGATGCTAAAAAGTCACTACATGCTTATTATTCAAAAAAAAAAATTTAGCCTGCGGCACCACTTTGGTATTGCCTTTTATGCGAACTAAAAACTAGGCGCTGTCGTTTGCAGCATTAAAAAAAAGAGCACACAATCACTTTAAGCCGCCATTTTTTTTTTATCCGCTTATGACTTGCTTGCGGTGCCAAGAAAGTTCGATATGCATAGAAGCCGCTCAGGCATGGCAATGATCTAGCGTACTGAAGTATCACCACGCTCTTCGACAGCGCGCTTAGGCTGCTCAAATAGCACGCAGCTAGAAGATTGGGTCTAACCGCTGAAAACGGCTATTCAAGGCTCCTGTTCCGCTTAACTCGCGACACTAGCCATGAACAAGTTGAGTACTACTACGACCTATTTAAAATGTCTAACCAACATGATGGCCGTCGGCGTCGACAACTCTTAAATTGGCAGATAATTTAAACGAACACTCATTCGGTTACGTTCTTTCGGAAAAAAAAAAAAACAAACCATCAGCCCTAACCAATTTCCTTCAGAATCGAAATACAGCAATACCTGACCCGAGATCATCTTGAGAGACGGTAAAGTCATGGATAGCAATGGAATAGACTGATCAAATCTGGTCAAGCATCCCCACTGAGCGACGCGCAAAAAAACACACGCTTAAAAAGCGCCTCGGCTTGGCTATAATCTTCCTGACACCAGTTATCGGTCTTGCGTTGATCTTTTTCAAACTAACGTCTGCACTATAAATTCAGGCTTTTTCACCTCTTCATTACATTCCGAGCTATACACTATGTCGGCTATTTTTTCCATTTTCGAGCCTCATTCCTAATTGACAAAATTAGTGCCGTTGAATCCACAGGTCTATGGAGCAATCCTGCTTTTATAAAGGGCTTCACCTTGGTTTGGTAGTTTAAGCATTTATTGGATAAGCCACCTAACGAACGAAAAAAACGGTGTGAACTGAAATGGAGCTTTCTTTCTCGATGATTTACCCATGGAAAACGCACTGCATTCCCCTATTCCGGCTTTGAAGGATTTTCGCGAAGGTCCCAAAAACAAACATAGAAACAGCTTTGGCGGGACATTCTGCGCTTGCTTGTTTTTTTCCCAACCAGGGTCGGTAAGTCTTTATGTTATCAATTCACAGGCCACACAACTGCCAAATTTAACACTGCGTAATTTCGCCATCATCGCTTTAATGCACGACCAATTAGACTTTTTGCGATCCAAAGGTTATAGCGGCAGCAAGTTTGGATCTCGAGCCAGAGCCAAAGAAGAGAAGCCAAGCGGTGTGACTGAGTTCAAAAAATGGCCACCATCAAGGATCCTAATGATTTCTGTAGAACGTTTTAAAAACGACGTTTCGACGTTTTATCAAACGTTATTTCCATTTCCATGTTGGTCGTGGACGAAGCATTTGTATTTCTGAGTGGGGCCATAACTTAGGACCTGATTATAAAACTGCCCTCTTATCAAAACAAAGGAACTCGGCGATCCATTAGTCTTACTGCTAACCGAGAAACGGCAACTCGACGAGTTCAGCGGACATGGTCGCAAAATTTGCGATTCATTCCTTGAACCATAGTGCAACAGGGTTTTATTCTTCTTATTTAGACATGAACCTGATTCCGACCCAAGCCCATGAAAAGTCGGTAAGTTGAAAAACATACTGGAACGAACTCAAGGCGCCAGTTTTGTTTACGTGACCCAACAAAAGACAGCCGAAGACGGTCGCCAACACACTACGAGCGGATGGTATTCCGTAGCGGCTTATCATGCTGGATTAGGGCAACGAAGAATTCGCAGTAGCATCCAAGGCGACTTCTATTGACGAGTAAAACTTGTTATTATGCGTAGGACCATTGCATTGGTTGGGATTAACAAATCCGACATTCGTTTTAGTTGTTCATTTTGATTGCCAAAATCATCGGAAAATTACAGCCAAGAGATTGGCCGAGCAGGCGAGACAATCAGCCAAGTCGATGCGTTTTACTGGCAGTTTAGAAGGCTTTTAAGCACCTATAGAAAAATTTTGTTTAGTGGCGACACACCAGAAGCCACATGATATAGACAGTTTACTACGTCTTTGCTTGCAGAACAAACAAAACGATCAGGATGGGAAACTCAGCTTTACGGCTTATCCAAACCAAACCAACATTCGCACTTTGCCATTAAAAACCTTTACTTCGTCCAACTCGAATTATTGGATTGCGATCACGCCAAAAATATAGTTACTACGCCGATGTTCGCTTAAATGGGAAGGCGATAGAATTGCCTTTGCTCTGCGAATCCCAGATGTGATGCAAAACGCTTTATCAAAGCGGTTTTTAAAAGGCATTTCAGTATAAGAAAATTTGGGGAACGCCTGATTTCAACAAACTGTTCACGAATCGGGATTATCGCGCGGGGATGTATTGCAGGTTAGAGTCGCCGCAGGATCAGAACTATTCGTTACGTTAGAAAGCCATAAGGACTAACGGAAGTCTATCAGTCAATAGCAATGCTTTCATCATCAAACGCTGCAAACCAGCTTACATCACATTGCGATGAAAAACAAATTGCTTGAAATCGAACGATAATCGCGACCATGATTCCGCTTTTTCCAACTAGGAACGGTGCTTAACCACAATTGGCACGTTATTTTGGTGACAAAAATGCGCCAGACATTGCGGGGACATTGTTCAGATATGTCGTGGCAATCCGCTTATATTTAACTCAATCAGTTCGGCGAAATAGCCAGCATGGAAATGGCAAGATTCCATTAACAGGATACTAAAAGAATTTTGCTCAACACATTCCGCAAAAGTCGAAACATATCACAGCGGTAATTGATTTTCTCGCTTCTAACGGTTAACACAACCTATTTTCACCCAAAGTGAAAGCACGTCAACTTAGCGGTTTTTGGTGTGTTGAAGAACGAACTGTATTTTATCGGTGCTAGAAGCGGTTACTCGCTTCTGACACTCACTTAGAGGGTTGTTTGGTCTCGTCATAAAACACTAAACTTTCACAAGGGTTGTTGTCGGGAATCATAAAATAACACAGATATGGATCGGCCCTTGTGCACCTTATTACTCACGGGCCCTTTCTTAGAATTGTCACATTTACCAGGACTTCAAATGGCCACGGACGTCAGAAGAGATTGCGTCAGTTAGTAAAAGGCATAAATCGCCCGAGCCTTCCATTGCGTGGTTTCGAGTGTAGTTTCTTGCCCAAGCAACTGATTTGATTTTTTGCTGACCAAATTGCACGGCTCGACGTCCATAGCAAAGGTTTAATAGGTTCCATTTTCAAAACGGTTTTGTAAAAAGCACCGCTCATCTATGTCTGCCACCGTCAACACAATTGATCGAACATTGACTAATCATCGGCCCCTTGCCGTCCTTGCAAGCCATTCATAATAAACACTATGCTACGAATGATTTGTTCAGAAGACAAGTTTTAAGAAAAGACACTCTTCACGTAAGAATGGTAAAAAAAACAAGTTCTCCTTCAATGAGACTCAATTTTTGACGTTTATTCAGTTCTTCACTCGATTACTCTAAAACCAAAGCCTCACTTTTTGTTTTGCCAACCGCTTCATGCCACACCAGCTCCAATGGGCCTTTGCCCTCCTTTAGGGTATCGAAGCTCGCTCGTTTCACTGGCCCTGAACGCTCCTTTAAAACGTCCGATCAACTTCCGGTACATAATACCGTATAAGTTGTGTTCATACGCGTTTAATCATATAAAGACTTCCACTTCTATATCACTGATGACACTTTTTCTTCTTGCACGTTTGCGTTTATTGTCACATTAATGCTTCCTTATGTAGAGGTGCTAAACGCCCTATTCCGATGGTTAATTACCAATAATGAAGCAACAGCGTTGAAGCCGTAGCAATTGCCCATACAAATAAAATTTTCTGCGCTTTTTGATCGTTAGCCACTGTTCGAACTCTCACACAGCCCAAAGCCCAAATGGAAATAGCCGGAAAGCCACAGCAGCAAACAGACAATCATCCAGAAGCCGGATTGAGGGTACAAAATCACCCGAATCGCAAACGAACTCACACAACCAATCGCCATCCATCCAAGCTTTGGGTTCCACATATTGAAATACAGCTTGCCACCACGCCATCGGTTGAAAGAGGGTGCTTTTCTTGGTTCTAGATTTCCCACTTGGCGCACTGCAATTTTCACGCAAGCCACAGTAAATAACCACAACCCAACCCATTTGAGTAAATCATACAACGGCGGCTACACGCTAAAACAGTGTTCCTAACCCGAGTAAAAAACAGACAGCAACAACGTCGCGGAACACCCAACACGATACCTAACATATGCGGTAAAGTTCGGCGAAAAGCCAACTGCGCACCGGGACGCCAAATAACATAATATTATTAGGGTCCAGGCGTGACCGATGTCACAAAACAAACATAGCAAGTGCGATAAAAAAAGAGACATCATCATAACATTCCGCCCTCTTTTTTTTTAACTTTAACCATCATATCGATTAAGAACGCCTTTAAAGGATGCTTGGATAATTCAGCTTGTTGGGCGCTCCTTTGTCATACCAATAATCCATTAAGTTGTTGAGCGTTAAAGAAGCCAAAACTATTGCGGGTCTGGTTTAACGCTTCACGCAATGTGTTGAAGGAACAAATAAGCTAAAGACTTAGCATGACTTCTCCCTCTGGATTCGCACGCTAACGTTAAAAAGGCTATATGTATGGTAACCATTTAGAATAAGCCACGTAAACACAATACAGATTTCAGAAAAAACCTCTTTATATAAACACACAGAACAGCGGGCTTATTTATCTGTTATGGTTGCTAATAAATGCAATCTGTTATGGTCACCTCAGGTTAAATGAAAGCCCTACGATCAATAACAGAATCAGTTAAAGACACCTATTCCAAAGGAAATGCCATGACACTCTATCAAAATCTCGCCACCGTTTACGAGGAACACATTACAGCATGGCTTTTTCAAAACCAGGCGAAAAAACTGCCTTCTTTCGGACAGTTAGCTCAAGGCATGGCGTCAGCATTTCTACTGTACAAGAAGCCTTATCGACAACTTTGAACAAGGATTCCTTGTCGAGGCTCACCCAAATCGGGCTATTTTGTCTGCTTTAGAAAAAAGATAACTTACCCAGATTTTTCAAGACCGCCAAACCGCCCTCTGGAAGTTTCACAGTTGGGAAGAAGTCCTTCAATATGCTCTCATGATTCGCAGCAACAACAAGGGCGGTGCAGTTACTGCAGTTACAAACACGCCCATGCCGGATAATGGCGCACCGACACTTGAAGCCTTCGCTAAAAACCTTTAGCTGACATTTCAAGCAAAAACCAGTTAGGGCTTGGAGCTATGCGGATAATTCGAGAATAGAAGAATTGCGCACACAAACTTTGTCGTCTCACGGTTGCATCGGCTTGCCAACTGCTCCAAGATGATTTTGGTGGGTAACCACAGCTGCAAGAGCGCTGTCGTTTGCTTAGAGCGGTCACCGAGCCCGGCAACCAGTCCCCAGCTTTTATGGTTCCATGCAAGCAATCAAAGCCGCCAATCTCAAAGCGATGGAAATCCTCACATCACAAGAACGTCCAACGCGCTAGACTGCATAGCTCAAGGCCGGTCAAAGCCATTTTTGTCACCCCTACGTGTGTAATTAACCCTATGGGTTACACCATGCCTGAAGGACAAAAAAGCAGCAACGTATTCGATGGCACAAAGCTATGATATTGCCATTATAGAAGACGACATTTATGGCGATGATTTCTATCAATTCCCTAGACCGAAAACCATAAAATCCTTTGATACTGATGGCGCGTCTTTTATCGCTCATCTTTTCGAAAGGGACCATTTTCGCGCCGGCATTGCGCGTTGGTTGGGATCGCACCGGGTCGTTACCGAGATAAAGTCACCCACAATAAATACGGTGAGCAGCTCTATGTTGTTCCTGTTCTACCTCAGCTCGCCATTTGCAAAAATTTATTCGGTTTAGCGGCTACACAAAACACATACGTCAAATGAGGCAGCCGCTATGAGAAGCAAAAAGAGGACCACTTTATAATTGATGCGATAAAAAACCTAATTTAACCCAAACGACACAAAGGGTCAGTTACCCTGATGGCAGCTTTTATTGTAGGGTTGGAGCTTAACCCCCTGTATTGACAGTATTGGCGCTAGTGGAACGCTGTCGCTGAAAAGGTGTTGGGCTTTCTGCCCCTGGTCCCATTATTATTCGGGCGGACAGGAAAAATTTACCGCAACTGTTTCGTCTCAACTTCAGCGAACAAAAGTATGGAAAAGCGTTGAATGGGCCATTTAAAACCTTGGCAACCCATTTTGACTAAGTTCGAACAACCTTAAAAAATGGGTAAGACCTCTTATCAATCCAGTAAACTTTTTGTATGGAATTTTATTTCCTAGATTGATGAATTGTAAGAAATGGAAAATCTTGTAATGACGAAGATGCAAAAACGCAATTAATCTATAAACTGGCTCATTCGAAAACAACGCCATAAAAAGCCTTTACTAACTTGCTCTTTATATAGACACATTGAAATTCGCTGTCAACCCGTTCTGTTATTTTAAACGTAGGGGTACTTTGCCTCAGTTTGTTATTAACCGCCTGTAGCAGTAACGAAAAAACCGATGGACTTTGCTGGTTTTTAGCCCCAAATGAACTCAGTACAGTGAGCAATATCAAATCCTCACAGTTTGGCATGAAATGAATTAAACGCGCCTTACGGTTAGCCACTTAACCGATTTAAATAGGGCGGACCCACAATTAGACGACCTCATTGCAAAAAGCGCTGGAAGCAAACCCGAGCCTACAATAAAACTCAGCTGAACATTACAAGCCAGTTATGGAGCATAAAAAGCCAAAAACATGGCGATTCATTACCCAGCGTAGAAGCTGGTTTTTCTTGGTAGTAAAAACCGAAGGAAGTATACGAGTTATAAAGCGATTTAAGCATTAAGCTGGGAAAGGCCGATTTATGGCCAAAAATTAGCAAAAGCAAGAAACAGGCCGCGACCGAAAAAAACACTGGCCAGTGACGAAGCGCTTACAAGCCAGTCGAGGACACTTTGGTCGCCAACGTCATCAAATCTGGCTTGCCATTACGGCCCAAACAACACACCAATTGATATTGAGCAAAAAAACGCTTAACCTTATTAGACGCAAACGAAAAAACTGATCCTAAACGGCTTTCGAATATGGTCTTGGCGGATTTAGAAGCACTAGATGAATCTTCGCACATCTGGTTTCTCAGTCCAAAGCCGGACCTTGTGGAATACCAAGGAAATAACCTAGCCACGAAATACGTAACCTACAACGCTTACTTAGGCAGTAATGAATCTCTCAGTTATATTGCAAAACGCGACCATTTATCCCGATGGTCAGCTGTTTTTCAAGGGTTTACCACAACAAATCTTCAGCGCCGACCCGACTTAAAAGCGGCCTATTTAGCCATTGAAGCTGACCGATTTAACAACCTCCTTGGCCGTATAAAAGGACATGCTGCCTAGGCATCAGTTTAAGTGCCACATTAAGCGATACCAGCTGAGTCCCCAAGGTGCCGCGTTATTTGGTTCGCCTATTTGGTCATTACTTCGCACAAATCACCCAGCCACTTTATCAAGGCGGACAGAGCTAAAAGCCGCCGCCGAAAATTGCCAACGCTGAAAACCGCTCAGGCCTATCAAGACTATCGTGACACTCTACTCACCGCGTGAATTGAGGTCGAAAAATACCCTTCGAGACAAGAGCGAGTATTGTTCATTGCCAAAAACAACACATCCATGACGCCCTAAACCAGTTTCAAGAAAAACCTCAGTCAATTATGAGAAAAAAATACCGAACTGGTCTAATCGAGGATTAAGCGGATATTGATTGAGGCAAAACCACCATGTATGGACTTAGAAGCACAACTTGACGATATTATTTATTTCAACATTTCTATCAAACCGAGTCGATTTAGGGCTTCGCATTAGTGGGCTTGGAGCAAACGAATAATGAAACGCTTTTCACTCTGGATTACCCGTTAACTTCTGGCTCTAATCTCCATTGCGGGCGTTGTATTTCTACATTACCAGGCGCCATTAGAAAGCTCAAAAAAATAAATAAAGTGCGACAACCCTCGGCCTTGAAGCCAAGGAACAGGCATTAGAATATCCGTCATAGACGCAAAACTAGGCTTACGCTGCCGAGATTAAAGCATCAGATTAGTCGATACCACGATATTCTCTGACCATTACCAGTCAAGTGGAGTGGTGTGAAGTTATTAACAGATTTCAGATCAAATTTGGAATCGGGCGTTTTCAAATTGTAAAAAAAGGTCTTCTTTTAGCGACGCTCAAAACACTGAACTGCCGAGGTCCGTTGCCAGTGCAAAAAAAATCTGGGCCCAAAAAGCGCAGAACTCGCATTAAAGAAGAAAGAATCGCCAGGGAGAACAAGCCAGAGCGAATGGAAGGCATCAGGGTTCACTGAAAACGCCAGTTTCGATCATTGATTACGTGGAACCTCAATTAGCCCGCTGCTCAAGGCCGAATAGACTCAGCAAAGCCGCGCTAATGAATGCACCAAAACATTTAAAAAACACAAGCCTAACCGCACGTTTGATGCATTGCGTTCGTTGAACGCACTATTTCACCAGGGATCGTAATTTAAGCTCTGGTAGCGACATTTGGCATCTTTACAGTGTTCGATCGGCTGAAATAAAAAATCGATTTATCCACAGCGACTGCGTTAAAACTACGGATACTCAAAACACCTGCTTAATCCAATGGCCAGTCACCCATTGCCAACATTGATTGACAAGACTAAACTGGCAAGGGACAATCCTCAGTGTTGGCTTCATTGGTTGATGAAAACCACCTCGCATGCTAGCCTCACTATTGTTTAAATAAAACCACTAGAACACACGCCAAAGCTTATCCCTGGATTCGCTTTGTTTGCCATACCGTTAAAAAGCAAGCTGGCTTGATAACCTATTGGCGCTTTGCCAAAATACTTGCATGAGCCAAAAAGCGAAATCTGGTATCTGGGATGAAGACAACCGACTTCGGCAAGCATTTGAAAAACCACACCTCAGCTTTGTCGACTAAAAGTACGCTATATTACAAGTTACCAAAGCCATTGCAAAACAGCCCTTATCAAATTACTCATTCAGCCTTATAAACAGCTACATAAAAGGCGCACTCTTGTGCCCCTATCAACACAACAACCACATCCGGTTTAAAAGGGCAATAACCCATGAGCCCTATCTGATTTATCAATACAAGGCATTTATTCCGTGGTTCGCTAATAATTTCCTGGTTGCGGCCAACCTATTATTAATCCTCATGATTCACGCTTGGCGTGAATGAACATGGGTATCGATTAATAAAGAAGCTTTCCAAGTTTATCGCCAAAACGTTGGTCAGCGATTCTATTTCAGTAACGACAGCGGGTTTCCGCGAAAGAAAATGGAAGAAGGCATTACCATACCCGATTGAGCAGCACTGCAGGGAACGTCTGGCATTAAGAACATCACCAACTTCGATCAACAGCAAGTTCCAACCCACAAGTCAGCATCGAAAATTGCTCGACGGTTACAACATAGATACCTGATGGTGATGTAAAAAGACGATGTAGATTTTTCAAATCACCTTCTTTCTGACAAACGCGATCCGGCCGTCGTTTCTAAAGCGACACGTTGAAGAAACACTCCATCTGGATTCAGTTGTAATGGTCAGGCCGATCGTCGGCACTTTGCAGGAAGCTCACCGGATTGAATGGAACCGATTTACTTGCAAGTGAAGACATCCAGCGCACGTCTATTTCGGTGGTTAGACCCCACCATTGATGGTTGGAAATCGATTAAAAACAAACTCGATCTTATGAGCTGACATTAACGATAACATCGCCACGCCAATTAATGCAGAATCTCGACAGCAAAAGTGGCCCACCACTGCGCAACGAAGACATTTATTTAACCATCAGCACGCCTCCGAGCAAGCATATATAAAAATGCGTCCAGATATATATATCACAATGTACGTCAATAAAAAAATCACAACCAGTGCCCTATACGGTTTGTGGCGCACAACTGCTTTACTGCCAGTGACCCATCATGCAACGTAATGGCACTTTGACGTGCTCCACTAATTGATATGTATGGCAATGATAGAATAGTGGTGATATTGTTCGTATCCTGTGTGTGATAACCGCATTTAATCGATACTAAACGTTCTGCTCTAGCTCGGCCGATCTTCTCAAATTCGCTCGCACCACAAAAACAGCTTTAGTGCGCGACCTAGACTTATCATCGTAATTCTGGTGCTCATGTTTGCGGCTAAAGAGGTTCGCGGTGATTCAGATTTGCGCAAGGACGGTGGTCAGAGGTTGCCTCCCCAAGTCACACTCGGCACTTGGTATTGACCGCAGTCGATCCCCTCAGCCGATTAGAGTTAATTCAGATAGAAAACCGATACTGGCGTCCTTGTTAGTGTATTTTGTTGGCCATTTTTCTTAAAACATTTCCGTGGGCATTCTGAAAAGGTCGCCATCGGGGTTGCCGTTTATTTTTGTGGCACATTATTTTTTATGGGCACAGAAAAATGTCCCGGCTTGACACTCAACATGTTTACCACTTTGGTTTTATTATGGCATTAGGGATTGTCGTTCGACGATGCTGGTGGTGGTAGGTTGAAAGTGTTTATACCGTGCGAATTCAAAAGAAGGTCGACACCGCTCGGCCAGCACAATCAAAGGGCATATGATGTGGCAATTCCGACTTTATTTGGCGTCTTTCCCACGTCCGCTGCTTTTTGGGCCACTCTCCAAACATTGAGGTCGTTCTGGGGCACTGCTACTCCCCAATTCGCCATGTGGTCGCCATCTGCTAATACTCTCATGTGACTTGAATTAAAGATCATTTTACCCGCGCATATTGGACGCACATTACATACCCAAAATTCAGACCAGTAGAATCCTATTGCCAAAAAGTGTGGGCCCAATGATGCAACGTGGCGCAAGACAATGGTTTGCAGTGGTTTAGTGACCGCATTTACAAGCCCAGTATCGACGTTGCGCTAATCACCGATACCGCGGTTTTGTTTGTTTTTTATCGGCGGTATTTCTACTCGTTATTGTTCCCATGCCATTCACTGCGCGCGTTCGTATTAGCTTTTTCCCTCAAATATCCTGGGGACACCGTTCGCGGCAGCCTGACGATGAAACAAACGATGTCAGCTATGGCAAACAGGCCGTGTGTTACTCACCCTAGAAGGACGCCGCATACCAAGCGACATAGCTTGCCGAAAGCGGAACAGCAGAGCACCGTCGATCTAAAATCATAATTTCAGATGCAGCCTTCTCCGGAAAAGCCAATAGGGAAGATCGCTCCGTGAAAAAAGCGCCGCCAACCCAAAGGCGAGATTCGCCAAATAAAGAACCTCCAAGTAAACCGCAAATAAGATGATCAGTCCGTAATATTCGAATCGAATTAATAACGGATAGACCTTACACCTCCGCGCCAACTTTGCCACCAAATGGCCAACAGTTTATCTGGTATCCAGAAGGCCGTGAAAAACTTTGCGTATTCGAAGCGCTCGCGAAAGCGTCGAATTGCGCTTAGAATCGAGCTTCAGAGGGAGGGAAACACGCAAGCGTACTAGATGTGCGCCATGTTGGATTATTAAAGCAACTTGAACCGCTACCAGCAGGTCACAGAATAGAACCCAAAAAACACCGATCCAACCGAATTCTCGCCTGGCATTGAAACTAAACGAACAAGGTCGTTATTGGGTTATCAAACCAGCGGACCTAGCGTCTCAAGTATCTACTCCCCCCACTTCGATGTCCAGGTTGCTGGTGCAAGAATACCGCGCGGACAAACTTGCCGAAGATGGAAGTTACAGTTTGGGTTACCCTAAACGATCAACAAGAATCGGCCTTCTTGCGGTCAATGAACACCAAAATATCGCTAGAAGATGGAAACTCGCATACCGCTGTCTTCTGTCGCACGTTATCGCAAGAAGAGAAGCCGAAACAGACGAATTGTTTCGTATTGACGGTAAAGCGCTCGTTGTAACTTATCGCCGAAGTTGGATTAAAGGACGAATGCTCTTCTACTGAGGTCTGTGGAGTATTTGGAAAAAGCCGTTGTGCCACAAAATAAAACGCCAGTTTTCTTTGTTTGTGTCCGTTTGCAACTTCTCTGGGGAAGACAGAACAAAGGGGCTGAACGCAGTCTTCTATGTCTGAGATGTTCCTCATTGCGCTGTTGATTATTATGGTTCTATTGGGCGATTCCTCATATTAAATCTTGTACAAGCCAACCAATTTATTATCCATTGATTGGCAATTCATCGTATCATTGGGGCATTGTTAGGCCATTGGATGAATAACTTAACCTTAGGCATCCTTTCCCATTAACGATTTTTGGCGCTCAGTGGTGGTGGTAAATGACCAGCTTCATTACTTGTTTCCCGTTTTAACGATACGCCATTTGAACCAGGCCACGTCACAAAAAAAGCATAGCATTGCGCTGGTGTCGGCAGTCGTCACGAGCCGTGTTTACTGACCTCATTTTCCCACCTTTGCAGAGCTTAATCCCCATTCTTTTGGGAAAACCCTCAAGACAGAGCACACAATTGCGATTCCTGCCGCCGTATCTTTGGCGTACGGCCCTGTTTGCGAGGACCGTCATTTTACACTGAATACTTGTCCAGTACTCTTGATGCATCAAAGAAAGGACATTCTATGGCTTGGTCGCTCGTTTAAAGAACAAAACGTCACAGCTTCTGAAACCTCTTTTCAAGGCAGTACACTTAAAAAGCGTCAAGTTATCGATTTAAAAGGTGTTTTTATAAAAAAAACCCTTTTAATCGCATTTATTCCCTCCTTTAATGCGCTGATATTCCTATTTATTGACATCAAATCAGGAACCAAGTTGCAGCTTCTTAAAAAAAACAAAGACCAATAAGGGAAATACTATTTCCTAAAAAATACAACAACATTGAGAACAAAAGCACTTAGATGAGATTTAGATCTGCAAACGACTTGCTTAATACAAAGCAATTGATAGTATTTCACAGAGTCCATGGCGCCAGAAGTGGCTTGATCAAAAACGCCTTGCTTGGCGACGAGTTCAAAAGCTAGAACAAGCCGTTTTATTAAACGTCGCGTCGCACTTTGCTGGGACGCCGAGAAGCTTGGTCTTGTGTTTCCGGTGTTTGTACAAAGTGAAGACAATCAGCATTGACGTCAATTGGGACTTGGAAGGAAATTTGCTCGCGTTGTAGCAGATTTTCCCGAAGTGGTGAGTTTTATCGCATGGCAGGGGAAATACGATTTACTTATTACGTGTGCTGGTGGAATAAGAACATTCCAGCGTACGACAAATTTTATAAAACGCATTTAAATTAAGCGCTACCGCCACTCACCGATTCACCTCCAATTTCGCTATGGAGCAGATCAAATGGGACAAACTCATGTTGCCTTTGCCACGCTTCAAAGAATAAACGACAAACGAGGTGTGCTGCGTCAGCACTCAATAAGGAAAACATCCCATTGGAACCAATCGCAGCACACACCCAAATAACCCAACCTAACAAATGAAGCGGCGTTTTGCGCCCGCATTCGTGATGGCGTTCATCCCGGAAAAGACACTCAGATTCAACCCACACCGTTTGGACCAAAAGAACGCTTACTTATGCCAGATTACACCGCACTCGGGGCGGCAAGCTAGACTCATTGAAACGCCATTCGGCAACACGTTCTGCCCTTTTTATTGCCGAACACCCCCACACCGAAGCAAAACGCCCACTGGCCAAAAAACCCCGCATTTCGAGAACAAGCAACAGTCAACAGAATTCGAGACAGCCGGTTAAACGCCACCGCTGAAGATCTCGTACTGTTCTTCCCTTGGGGGGGGGGGGGGGGGGGGCAGGTTTTTGGGGGGGGCCCCCCGGGGGGGGGGGGGGGGGGCCACCAAGGCGCCATTTAACACGCTTCATCAGTCAAATTAGGTTTGCGGTCAGCTCAATGGAACGAAACAAGCACCAAACCTGCATCTTCAATTGGGCCTTACGAACAACCATTTCAAACGAATTACCTTGCGAGAATTGGGCGTTGAGGATAGTTCTTTATTCCAGAAGCAAAAGAAGGCGATGTATGGCCTAACAAACGTTTCAGAAAGGACCAACTCAAAAAAAATCAGCATTTAAACGCCTTATTGCAGTTTTGTGCCGCTTCAAACGTCACCGGAATCTTATGTATCAAGACAATAACGGCATTATTACATGCTTACCAGCGCGCTGGCTTTTTGGGATTTTGCCGCAGCAGCGCCCTTATGTTAAACCATAGATATGAAACCCCACTGAAAATTAAAGCATTGGCCAAAGGACGCTATCTTTTTTTCTACTCACAAATATTTCATTGGTGGGGCCCTGGCACTCCGGGCATTCTTCATCGTTAAAAAGCCATTATCAAGGAATGATTTAAAACCGAGCCTGATTGGGGGCGGAACGGTTGGTCTTTTGTCACGCCAGAAGACCATTACATTTTTTACCGATAGGCGAAAGCGTCGTGAAGAAGGCGGACCACCAAGGAATTGTAGAGTCCATTTTCCGTTGCAGGATTGGGTTTTTTTTTAAACTGACAAAAAAACGTTGGTGGCAAAAAACAATCGAAGCACGAGAACCATGAGCTTCGTGAAAATGATAGAAAAAGCGTTTCTGGTATCAGCAATAACGGAAATTATAGAGCAACTAGGGCCAATATAAAAGCAGAGCTTCGTATATCGATTACGGGCGTTTCGTATAAAAAAACGGATCTTGGGGTTATTTTGTGCCATTTCATGGTTTGAACGCGCACTGAATTGATTATTGTTTGCATCTCAAGTGCGAGGTGGCTGTTCTTGTGCGGGGCCCCTATGGCATTCAGGGCTTTTAGGCATTAAATAAAACAGAATCAAAGAGCGTATTCAAAACATAGCCGATGATTTTTTTGGCAAGGCGAAAAAAGGGTTTTTGTAAAAACCCAGGGGGGGGGCTGGGGGTTTTCCGCTTTTTTTAAATTTTTTTTTTTTTTTTTTTTTTTGGGGGAAAAAAAACCTATTTTTTTTAAGAACAATGCAGAAGCGGAGTTTATCCCATCTCTCTCT
>Ga0163217_1118665_pt1 | contig 16798 bp, 27 predicted proteins | sample SynspAceP_FD_185933 | JGI IMG/M metagenome (GOLD analysis project Ga0163217, IMG submission 185933) | Saline lake microbial communities from Ace Lake in Antarctica - Synechococcus sp. Ace-P (PacBio error correction) | ecosystem: Environmental > Aquatic > Non-marine Saline and Alkaline > Saline ... | reverse complement strand
GAGCCCAACGAGAAAATCGCCGCTGGGCTACAGGCGATTGGCCAGCGCACAAGCAGGCGTGGGGAGCCGCCCTCAGGGAGCGTCTAGTGTAGCGAGGAGAGTAGTCTCGGAGATGAAAACGGGATGGACATGTTGGATGGCTGTTTCAGTGGATGGCTGTTGTCAGCTGGACCGACGGTACGATGGTGGCGCAGACAATGCTGTTGTTTGAATTGACGAAACATCGGGCGATAAATTGGCCGAGCACCAGCGGTGCATCAAGCGCGCATCAACAGGCGTTCTACAAGACTAGGGGCAAGAGCTCAGGGCGTTCTGGGAGGAGGTCTTCGAGCGAGACAGCCAGGTTGAGCACGAGCAATCTCCTCATAGAGTGACTGGACGGCGATCGGCAGGACCGCTTAGGAACGGTGAATGGAGGTCACGGGCCTGATACCGCAACGCATCGCCGCAGGCGTGGGCAGTCATCGAGCCAGTCAGAGTGGAAGAGACTGGTGCAGCAAGACTCGGGGTGCGGAGACGAAGATCGTAAAGTTCCGCGCAGTAGCAGCACCCATGTACTTTGCTGCTAATTCAGATAGTATTAGTGTTTCTAGGACTAGTTTTTAGTCGTTAGGATCCTGGCTGCCTTTTTTGCGGCAGGGGCCTCCCAGGCGAGACCTTGTCATGGAGGAGATCGCCCGAACCGGCGTATAACGGCAGGTATACAGCAAGACGCTTCCCCTACGCTACAAGTACAGCAGGGTTATTGGGTTCGGATATTCATCGACATGATGAGCGCATCAAGTCAAGAGGTCGGCTCGAGCTGGGGCGTCTGTGCGCTGGATGAGGCACTTGATACAGACGACGCATTCCAATGCTTGACTTCCTCAACTGGTCAGTGGTGTGTGATCAAGCAGCTTCACGGAGCGTGATGCAGGTTGATTTTCGTGAGTTACGGATCACGGGGCACCCAGCTGTTGGTGCCAGTGATTCAGCTTTCTCGGCGGATCACTGGGGGATACGGTGGAGTGCTGCGAGACGACCAGTGAATCGCCATTCGAAAGCATCAACCGAGGGCGATTGTGTTTTGATGGAAACCGTGACAGCGACTATAGCTGAAGTCAGGCGGGTTGATTGCCTTGCCGAATGAGGCGTTCTGCTCATTCATGGCTTGGCCGTCAACCCAAAGCGCTTGTTCAAGGTGGCAGGGGCAGATTGCTTTTCCAAGAAGGCATCGCTGATGCTGCCTAGTGATTCGGCATTGCAACGTATTGTTGACATTAGCGCTGATTCCGTTATATGCAGGGTTTCTAGATAGCAACCGAAGGGAAACGGCCATTTTTTGATAATGTTTCGGCCAACGGCGGCCCCCTGACCGTGGATCTGCGCGAATTCTCCCATCGAGCCATGCAACTGATGTGGACCCAGATGGAAGCCAGACGGCAGGGCAGCCAGAACCCCGTCGATAACGGGCCTCCGCCCAAGTGGCCACCGGGATTGAACGCCCACGACCAAAGCATGGACCCTACCAGCGCGTTCTTCAATTCGCCAGAGTGGGGTAGGTCCAAACTGTATCGACGACTCAGAATGGGCCCAGTCCTCACCAAGAAGCCATGCTTGCCACTTCTCGTGCGGATACCGGCCCTGCTGGCCGTTGGTGGTGTGTGACTTCCACTGTTTGGTGCCCGAGCATGAGCCGGGCCCGCGATGCTCTGGGTGCACTGTTGCTGGCTGCGGGGCCTGTGGCTGGTCACAGCGCTGAAAACGGCTCAGCGGAGCGCAATGTTGGCACGTGCTTGCGGCGGGCGTTGATCGGCCGACTCTGCCAGAGGTTTGGCCTGGGGCGTGGCGCCAAATCAGCGGCGAGGAACAGCAGCGCTTCTGGCCGGACGGGCAGAGCAGCGCAGCAGTTGGCCGCCGCCGCAGGTGTGACTGGGGTGGCGCGTCGCGGGACTGGCGGACTGGTGAACAACGGGTCCCTGCCCAAAAACCGAGGCAACCACCTCGAAAAACGCTGGGTGCGGCCCGAGCGCCGATCACCCAGCGGAACCTTCAACCGAAACCCAATACCATTTTCAAGCGAAATCCGCCGAAGCAATGGCTGCCCGCACCAGCCGACGAACGGAACCCGCCATCAGCCGCAGCTATCACCCTGCGCCGTGGTTGAGGTGAGCTCGTTCGCTGAGATCGAGCCTGCTGCACGCGCTGTTGCACGGTTGCGAGGAGAGCGAACCGAGGGGGGCCGGGAGCACCAATGCGCCTGAAGGGCGGGCATATCGTGGTTGTACTGCCATCCAGCGCTTTGACGCCAGGCCCGGCTTCCTTACAAGGGAACCGAAATGTGGCGACTCCATATCGGCAGCGGCCACGCCAAGACCCCGCGAGACCGAGTGCAGGCCTTCTGGTCAGAGCGGTCACACGCTTGAGCTTGACAACCCGGGCGCGGTGTTCACGCTCCGAGACCGCCCTATGCAATTGGCGCCCTGCATGTGGGCCACGCCTTAACAGATCTCAAGTACATCCATCACAAATTACGCCCCTGCCCGGGGCCGGCGGACGCGGTGGGTCGTGCCGGTGTGGACTGCACGCTGCCGATCGAGTGAAGGTGCTGCAGGCGATGGGCAAAGTGGGAGCGCCGCGCTATCACCGATCGCCTGCGCCAGAAGCCCACGGCTTCATAGCCCTCGAGCAGGTGGAAGGCCAGAAGGGCCGGTTATCCAGCGTTGGGGGGATCTGGCGACTGGGCGAGCTACCTCACCCTGCAAGGGGGCTAACGGGCGGCCCGATCGCGTCTTCGGCAGATGGTGGGCTGAGGGGCACATCTACCGGGGCCTCAAGCCGTGCACTGGAGCCCAGCTCCGCACCGCCTGCCGAGGCGGAATGACTATCCCGACGCACGTCACCGAGCGTAACGTGCCTTTCCGTGACCGCGGCTCCAGAGGACATTGGCCAAGGCGTGGCCTGCGTTAGGTATTCACCCGAGCAGCGATCTCTGGGCTTGCCCCTGGGGCGCTCCCTGCAGGTTGGCGATCTGACCACACCCCCTTGGACCTTGCGGCCACTGGCGGTGTCCGTGACGGCACGCATCGACTACAGCCATCTGCGCGAGCAGTCGGACGATTGGCGCGGCGTGGGAGCCGCGGCAACTGCCAGACCGATCTGGCGGCGGGCGCGGTGGAGAGCTGCAAAAACGCCTGGGCGCGCTGGAACCCCTGCTGAGCCGTTTTGGAAGGGAACAGCAGCCGAAGGCCTACTAGCGCCATTCCTTGCTGCGATGCAGCAGCCCGGTTGGTGTATCGCGGCGCTACATCACCACGAGGCGAGGCCCGGCCTGTTCACACCGCCCCGGCCACGGCGTGGATGATTCAAACACCGAACGAAAGTACAACCTGCCGGTGCTTTGGCCCGTGGATGCCGGCGGCGACCCTCACGGCGGAAGTTGGCGTTCGCCGGTAACGTGCTCAAGACGCACACGCGCGATCATTCGCGCCCTCGAGAGGCCGGCGTCCTGCTCAAGCCAAGAGATCTACGCTCACGCTACCCCTGTGACGATGGAGCGCACAGAAACCGACCCTTTCGCGCACGGAGGGTTGCTGTGGAGGGGCTTCCGCCAGGGATGGCGCGATCGCCTCGTGGAGTGCTCGACCAGCCGCCGCAACGATCGAGCGATGGTGATCGCGATCGGGGGATGTGCATCTCCGCCAACGCACCTGGGCGTGCGCGATCCCCTGTTTCTATCACTGACAACGGGCGGTGGCTGTCAATTGCCGCAGCTTGGATACATCCAGCCTGATCGCCGGAGCACGTGCCGGGTCTGGTGGGAGCGGCAGCGAGGCGAGACTGCTCCACCGGAGCTGGCCGCGAGGCCGATCAAGTGGCAGGGCAAGGCGAACCATGGATGTTGATTCGAATCCGGCTCTCCTGGGCGGCGGTGCTGGCGAGGCCTGGAACCTGCCAAGCGTAAAGGCGACGACTTGCTGGCGGGCCCAGGCGCAAGGCGTGACCGAGCCCCTCTACCCGATCTCTATCTGGAGGGTTGCGCAGCACCGCGGCTGAGTTCCAGAGGCAGCTGTCAGTCGTGGCCGTACGGCCAGGCGCCCTACAAACGGGTAGCTACCATGGCTTACCTCGATGAGAAGGGGTCGCAAGATGAGCAAATTCCCTGGGCAAGTGTGGGGGTTTTCCGGGGATTTTTTTCCCGTGGGGCCCTCGTGATCGTTGAAGGGCCGCAACGAGAAACAGGACCGCTTCGGCGCCGATGTGTGCGGCTGTGGGTGAGTTCGGTGGATTATTCCGCGATGTGCCCGCTGGCCGGGATCGATCAAAAGCTGCGATTGAAGCCGCCAAGGTGCGCAACACGGCCGTATCTGCTGGGCAATCTGCACATTTCGACAGCGCAGGCGAGGCGTTCAGCGGCCCGATGGCGAGCTTGCCTGCTCAGCGTGGATGTTGCATCGGCACAGCGCGCGAGCCTGATCGAGGAGGGTGAGGCGTGATTTCGAGCGCTACGAGTTCTACGCTTCTTCAGCGTTGCAGAACTTCGCTGTGGGTTCTCTCACTTCTACCTCACATCGCCAAGACGCTCTACGTGACGCGGCGCATTTCGCCGCGCGCCGCAGCTGCAGGACCGTAATGCCTTTGGTGGAGCGCCTGGCCGACTGATTGCCCCGGTGCTCGCCACCATGGCTGAAGACATCTTGCAGAACTCCCCCTACCCGTGCGCGAACCTCGGTAGTTCGACGCGGCTGGCCCAATCGGCGCGCGAGTGACGCTTCACGCCGCGAGCATGGCACGATCAGACTTGCCAGGGGACTGCGCAGCAGGTGACCGCAAACTTGAGAGGCCTAGCGCAAACCCAGCAAAAGAAAACAGGGCGGCATCGGCTTCCTGGAAACAGGCAGCTAGAGTGGTCAGGAGCAAGCGCGGCGTTGCGCTAACCCTGACCAATTAGAGCAGGAAGGCCATCAGAGGATTGGACAACCTAGAGTTGGTGCTGGGTGTCGGAGCTGGAGATTGGACAGCGCGAAGCCGCGCGATCAAACTGGCGAACGTTTGACGAGCTACTGGGCAGAAGCAGCGAAGGGGAATCCCCTGGCGCATTGCCCGGGCAGGCGACGAATGTGCGAGCGCTTGCTGGCCCTACGAGGGGGACGACAGCAGCGAGCACGTGCTCAACGCCACGGTGCTGTCGCCTCCGCCGCGGCCACACATCTCTCGACGCAAGCCCCCCTCGCGGTTTGAATAGAGCGCTGAAAAAGCGAGGCCTTTCTCAGTGGTTTGGGGCAGCAAGCGATTGGCTTGCTTGCGCGTCCATGCATTTCCCCTTGCACTCCCTTGCATCAGGCAGTGACCTTCTCAGTACAGCGCAGTAACCACCGCCAAGAAAGCTGCTGTTGCTGTTGGTTGCGTCTACTCATGAACAAGCTGACGGGAATCAACTAGCCTTTCCAAGAGCGAGTGACGCTTCTGGTGGGTCTGATGAAATCAAGGATTACTTTACTCCACCATTTGGCGTTTGAGAGGGAGCTCCAAGCGAGATCAAAAAGGCGTTCCGAAAGCGGTGCACGCCAATACCCATCCCGACGTTTTGCAAAGGATCAGAATCAGACCATAAGTTCAAGTAATCATGAGGCTATACCGACCTCTCTGACCAAGGAAACTTAGAGGCACTATGACCAGCTGGGTCGACACAGCCGGCGAGAGGACTTCCGCCCTCACCGGAATGGGACAGCCGCTTCTGCAAGACGGGCATCTCTAAGGCGCTAGTGCCCCAAACGGGATCCAAACCATTGTATCTGGGCCCGATCTGTCGAGCAGAGGGGTTCGCCTCAGCCATCAGGGCGCCTTCTGGCGAAGGCCGCTTTTCACGGCGCGGGGCAGAGACTAACGACAGTTTGAGCGACACCATCAGTTCTTGAAGATGCGGACCGGGGCGCGAAGTCCATTGGACCTCGACTGTACGGAGATAGGCTCGATGCACATGCAATCGGTGTTCAAAAACAGTCAGTCTGCGCAGTCCCCAAGGCTCATCGACGGCGAACGACTGCGCGTGCGGGGCCGTGGCCGCTGATGGAATCGGCATGGGGCCAGCCGGTGATCTCTATTCTCGCCAATTCGTCTGCAAGGCAATCGACATGTTCAAGCGTCGCCACGATCTCTATTTGAAGTACCTATCAACGCCAATCAGAGGCCGTGCTTGGCGGCGACATCGAAAGTGCCAGCCTGACGGTCGCTTGACGTTGAACGGAAACCGGAACGCGGGGTGAGGCAGACTTGGGCCTGCCGGCAAAGACTTTGCCGAAACGGAAGGCAAGGTTCAGGGGAACCTTACTGCCCGGTGCTTCAAATCCCACCCTCCTCGCTCAGCGATCGAGCGAGAGCTTATTCAAAGAGCTTGCGAAACTTCACATGTCCAGCCCGGTTAATCTTCAGGCGGTCAAACAGGAGACAAAGCAAGTGAAGAGATCTTCTGATATACGGGACGACCGAACCACCGATCGGCTTGATTGAACTTCTCGACGCGTCCGGCGCCTGGTTAACGACGCGTATCGAGCTGTCGCGATCGGATGTGTTCAAGCCCTATGGAACCTCTTCACCTGGACCTTTCAGGCCCGCACCCTGATCAGGCCGCCGGGCGCCGCTTGCGCGTGACGATTTCGGACCTCAAACGTTCCGGGCATGGCCTGGCGCTGAACTATTACGGACGCATGAAGTTCTCGAGGGCAGGCTGCACGCCGAGCTCGAATCGCTTGCTACTCGCCCTTGAGACCTTACGTGCCTAACACCTTCGAAGGCTCTCCAGTTCAAAACAGCTTGCGGGAGCCAGCAGGCATCCGGCATACAGAGCCCCCAGCAGTTGTCTTCGCGGGTTGAGCGCCCCTGCAGCAAGGTCGGCACTATTCAGCTCCGCCCCCGCTGGCGAGGGGCCGCTTGATCGGATCGAAGGCGTGGGGATGGGTGACGCTGCTCGAGAAGCCACGGAGATCAGCAAATCGAAGGGTTTTGCCCATGGTCCTGCGCGCTGCTCTGTGTGCTGGCAGTGCAGCGTGCCCGCACGCCTCAACACCCGGTCGCCGGCGCGCTGATCGCTCTAGTGCCAAACCAGATGCCTGTATCAGAATTTCAGCCACCCGGCCTGCGGGAAGCGCACCAGAAGGCCACTGCAGCAGACCAACGCAAGGCACAGAGCCACATAGACCGAAGATGACGCGCTGAGGGGCGCAGTGAAGACTGCCCGAAGACGAAGGCGAACAACACTGCGACCAGGAGATGGACTCTGGGTGCTCAGCCAGGAACTGGCGACGGGGCGATCCAGTTGCCCACAGGCAACTAGGCGGAGGCGCTCAGGGCGCCAGCAGGCCTAGCACGCTGAGCGCCAGCGCAGGTGCGCACCGTCAGCGGCAGGAGGGCGCAGCGGCAGTCGGCGAGTCCTCGTTGAGATCCACCAGAACAGATGAGGCACCAATCAGCAGCTGGGCCGAACGCCGAGCGGCGCTAGCCCAGCGGCCTTGGCGATCGACCAGCAGCAGCACCGTGATCGCCAGCAGGCTGGCACTTCCAGTTAGAGGGTCATCAGGCGCACCATCGCCCCTCCGCGCAGCGCCGCCCATTACAGCAACACCAGGCAGGCCAACGGTGAACACACCGCCCGTCGTAGTCGAGGCCACACCGAGGGTGCGTTAGAGCGTCTGGCACAGAACGTGGTAGGGAAGCGCCAATTCCGTTAGTCGTGCATCAGGCAGTAGGGTCCGAGCCATGTCTCGCTATCAACTGCCTTACTGGCTGGATCTTCCTGGCTTGGATCTCGGCTTGGGTCGATCCTGGGTTAAGCCTCCTGGTTTCCAGGAGCGGGACGAAAACGGCCTCGCCAGACGCTCTTTCCGCAACGCTCAATTAATGAGGGCTCTGTCGACGAAGGTGGTGCAAACTCGACAGGAGGCTCCGGCAAGACTCGCCCTGGTGTTTCTGTGCCATCCATATATGCAGCTGACCTGCGCGCCTGCTGCGTTGCTGCGCGCCAAAATCAATGCATGCAATGGATCGGTGCGCCGTGTTTGGTTGGTCGGCAGCGTGGCAAGGGCTGCCCATGAGTGGAGCAGACACCGCTTCTGGGCGATCGCTCCGTCTGCGGCGCCGAGCTGCAGCTGTTCGAGCTCGACACAAAAGTCCTGCCGGATCTCGACGGCGACAGCCAGGACTGGGTCAATTGGTTCGTGCGATCCGCCTCGCGCCGCTCGATGTTGCTTTCGGGTCGATCCACAGTGAGTCGATCAATGGATCTGATCAGCCGGCATCGACTAGGCTTTCCGGCGCCAAATCGGTGGAATCGCTGGCCATCACGTCCAATCCGGTGCTGTTGATCAACCGACCGGTCGTGCTGGTGCGTGGGCTGCTTGATCGGCAGGCGGGCGATGGCGGATGACCCGTGGTGGAACAGGCTGACGGCCGATCGGCCCGGTCTTGAAATCGAGAAGGCCGAGGCGCAACGTGTTTGCAACTCAGGAGGAACAGGAACGCAACACGCGGTGAACTGCCTGCAGGAATCCTCCAGTCGCTGATCCGTTGAACGGAGAGCAGGTCGGCACTCTGTTCTGGGCGGGTCGCAGCAGTTTCAGCCTTGCAGGCCCAGGCAACACCTCCGAGCCACCGCCTTTCTTTACGCAAACCTGCTGGCGTCGATCCCGCAATGGGCCGTGGCCGTGTCCGAGCGCCTGCGGGTCGGCCAGAGTGCAGTTTTCAGCTCGTGATGCCGCGCATCAAGGCCAGGAGTACGCTGTTTGCTGCGCCGCCAGGCCACACACGGAAAGCACCACCGCTCGCCGCCTGTGTTGCTGCCTGGGATCGGACATGGGCTCTATGGGCCAGCCGGATGGACGACGTGACGCTCTGCATGAGCAAGTTCCGCGCCCTGCCTCGCCGGCGCTTCTGCAATGGCGAAAAATCGGCGCGGTGGCCGGCCCACCTAGCTGCATGGCTTACAACCGCCAGCTGGGCTTTTCTGTAGGCCCAAATCCCGCCGGACAGCGGCGGAGGGGAGTTGAGCGGATGGTGCGTCGCACGTCAATCCGCTCGCAGCGTCCACCAGCAGCGGGACCTTGCCACCGCCACAGGCCTCCTTCAGCCATCCGCGCCAACCCTTACTGACATCGGACAGCGGCCAGGGCCAGCTTCCTCTGGCGCTGGGCTCCCCAGCAGCCGGATTGAAACTTCTGTCGGAGTCGAAAATTCGCCGAGGCCCTCGTTGACGCCGGCCGAGCGCAACGCGAGCATCTGGGGCTCGCAATGTTGGGATCTTATCCGGTTCTGCACGCCAATGTGAGCCTCCAGGACTGGCTCACCGTCTTGCCGCCCGGCCAGCTGCAACGCGAGGTGACGAATCCAGTTTCCCGATCCCTGGTTCAAAGCGGAAACACCAGAGCGCCGTGTAGGCTGCAACCAGCGCTTTCTCCATGCCATCCCGCGCCCCGCCCCGGAGGCGAGCTGTTCCTGCAGAGCGTGTCCGCCGCTGTGATCGAGCGATTGGTGGCGCCAGCAAGGCCCGCGGCGCCTTCGATCGGACCCAGAAACTGACCACGGCCCTGGCGAACGACCAATCCGCTGCCCGGGCCATGCGAGGCGGGAGACAGCACGTGCTCAGCCAAGGCCAACCCGATTTACGTGCCGTTACCAGCGCACAAACGTCAGCGTTATGTGCGACCCTCGCCAGGCTGGAGGCGGTTGCGAGGCCACCCATAAATCGCGCATTCGCCTGCGGTAAGGCCACGATCACAGACTTCCGCCACGATTTCCCAAAACCCGTCTGGATGCGGGCCGCGCTCCAGCCCCGGCCAATCCCCGCCATCCCTTGCGCCGATCCCCGACGCCGGTTCCTGTTGCTGCCGCTGGCAGGGCCTGCTGGACTGAAGCACCACCGTTTGTTGTCACGGCAGCTGCGGGCCTCTCGGGGGCTGTGTTGGCTTCTGCATCTTGATGGCGGCTGCCGTTCCTGGACCCGGGCGGGCTGGCCTGCGGTTCTGGCCTGCGGCCTGCTCTGGTCTCTGGCGCTGCGGACGCCAGCGGGCGGATCGGACGAATCAGCGGTTGGTTGCTGCTGCTGCTGAGGGTGGCGGCTGCCACATGCTTCTCGCCGGTCCCACCCGCCGCCGCCAGAGGGCCTGCTGAAGCTGCTAGCTTACCTCGGCGTCTATGCCCTGATGCGGCAGTTGCTGCAACTCTCCCGGATTGGCTTGGGACCGGATCGTGGCCGCCCTGCTGGCTGGTCAGTTGCTGGCGTCGGGATCGCATCCGCAAGCTTTACGTCGATTCCTCTGCCCTGGCCCGCTGGTCGGCATCCGAATTCAGATCGCCGCGCACTGTGCGGATACTACAGCACCCTGGGGAACCCCACCTGCTAGGCGGGCTATCTGTGCCGATCCTGCCGCTCGGCGGGGTGGTGGCCCTGTGGTTAGGCGGGGCATTAGGTGCCGCCTTTTCGCGTCACCTCGCTGCTATTGGGCAGTACGCCCTCTAAGTTCACCTACAGCCGCGGAGCTGGGCTGGGCCTGGGTGAAGCAGCCTGGGCAGCCTGGAACTGTTGCTGAGAGCTGCGGCTGGATCGGACATGGCCCGTTGCTCTGCAAACGCCTGTTTCCGTGTATGCTGCTGCTGTCGGAGCTGGCGCCCTGGCGTAGCGATCGCCCTGTGGAGCCGGTGCTAGTGGGCTGATTGAGTTTGCTGCAGTCGGGAAGAACAGCTCAACAATTTCAGCAATCAACGTCTGGGAATGGCAAGTCTGCAGAATGATTCAGGGACCGCCCCTGGCTGGAATCGGCCCGGGAACACGCTTCAACCTGAATACTACACCCCTCTGACCAATCAGCCCAAGTTCAATGCCTCCAGCCCGGCCTATTCCATTCCCCTGAACTGGCCGTCGAGGGGGGCTGCGCGGCCTGCTGCCGACTTGGGGCCTGTTCTGGACAGTGTCCCTCAGGCCTGAAGCCAGTTGCCAGGGCCGCAGCCTGGCCCTGCGGCAATACGGGCATAGGCGGCATCGTCGGCCTACGGGTGCAGGCCCGCAGACCGAACACGAATCTTTTTTCCCGGCCGGAGTTCAACTGACGCTTGGCTCTGCCTGGCCAACCCTGGCCCGTCTGCCCCTAGTGACCGCAACCACTGAAAGCGGAGCAGATCGAGGTCCCCGGCTGCTGGCTTCGATGACGCCAGGACCCCACCCACTGCCGACTGGCCCGACCTGCGCCGCGATGACGCCGTAACCGTGGCCGAGGGCAGAGGTCGAGGGGTCAGCCATCTGCGCGAGCGGGGGCCGAGACGTTTTGCGACCTGCGCTGGACAACCAGCCTTGGCCAGGCCTCGGGCCCGGACGCAGCCCGATCTTCGCAGCGGCCGCCGCGGGGCAGGGCATCGAGCAGCCGCACGCATCAAGACACAAGCAGGGGCCCGGCTGGCCGCCCGTGGCCAGCCCTTGCCCCAGGTTTGGTTCACCGGCGGCGTATGGAGCGCAACGACCCTGCGCGGGGCCATGGCCACCTTCCAGGGCACAAGCGCCGCATCTTGATGAACTCAGCAGGCACCGGCAGCATCGCCTTGGGCCAGGATTCCGCCTGCCGGAACACCGCTCGAGGCTGGGGCTGGTTGCTGATCGCTCCGGCTCCGCTGCGAAATGCGGCGCGAACGCCTGAGCCTCTTCCCCTGGAGATGCCGCATGCGACCGCCGCGGCAAATCCCCCTTGCGAGGCGATCTGGCAGGCCTTAGACCCAGCCCAGCCCTCTGCCCAGCACCATCAAGGCCCTGCGGTGACATGGACCCAACTTCGGCGCGCAGGCTATTGCCCGGCTCGCGCCGCGTGGGGCACGCTCTGGCCGCAGGGGAGACGCCGAGCCCAGGCCGTGCTCGACGCCCGGCCCGTCTAGCGGGCCTGGGACGTGTCGCCCGGACCTGGCCATTGGAAGAGGCCAGTCTGCGGATCGGGGCGCTGAACGCACCTGCCCCGCTTCGCCGCCGCCGGTTCCACCACGGGCGCCTGGCCATGTCCTTGGCCGATGCCAGCAGGCAAGCTGATGCCGCGTGATGACCTGTAGGGAGCCCTGTGGCTGGCCGCCGACAGCCTGCGACAAAGAGGCCTGCGATCAGGCCGGGTTGGAGCCTCGGTACGGCCAGGGCCGCCAATGACGACCAAGTGATCACCTGTCCTGGCTCGGAGCCTCGACCATCACACGCAGGAGTGGTTCAGGTGCCGCTGCCGCACCAGCACCGCCGGAGCCGGCCATCGAGGCTTCGCCTGCTCCACTGCTGCGTAAGGGCTCACTCTGCTGCCAGTCTGCGGTCACGTTCCAGGGACGGACGATACAATTGACCAAGCCGGCTGGGGTAGAGACGCGAAACTGCTTCTCATCCAATTCCCAAGGGCACCCGCCCCGGCCATGGATTCAGGCTGGCACCTGCAGGCTGTGAGCAGGCCATTGCGCCGCTCATTGCGTGCTGCAGCGAAAAGGATGTGGCCGGATTGATTCACCGCCCAGGGCCGCACCGCGGCCTCCATGCGCGTGGCATTGCTAAGGGTCACGACGGCGGTGCGAATTCGAGTAGTCCGCCACGGGCCTGCCAGCCCGACTCGAAGCCGAGGATTGGATATCACCGTGGCCACAGGCGGTTGTCCGGCAGCTGGGCGGATTCCTTGCAGGCCCCACCAGAGACAAGAAGGAATCTGATCGCGCATCCACCACCCAGGCCGCGGCCATCAGACGCCAGCATGCGATCCGGCAATCGCCATCAAAGGCCAAAAGGCCCATCTGGGCCCCTGGACGCCAGCAACAGCTGGAACGTAATGGCTCCAGGGGGTGCGCGCAACCCACATTGATGACGCGCTCATCGGGCTTCGCCATGCAGCCGGAGGTCGCCGCCCAGTGGCCGGAACACGCTCCAACGCCACAGCGGAGTGGGGCCGATCCCCAAGCAGAAGATCTGAGAATCGATTTTGCAAGCCCTGCAGACGGCTTCGCCGCCCACGCTCTCCAGCAACGCTGTGCTGTAGTACAGCCAGGCAGTCGGTGCGTTGGTGGGCCGGGCCGCAGCGGTTAGCCCCACTCTTCCCCCGGTCGTTCGTGGCGTGCCCCAGGCTCACGCGCAAAGGACCGGATTCGATGACCTGCGCACCTACTCTGCGTGGTTTGGCGCCTGAGGAGCGAACAACTTGATCCTTGTCTTCCGGTGGTTGTGACTGGCGGAAACCAATCAACCCTGCGGCCGTCCCAGGGCGTATGCTTGCCGGGAACGCCGGGTAGACAAAAGCGAGGTTCACACTTCACGCCGCAGCGGTCAGGCCCGCCGTCAGCGCCGCAGCCAAGGCATCGGACTTGCTGGTTGCCGAGACCATCCCGGATCAGGCACGGGCCCCTGCCGGCAGCCACCATTGGCCTCACCAGAGCCCACCTGCAGGCAGCGCTGGGGTGATCAGGCCAGACCCGGCCAACGGATCCAAATCGGTGGCCCCCGAAACCGGGGGTGGAGGACCCTGGGGTGACCGACGGAAGGACGCCAGCTCCGTCATCGGGCACCTATCGCTGGCTGCAGGTTACGCGCTTGCGGCGGGAGGCCACCAGCCGCCAGCGCACAAATTCAGCGTGGCACCAGCGCAAACAGGGCTGCCCACCACCCAGCCGCAGGGCCTAGGAGCGGCCAGATCAGCGCCGCAGAGGCCACCACAAGCCCAGCCAGGTCAGGGGCCCACCGCCACGGCCGGCGCGCGTGGCAGCTCCGGCAGGGTAGGTGAAACGGGTGAAGCGATGGAAACAGCCCATGTGTGCGGTGAGCTGTCCCCCCAGAAATGGCCGCAAGCTGAGAAGGGCCTCGGCCGCTTTCCCGTACCCTCTCCGTTGCCCCAAAACCCCCTGCCATCGCCTCTCCAGCGCCGGGGCCTGCTGAACCCTTGCCCTCACCTCGTGGCAGCGAGCGCCGCTGCTCTTTCTCGCCGCCAGGCCCTGCAGCGGCTAGGCCCATGCCGACCCCGCACACCCTTCGGACCAACTGGTGGCAGTCGCCGCTGGGATTCCCGATCCCCAGCGGCGGATGAGGCCGCCTGCTGCTCCAGCGCTGGCGCCAAGCCGAACCCACCCGCGCGGCTCCTGCTGGCTGGTTCAGCCTGGGGCACGACCCTCTGCCGGCACTGGTTGCCTCAAACTCGACGCTCCAAGGGCGCCAGGACCTGGGCAAGACGCGAAGCGAATCACTCTGGCATCAGCTGTGCGGCGGTTCCCGTCGGCTCACGGCCAACCGCCGATGCGTCTATGCGCTCGGTAGCCAAGAACCCAGCAGGGCGAGCGCTGCGCAGCAACGCTTCCCTGCCGATCCGCCGCCTTAGCGCCGCCGTGGAGGCCGGCCCGCCCGAGACGCATGCTAGAGGGAGCCCTTCACCTGGCCTTGGGCGCGCGCTGGCGGAGCGGCCGGCAAGGATCGCGAGCCTGCGTCTCCAGGCTGCCAACCTCAGCGCCACGGCCCGCAGCCAGCTGCCCGGAGCGGGCGGAAGCTGGGCGATGGTGGGGCGGGGGCCCGGGACCTTGGCTGCCTCAGTAACAGCCCGCGCGTAACGCAGCCCGCGAGCCCCACTGAGCGACCTGGGCCGCACCTTGGCTCCAGGGCCAAGGAGAAGCCGCAAAAGCCAGTGGACGGAAGCGGTTGCTGGCCCTGAGCCGGCGCCAGCCCGCCAGCTACTTGCGGCCCATGAAGGACCCGGCCTGCTCGAGTCAAAGGCAAGAGGGCCTTGACGCTGCTGACGCTTGCCCGCCCGTATGCAGCAGACCGCCCCGGATGCAGGCCCGCGCGCCATACGAGAAGCGTCGAGGCTGCAGTCGGTGGATGAAGCGCTGGACCAGCCGATCGGCCAGCTGAGGAGGCAGGGACCTGCCGCCACTGCTGGCTGGAGCAGCATGGGCGGCAGCCGCAAGCCGGTTCTCGGCGCGCTGCCCGCCGAAGGGCAGCCGGAACCCACAGGACCGCGCCCAGCAGTTCTGGCTTGCGTTTGCGAGAAGCAGCCCAAGTGCAGAGCCGCTGGCTCGCCGCCGCTTGGCAGACACTGCTGCTGCGCTCCCTGGGGTACTACGGCTGCTCGCCAAGTGAGCTGGGCCAGGGGGAAAAGCAAGCCTCGCTGCTCGCAAAACCGTGAACCAAAAACAGCGCCATGGAACCGCGTGAGCTGGCACCGCTGCAGTGTTGAGCCTCGGCTGGAATCAGCTTGGCGGTTGGCTAGCCCCCTGCAAGCCTGGGAATGTGCGACACAGCGGGCGACCCACCGAGCCCACAACCCCGCGAAACTGCTGGTCCATGAGAGCCGCTGCGTCAGGGTAGGCGATGACTGGACCGGCTAGGATCCGCTGGAGCGGGCAAACCTGCGCTGGATTGCCCCCATGTCGAGCGCTCGACCTGGAGCGTTCACTCCTCCCGTGCGCTACGGAACGGTTGTTCTCCAGGCGGCCAGGCCGGCCGGGATCGATCCCATTTTTGCTGCTAGTGGCCAAGCAGGAAATCCGCTCGCCCGCGTGATCACAGAGGCGCGTGCGGCATGGCTGCAGCTGATGGACCGGCACCGCGCAGAGCTAGCCAGGCAAGCAGCTCGAGCACCGAGCACTGCAGCAACCACCATTTAATGCCCCGCTAAGGGAAGCGCGCTATCTCGCTGAAACCGTTGCGGCCTGTGGCAGGCAATCCCTTTTGGCGATCGCCAGTTTAACAACAGCCGGTCCGGGGCCGTGCAGGCTGGCTTGAGCCCCAGCTGCAAACGGTAACGGGGATGTGGGTGGAAGCCATTTCCATTCCCGAGACCCACGGCATTTACACAAAAAGGTTGCTGGGCAATCTCTGACCCTACAGCATTTTGTATGGGCTGCGCTGGCCGGGTCCCTAAGCCTGCGCGAAAGGATGCCAAAACCAGGCCCAGCCAGACCGAGCATCAACGTAGAGCGCTCAGGGCAATGCGGAAGGATAGGCGCGCACAATTCGAATTTCGCGTCGATCAACGGGGCAACAGCACCGACGTGGGCCAGAATCAGAAATGTCGGCCAGCACAGTCAGGCCGCAGCAATAAAGGGGCGGCGATGTGACAAGAAAAAGGGGTCAAGACCAGGTCATCCACCCGGCTGGCGCACAGTGCGAAAGCTGGCGCATCAGCAGTGATGGCATCGTCAGACGACGACGACCAGAATGCCTGAAAAAATTCCGCGTCCAGGAAAATATGGTGATTGAGGTCAGGAGTCCAGAGCGGGTTTAGCGGTGAATCCAGCGTTCGAACAAGCATGCGAGGATAGACACTGACGCCAGCAAGAGCAGCCAGCGCGGTGCCCGCAGTCTGGCACCATGTGATATTGAAACAGGGTTTCAGCAGGCGCCAACCGGCCAGTGAACGGGGCTTTGCCACCCACCCTGGGCGGCCGGCCACGGCAGCATCTCACCAGGTTGGGAGCTGGGGAAAGGGGGTCATCGCGACTTCCAACAACCAGGGCGGATGGCGTTCGAGAGGGCACTGGGGGGATGCACTGGCTCAACAGACCAGGGACAGCCTGGGATCGAAAAGTTGAGCTTGCCAGGAGGAGGCCGCTTGGCCTTCAAAGGCGGCACGCTGGGCAGACCTTGGTTACAGGAATGCCGCCCAAGTTTTTTCCAAAGCAGCTTTGTCGTTCGATGCGGGGGGATTTCCGCCCCGGGGCCCCTTGTCCAGGCTTTTTTTGCCAGGGGGTGACCCCCCCAAGACCCTCGAAGGGCAACTCTTCGGCGGTGCCGGGGCCAAAGCCCTCGGGGAAATTTTCCCCTTTCCCTTTCTTTCCCTTTTAT
>Ga0163217_1074579_pt1 | contig 16800 bp, 23 predicted proteins | sample SynspAceP_FD_185933 | JGI IMG/M metagenome (GOLD analysis project Ga0163217, IMG submission 185933) | Saline lake microbial communities from Ace Lake in Antarctica - Synechococcus sp. Ace-P (PacBio error correction) | ecosystem: Environmental > Aquatic > Non-marine Saline and Alkaline > Saline ... | reverse complement strand
CCAGATTGGAATGCAATAGGTTCAGAGCATTTTGATCATCAAAAAACATCGCAGGATTGCGAGGGCAAATGGGGTCTTGCTCGATTTTTGGCGGTCTAGTGTGCGCCATGTTTTCTTAGTCGTGGCATCCAGATGATGGAGTTCTATTTGATAAGAACGCGAGGTCAAGCTCGGTTCGAGTCGGGGGTTTTTGGCTTCTGCAGTTGATTTCACCGGCGAAATCAACGATATCGCAAATGGAAAAGGAACTATCAAATATTGAAAATAATGTCTGGAAGGGCAAGAAAATTCCCTTTTCCGATTGTGCTCGACAAATACATCAACTTGGGAGCGATACGGCTACGGGCTCGGTTACGTTGGTTACTGATTTGATCCAATGGGAATATGTCGAGGTGATGGAATCAAACACTTCAGGCAGTTCTGGGATATGGCAGGGACCAAGCGATGAACCGAAAGTGCGGTTTGGCCGGCGACTTGGCAATGGACAATCAACTCCGCGACTTCGGTTATCGCGGCCGTTCTGTCATAAGCCAATGCGCAAGGCACCAGCCCTTCGACGCATTTCTTAACTCGCATTCAATGAGTTGGTGGACTCAATCGGATTCCTGGGTTTACACCCAATTCGGACCGACCAAACGCGAACGCTTAGCAGCGCTCACGATTCGTCGGACCGCTCGCGTCGACGGACAATGGTGACGAACTCACCGGTCGAGATCGGAACCAAGCAGCACAATCACTTTCAGGGTACAGTTTCGACAGTGACTCGATCAATCGCGGTGCTTGCCGCTGCAAAGGACGCCGCTGCTTTCGTTTACGACGTGACGATGGATCGGTCTGTTTTCATGTTGACTACCTGCATGAGCGTTGCAAGCGGGTCATCTCACTTTTTATCTTGACAATGAAAACACGACGGCGGGATACTGTTCGCGATACCTGCATTCGGACTGAGGGGCGGTAACCATTCGGTCTGACGATACCTTTTTGGTCTGGCCCAGTCGAGAACACGGACAGACTTGAATGCACGAGAGACGGGTGGTCCGTTTCTCGTCTGCTTGCTTTGTCCTTCGCCCGTCCCCGTGATTTCCGACGTTATGCGGGCTTACGAGTTTGTGGACAACTTTTCATGAGATCCATTACCATCGGCCAAAGCAGCTCTCCACTTGAGGTAACGGCGAAACACGGCACCCGATTGAAATGAAGACCCTTATTTGCTTACGGGTTCTGCCATGTTGTGTATGTTTGGCATTATTGGAAAAACAAATCCCCGAATAGTTCGGTGAGAGGTTTTGGCACGGCTTTATTCGGGCCCCATTCGTGCTGGGGGACGTTGGTTCATGGTTTGCCATCCCCTGTTCTGTCGATTTCCCCATACCTTGGTGGCTGTTCCGGTTCCGATTCATCTACCGTGGCCTGAACCAGGACAAATCCAGCTCTCGTCAATTTTTCCATGCTACTTTTGCTGCATTGTTGGATTCAACGCGAGTTCTTTCCGTGGTGATTAACAAGGGCAAACAATCGCCGCATAACATGAGGATTTGATTCGGCGTCGACGCGACGGTGAGTCACTTTCTGTATGACTGCGTTTCGTTCATCGCGACCAGAACCACGAGTGGCCTAGCCCGTAAGCTCAGTCCTATGTTCAGAAAGCGGTGTTGCTTAGCCATGTATGGTTTTTGCTTCGAGGCTCGTCTCTCGGTGTACAGCAGGTTGCGGAGTTTGAGCTGGTTCGCGGTCTTGCTGTGCCTAGCGGACGCTTGATTGAACGCGAGCGTGGCCTGCGAATCGCTGATGTACTAGCAAGATTCCCTGTTTTGAGGACGCTTGGGGCCGGGTCCGTGCATACCCATCGCTCGCCCTTCTTGAGGGACGTTTTGTTATTCACGGGAAGCAGAGGACAGAGCACTTTTTCGGGTGTTGTCATGCACCTATTTTGAGCTAGACCGGAGTTCAGAGGCCTTGCCATCGCTTCGGAGACGGCCGACTGTCCGACTCGCTAAACACCCGAAAAGATGCTCTGTCCAGGCTTTTCTCCCCGCTTTGGGTTGCTGATTGATCGTCAGAGAGGGGACTGAGGGTTGTCGCTGCGCGGATTTCTTTCCGCGTCGATTCGATGGTGCCCATCCGATTCTGGTAGGTGAGCTGACGAACTGATTCTAAACTGGTCCTCCTCGCTGTGGGACCTTTTTATGGATGGCCCTGTGGGCTCGCGAACGCGACGTGATTTCGCGTTGCCTTTGACGCGAACCAACTCCCGCTCCATGACTTCAGGGTCCAAAGCCAACGAAGCCATCACCATGTATGCCAGTTGTCTTCCAACGTGTCAAGCGGCGCCAGTCAACGCACCGCACGGCCTTGCCCTGGCTGATCGTGTTCTCCTGTCGCTTGGTCGGGAACCGTTGGGGGATGTTGCTTCCAGGACTTTCAAGCGAGCACGGTTGATTCCTTGATTCAGTTGAATGGTTGTTGATTTATCAAAACGTCGACAGAAGTCACCTGCGGTTGTTGATCAGGAATCCTTGGGCTCCACGGCATCGAGATAAGCCTCATCGGTTTCGCGTATGCTCGATGTGATCCAAAGCAGGTGCACCAGCAGCAAGTTCATGGCGGATGTTCACACATTGTCCGCGTCGTCGTTAGGGCAGCGTGGCAACTTGAACACGGGGCGGGTTCGTTGATGTGCTTTCTTAGCGGGTTGCTTGGACCATCTGGGTGAATCAGACCGATGCCGCCGCAGGAAATGGCTTGCGTTTTCTCACTGAGTTCAAACTTGGTTGCGCTGGCCCCGTCGATTGAGAAATCCGTTACGCAAATCGGCATTCCGATCGTTGCCAACGTTTGCCACACCACGGCGATCGGATAGGCCGCGTGCGGGCTGCCGATGCGAACGCTCGGCAGTAATCCGGAAAGTTGTTCTGGGCAAACGGTCTAAGGTTCGTGGAAAACGGAAATTCATTTGCCTTCCCGACGGCTGCAGCTGCGCCCGTTGTGGCGACGATTTAAAGCCTGATACGCACGCTTCCGACTGGGGCCAAAACCCTTGGTGACCATCGATTGCATCCACGCTCGGTCACCGCTCGCTATCTCGGCGCCGTTGACGTTGGGTTACAGTGTTCGGGGGTCAGAGCAGCTGTTGCGGGTGACCTGCGATTCCTTGTACTTGATAAAACGCCCCCACGGCGCGCGTGCAGCACAGGATCCGATCTTGCCCTGGTCTGCATTCGCTTTCTGCGTCGGGCACGCTTTGCATACGAGCGATTTCGTTTCAGCGAGCAAATCGTTGATTCTCGCTATTCTTCGAGCAATCAACGAATTGGAAACGCTCGGAATCGCACCTTTTGGCCCCTCCCGGGATCGGCAAAGCAAACGGTACCGACCTTCGATTCCATCGGGCAAGACGAAACTGCTCGTTTTCCCTCGCAAAGATTCAATTTCGGTGAGGTATCGGCCCTCGGTTGGGATGTTTCGTTCCATACTCATTGCCAAAAACTCATCGACTGATTGCCGGCTTGTGGAATGGGCCCTGCTCGCTGGATCTGTTTTATCCCTCACGATCGCGATCAGGGAGGTGCCAGCCGCGATCCGTTTGCGTAATCGACATACGGTTTGGCCTCGGGTTGCTTCTCGGAAAAGTTGCGTACGTCTTGCTTCCCTTTGAGATTTCAAGTCACAAAGAACGCGGAAATCGTGAGCAATTCAGGACGATCCGCCGTCGGGTGCCGTCTTTTCCAAACACGAGCACGATCGAGGCACCATCAATTTGATAGGGTACCGAATCCCCGCCATCGCATGATCGATTGATCATCCGGTTTGGATGCGGGCTGCTGTCCGATTGATGGTAAACCACCATCTGCCGCCACGATGATGGGCGACCAACAAACCGTTTGGTTGCTTGGATTCGGATTTCGACGGGATCACGAGCGGCTTCGTTTCCATCGCCGACGTCGAATCGTTCTCATCATTCCACTGCCTCCCATTTCGAGACAGTGTTTTCGAGCGTTTTTACCCGCTCATCCATCTTGCGGGAATGCGCAGAAACTTTGTCGCCGTTGGAAAAGAGCCGCGTCGTGCTCAGGTGCTTCACGAATGCGAAACCGAGCCACCATCGCGCCACAAATTTCAGACAAACTTGCCGCTCGGCTCATCACGAACCCGGAATGTCACGGGCCAACGGCCTTTAACACACTGGTAACCGATCGCTCCAAGCGAAAAAGGTAGTGGCGTTGGCTGGGGCGCAGTCGCGGGCGGACATCGCGAACCACGCTCACATCGAGCGCGTTTCCAAATCCACCACACGCCGAAGAAAAGAAAAAACCAACCACATAGGTTGCCACTTTCAATTTCGCTTTGTCTTGATCATTCACTGCCGGTTCCTCCTTAAGAAAAATTCCACCCTCGGACGGGTCGCAAATCGACTTTGAATTTTTTCCAATGGACAATCGACGCGATCGCGAGTTTGATGCCACGCGATCAGAATTGTTCCGATGATCGACTTGGGAGTCGTCGCGAATTCGGACGTTCGGCCAACACGACCCGCACGATCAACATCCCCCATCACAATCATTGAATGATCGACAGCATCTCTGCGACCCAAAGCCGTCGTTTGGCGACAAGCAGTCGGGTATTGGGTTTTCATTACGCGCCAAAAAAGAGGATTTCAAGCCAATCAAGATGCTTGCAGTCTTGGCGACTATGATGGCGGTGGTTCAACGAACGGAAACGCAGTGCCCTCCGGACTCTAGGCCAACTATAGGCTGTTCTTGGGGGTTCTCTGGTGTTCTGGCTGCGCGGGCTTCGGCCCGGCCAATCGCGTCGATACTTATTGGGTCAGATCAAACGGTTCAAGCCTCATTGATCTCTCCAGCACGTCCTACGGGACGGTCGCAGATCCTGACAACGAGCAATTCAAATCCAATCAAAACGCTTGCATCACCCCCCCTAATCAGATATACTTTTGAATTCCAACGGGGGGAGGCCCACAGGTGAGAAACAAGTGACTATGTTTCTCAGCAACTCACCCCTAGAACACCCCAAAACCACTTATTCTCACTTGAGGCGTCCGGAGAAAAGCAAGTTATTCGCTGCCTCATCTCCCAATCAAGCATAGACCCTATTCAGACGCAGTGAATCCCGACTGGTCCCCCGAAGAAACCGGCTACGCACAGGCGTCCGCCTTCCGAACCGCACGTACGTCTCGAAGGTCTTTTCCTTAAAGCGGAGTCGATAAGCTCGGACGACGCAAAGCCGCCCGGTTTAATACAAGGTGTTCGACCCAGAGTCCGAAACCACCTTGAAACTTGACGGCGGAAGGGCTCTACCACGATCCGGAAACTCCAAGCTGGTTCAGATGTTTCAGATCAAGCTCCTCGTAGCCGCGAAGGCTAGGCATATCCAAAGAACTTTGGAATTCAAAACGAATTCCCGCAAGGGCAACAAGTTACGGCCAAGCATGCACCGTAACCACCCTTGCTTAGCCTCAACGCAGCCGAAATTGTCGGTCTTTCCGTCGAATTGCTTAAAGGTGCTCGATGCGTTCCTAACGCTGAAGGCAATAAACAAACGGTTGTCGAGGCGCATGACAGTCTCGTTCAAGGACCTATTCCGCTTGATCCGAGCGCAGTGTCTGACCAAGATAGTTTACAACAAGAAATCCCGAGCTCGTTTTCGGAGCTCATTCACGATGACGTCGCTGCTCAGGATGTCGTGTGCTCAAAAGCCTCGCGGCGTTGATGGCCGTTCACGAAGTTCCTGGGGATATGCTTCGACTCGATGCGGTTCCTACTTTCGATTCTCTGGTCCAAGCTGAAAGGGGATAGTGGCTCAAAAGAGGCGGTTCTGGCACTGCTTTTTCTCGAGCAGAATCCGGTGGATGTTGGGCGTATTTCGTTTGCAAGGCCAGCTTTCTCATTTCGTCGGGATTCACAAAAAGCTGAGCAACGCTTGTCGATGGCTTCGATGTGTCGGGTCCCGGGAAAAACGCACAGTACCGCTTTTGATGCGCTACCGCAGGTAGCGTTAGGTTATGGTTATTCCTGAGGCTCAAGACCCATCGGACCGGGATTTTGCTGGGCCGAGTACCGATCCGGATGTTGGCCACCCTTCGTTCTGAACTTGCCGGTGGGAATCGCGCCAAATTCAAGGAACCGTCATAGAGCGGTCAGGGAGGACGGCGAACGGACTGCAAACCGCTTATGTTGACATGCGTGGCGATGTCCCGTGTGGACTTGCACATATTTAATTCGCCACCTTCACTTTTTGGTTGTCGGAACTTTAGCTCAACTGCAGTTCGAACCGGCGGCGACCACAAAAGACAAAAAATACGTTCTTTTGAACTATTCCGTCGCTCCTCGCTCGACACTGAGATCATTACCTTTGACGAACTTTACGCAAAGACAAGTTTTATTGTCGAGCAGTGGGATTGTGATCGGAAAACAAACGGCACATAACCATATGGATTTGCACGCGAAGCCGGGACTTGCGCGTGTTTTGAAGTGGTGAATCAATCGTTCCGGCTCGGTGATCACGGACGCTTCCCCGACACAGTTTAGATGCGCGACTTATTGACCGTCGAATTGTTTCGCGCATTTCATTGTCCAGACTTGACGAGCGGTCGATTGACGACCTGAGATTGCTAACCCTATATCGGCCCAAGAAGGCGCACCATCCGCGCTTCTTAAGGTTATAACGGGTTCTACGCCGGTTCTCTCGCACAAGTGAGTTTAGTCATATCGTCTTTCCTGCGGTGACGCGCTGAGCGTTCGTCGCTAGTTGATGCCAGTAGTTTCTGGCTTTGGCAGCCAGGAAAATCAAGCAAGGTCGCACGGCGAATCTCTTCTGCTTGAATCCCCGGTGTATGGGCTGGGTCAACAGAAGTCCTCTTGCTCTCCCGCATGCCACGCGATCCTGCTCGGACCCTGGCGGCGCACGAGCGGCCTCGGGGATTGACCAAAGGAGCTCGCCATTCCATTGATCACTCATGGCGTGGTTCCTGATTGTTGTAATCGGGTCCTCGTGTGGTCCGTTGCTGGGCTACCTCGTTTCTTGATCCGCATCAACAAGGACTCTTTCACGTCCTTGGCAGGCTCGCTTGGGGTGCTTGTCAGGATCTTCAAGGTTCGCTGACGTTTCTGCTGTCGCTGGCTGATTCATATCGCTTCGTGTCCTGGTCGGCAGTGTTGTCTTGCCGGTCTTGATCCCGTCTACATAGACAAACGAATCAAGGCCGGCTGCGTTGAGTGTGTCCAAAGAGATACTTTTGCAAGCCGATCCGCCGGCCAACGCCACCATCAGTGGCCCCCGTCCTTCGTGGTGTGCGTAAAACTCGATTGTGCGTTTCGGCATCCAATTACCCGCTTGCAGTCCGCGCAACCGTTTTGTCCCCATCGTACGGGCATTTGGGGCCACCCATATTTTACTTGCCCTGATTCACTGCCGGGTTGGACTTGTGGAAATCCAATCGCCCCTGTGGAGACCCTGGATGCCACGACAAAGGCACATCGTTTTACGGAAGATCGCTGACTCTACATCAGGGTCTGCAGTTCTTTCACATCCATTCAGGCACCGCTGTGCGCTTCGACGGGCATTTTTATGCGCGATGATCGATGACCGCCGAGCACGTCGTTCGAACATTCGGGCGGCAGTGGATTGCGAGGACCGCCTGGAGTCTTGGCTAGGCGACTTTGGGGATCGACTGCCGACTTACACTGGTGCTTTGAAATCACTTGGCACCGTGGTTCTACGCAGTCCGTTCCTGATATGTCGTGGGCGGCTCGGTCGGAATGAGGAGGTCGCCCAACGTTGAGGCTGCGCGCTGTTATTCCTCATCGGCGGAAAACCCGACGCGGTCGCGTTGACCTCAATCCGATCCGTTGCCAGGCGATCGCCGAAAACCCAGAGACAGTGGTGAGACCTCTTAACAAACCCCAGGGCGAAGGATCGGATTGACGACATCGAACGAGCGGGAGGATCGCACGCGACGAGGCACGTACGATTGGGAAAAGCAGTCCGTCGGCGGCGCAAGAGCGTATTTCGATGGCTCGCTACTTGGAGCTGTTTGGATTGCGGACTGGACGGCAATTGAAAGCCGGACATAGGTGTGGGAGTGATCCTGATCATTCGATCACGTCGAACTGCATCGAGAGATGGAGCTGGAGAATCTGCTCGGCTCCGCAGACACAGGTGGTGAGCAAGTTCGGGACCGAATGTGTTCAAAGCGTGCGGCGGGGACGCCAGCGGAAAGCTTGGCACGGAGGCCTATCTCTCGCTGCGGCCAGCATTGGCTGTGCGCATTTCCAGGACAACCCGCTGGGTTTGTCGTCCACCGTTGAAGATTGCCGCTTTGGGTTGCTCGCATGATCGGGTCCAAAGGGGACTTGAGGGTTGTCCGCTGCCGCGGATTTTTCTTTCTCCGCGTCGATTCGTATGGTTTACCCAGTCGATTCGAGGTAGGTGATGCTGACGAAAAAACTGGATTCTAAACCGGTCCTCGCATCGCTGGTGGGGTAACCTTTTTTATTGGATGGGCCCTTATTTGATCAGAATTGTTCCGATGATCGGACTTTGGGAGTGTCTGCGACTCTCGGGGTACGTTTTCGGCCAACACGGACCGCACGATCAAATTCCCATCACAATCATGGAATAGATCGACGAGCAATCTCGGCGAACCCAAAAGCCGTCGTGGCGGGGACCAAGCAGTCGGTATTGGGTTTCATTACGCCGCCAAAAAGAGGATTCAAGGCCAATTCAGATGCTTGAGGTCTTGGGCGCGGACTATTGATGGCGTTTCCAAGAACGAACGCAGTGCTCTCCGGACTTTAGGCCAACTTAAGGATAGATTCTGGGTGTTCTCGGTGTCTGGCTGCGCGGGCTTCGGCGGCAATCGCGCCGACTTATTGGGTCAGATTTCAAAACGGTCAAGCGTCTTGATCTCTTCCAGCCACGTACTTTCAACGGCGGCGCGTTGCCCAGTTCCTGACAACGAGCAATTCTGAATGGAGCAACAGTCAGCAGATCAAAGATTCGGACACTTTGCTGCCCGACGCGACGGACACCCCCGCCATCACGCCTTGCAAAAACCTTGCTTTCAAATCAAAGTTCAAAACGCTTGCATCTACCCCCCCTAATCCGATATAATTTTGACTCAACGGGGGGAGGCACAGGTGAAACAAGTTGACTTGTTCGTCACCCAACTCACCTCCATAGAACACCCAAAAACACTTGTTTCTTCACCTGAGCGTCAGGAGAGAAAACAAGTTCCCCGCTTGAGGCCGTTTCTGCTGACGCTACTCCGACACCTTTACACTTGTCCGTCATATCCATATTCATCAACCGAACATTCCGGCGGCAAAGCGCATTCGACGGGACGCCCAATAGTTCGTCGCGCAGCATCGTACGCGTGCTATCTACACGCATGCTCACTGACTCGTTGCCGTTGACAGGTTCGCCGGATGACGCCCACGGACTCGCGATCGATCGTTGTGCGTTCGATAGGCAGTGGGGAAACCGCATCTTTGGAAATTGGATATAGAGATAAGATACAGAGATTATGCTCCGCAATCATCCGTCTGTTCCAATACTTGCAGTCATTGTGTGTTACTCTCGGTCTGCAGTGCCGGGCGTAACTCGGCTCACATGGCTGGCCGGTCGAGGCCGCGATCGTTTTTCACGCACTTCGTTGCATTGATCCCGAGGGTATCAAGTAAACTTGTTTACCCAGCACGAATCTTCAGGCGGCGGGGAACCATGGACATGACGAGTACCGGTTGCGCCGCCTGTTTTTGAAACAGTGGAAAAGTCTTTCGTTCCGTCCCCCGTGAATGTCTACCGTTCTGTCGCTTGGAGTCACACGCTACACCATGAAAGCACGTACGAGTTGACGCGTGACGACCTCGCGACGTTAATTGATTACCCATCAGCGTTCTGTCCGCGCCGCAGCGCGCGACAAAAAATTGGAGTCTTGGCGGTTGCGTTGTTGTGCGATGATGATCCTCCCGGAGGATTCTACTCGACGGACAGATAAAACCGGTCCTTTGAGAACGCCAATGGATATTTGGCCGTTTGATTAGACTCAGGCACACAATTACTCTTCGCCAGTATTCGCATATCTCTTATATGCCGCGGCTGAGACGCAGACAGATGTCCCAACGGCTTTCTCAGCGAGGGGCAAGAACAAGGAAATTCTTACGGGCGATGCGAGAATTGGAGGGCGAGGCGCTTGACGCGCTTACAGAAACCGCGACCTTCAGGTGATCACACGATACGAAACTGAGACATCCGTGGAACGGTGTCGTGGTAAACTCCGTCGCATTTGTTCGTTCTATACTTCGGGCTATCGAGGCCTTACGTTGTCACCACGCCGCGCCTTCTCAACAGGAATCAGAGTTCAAGGCTTTCGTCGATAAAAATCGCAGAAACACTCTGGGCGTAAGGTGCAAGCTTTTGCTGACCGCGAACCGCGAGAAAACAGAAACAGGAAAAGGCATTTTGGGGCCACCATTTTTATTGCCCTGATTCCACTTCGGGTGGTTGGACTTTGTGAGAATCCAATCGCCCCTGTGGAGACCCCGGATGCCACGCAAGCCTCGTTACGGGAAGCGCTGACTCTGCCCAAGGTACAGGTCTTCAATGCCATCAGCGGTGTGTTCGACGGGCATTCTGCTGCGGGCCAGATGATTCCCGCGACCGGGCAGTCGTTTCGAACATCGGCGGCAGTGGGATTCGAGAACCGTCTGGAGTTTAGATTTGGCTAGCGCCTTTGGGGAATCGATCCTGCCCTGACTTACACCTGATTTCGAACTCACCTCCACGTGTGGTTTCTCGCAGTCGTCCTGATGTCGTGGCGGTTTGTCGGAATGAGGATGGTCGCTCCGACGTGGGCTGCGGCTGTTTCCTTCATCGGCGGAAACCCGACGGTCGCCGTTTGACCTCGCAATTTCCGATCCGTTGCGGGCGACCGCCGAAAAACCCCGGAAACGACGGAGTACACCAGGGCGAAGGATCGGAATTGGACGACCTGAAAACGAAGCGGACGGATTCGCACGCGGACGAGCACGCACGATTGGGAAAAGCAGTCGTCGGCGGCGCAAAGGATATCGATGGCTCCGCTACTTGGAGCTGTTGGATTGGACTGGACGGCAATTTGAAAGCCGACAGGTTGAGTGATTCCTGATCCACTTGGCTTCCGATCCTGACACGCATCGGACTTGGATGCGAACCGGCTGGTGTGACGTTGGTGAGGCCAAGTTCGGGCCGAGTGTTTCAATTGCGGCGGGGACACCGGAAAGCTTGGCGAGCGGAGTCCTTCAGCTGCGGGCCAAGCATTTGGCTAGTGCGCTCCAGAAACCCGCTGGGTTGATTCGATCCCCTGAAGAACGCCGCTTTGGGTATGCTGATTGATCGGTCAAAGAGGGACTTGGGTTCTCCGCTGCGCCGGATTTCTTCTCGTAGGTCGATTTCGATGGTGCCCGGCATATCGCATTGCTAGTGTAGGTGATTCTTGACGAAAATACTGATTTTCGAAACCGGTCCTCGCTATCGCCTGTGAGGAAAACTTGTACGGATGGGCTTCCTATTTGCTCTGCGCAATCTACACGCGTCTCCACATCATTGGCTGAACAATAATCAGCTGAGGGTTGCGAATCAACCCCGTCACCGGACGCAACATCTGGAATACTCTCTCCAGAATGTCCTCAAGCATCAAAGCTGCCTATACCCTGCTCAAAAGGCCGTTTGAACGGATTTGCAAAAATCCAATAGCGGAATAGAACTGCGACGCGAATACTTCTCGCGGCATCATGCGCAATCGAATCGTTCATTCCTTATCGCCGGGTTCGACGTGTTCGTACAACAGCTTCGGCCTGTGCTCGCGAATAGCAGGAATTTGAAGAACACCAATCGGAATTCTGTCCCGAAGACGCTTTCAGTCATTTGGACGATGGCCGGCAAGGGCCGAAGACCACTTGTCGCGCCCTTGCCTTTTGTTCAGTTCTAGGAAATTACACGATTTCATCTTGATCCGATCTCCTGTCCGGGCCTATAAAATGCCCACAACCTGTTTGATTCAACTTCAGTTTATCGCTGCAAGGCGTCGAGCGGGGACCGCAACCGCCCATCGGATTCAAGTCTTACAGAATCTCTATTGCTCTGACTTTGCGGCATCACTCTGTGGATTGAACGCGCCCTCTTCATTCGCAGTCGCATTTCGGTCCTCCGCCCCAGCGGCCAGCCCGAGCAACGCCGAAGAGAACACTTGAATAGGACTTGAGGCGAGGGTTTTCAATGTTTCAATATCCTGCACTGCCCACGCCTGAGAGTTGAGTCCGAGTTTGATTTGATTTTCCATGTTTCGTGAGAGGTCGGCCAGTCGTTTGCGGTTCGGCGCGTGTGCGCGCGTCTTTCGTCGCCTCCGGGCCTGTTCATTCGCCAGCAATTTTTCCGCCGTGCTCCGCCTAGCTTCTTTCGCCTCCCCTTGAGCTGGATTCTTGTCCTTTTCTTGTCCGCGTTCGCTCTCCACCTTTTGCGACGGTCTTTTTTGACAGCGCGTTCAGGCTTCGCGTAGTTTCGATTTGAGTGTGGAAGAACTGGTTGGCTTTGAACGCTCGCTCATTTCGCCGCATGTTCATCTCTTGTGGTTCCAGCTGACGCACCGCTTCGGTTGCGAGACGCCCTTGTCTTTGTTCGCTAACTGCAGCGATCTCTTAATCGAGCTGTTCAGCTTTCCGTCCGGTATTGATCTGCAGAACATTTGATTTGAGCGGGCGGACAACGGGAGGTTTTTACGTCACGCCGTGAACGAAGCGAATGACTTTGAGGTAAGCTCGCTGTACCAATTTGCGAACGCCCGTGCCAAAGAGCGACGGTGTCGCGGCGGTAACCGAAACCGGGTGCGTGACCAAAACCCAAACGATGTGCGAAGCGAATGACGTGACCGCCCCGAAAGAGTTCGTCCAACGAACGAAGCCGCGACTTTGCGTAAAAACCATGTTGTGCGGCCCTGTGCAGCCCGAAACGATGGTTACCGAAGCAAAGGAAAACGGTTGATCGTCACTAGCGAATGATTGGGATTGGTGGGCTCCGCTGGTCAAGAAGCATATTCAGACGGTGGGCGTACCCTCCGACGCCGCTAATCGGTGTGTCGATATGACGAACCATCAGACGCGGGACAATTGCGGACAACGTCGCGATGTTAATGACAATCGTCATTGGACGACGAGGACGCCAAACGTGCAGCAATTCAGGGCAAGACCACGATGTTCGATTGGGGACTACGTTCGCAAGAATGTCACCGAGGTTGCAGCATCGTTATTTTTAAAAACAGATTGAATTAGGGCGCACAACGGGAGTTTTTTACGTCACCGCCGTGAACGAAAGCGAGTGACCTATGTGTAAGCTGGGAAATTTGTTACCAACGCAGGGACGGCCCGTTGCCAGAAGAGCCGTAGTTTCGATCGCCCCCCCCTCCAAGCGCCTACGCCCCGCCCACAGTCGCCGCCCCCCGCCGGGGGGGGGGGGCGGGCCCGACCCGCGACACCCGCTGCGTGTTGACAACCCACGCAGCGCGACCGAAGCGAGTGACGGTCACGCCGAAAAGACATTCTCCAACGACGAAGCCGCGACCTTGCGTAAAAAACCATGTTGTGGGACGCGGTGCAACGCCAACACGGTTTCATTTGGAAGACATTGCAAGCCCATTCAGCGTTATCATTCGATGATTTATTGCACACCAAAGAAAATTTTCCGCGAAGACCTTCCAGCTTGGTTCTGATCGGGTTCCCCATCCGGTATCGATCGAAGAGAAATCGCACGCTGCTCAAGGGAATTGTAGGGATCGTTCAGCGTGTGGCCCAGACCGTGCGCCGCCGTCGAGCATGGTACTCGCGTCGCATCGGTTCTCGGATTACGATCCTTCGCGGCAGATTCGCGTTTTCACGGCGAAGCGCCATCACGAACGCAAACGAAAGATTCGCGATCGTTTAACGGTATCGAGTAGTTGGGAGAGATAGATAGTCAACTGAAAGTGCTAGCGTCCACAACGTGATTTATAGGCGGACAGAGGTGTCGCATATTGCAGATTTTGAGAAGCGAAATCTTAGGCATTTCTTACCCGGAACGTTGGATTTTCTTGGTGTTTGGAACAGTCGCAGGTGAATCGCAGGCTTCGTTGGTGAGCTAGGTGCTAGCTTGGCAAATCGGGCAGGAGTATTGCGTGGAGGGGCTCGCGAGCACAGCTGGAGATCGTTCTTCGTCGTGCGATTTTTCCTGCATTGCTGGGCGGGGACGGCATGGGGCATCTGTTACCGTTTCGGCCGTTTAAACGGGGGTCGAATTTACCGCGGTTTTTCGCTCCAGGATCGACCAGTCTATTCGCACTCGGTTAAAAACCTGTTGTAGTTCCAGCGTTTTACGTACTTTTGCAGCTATTCGCGTGTGCCCGGAACCTTTTTCACTTTTTGTCCGGACAATGCGTTCCTGGTTCCATTCCCAGCACTCTTCACATTTCAAGGGAATCTGTATTCAGTTCAATTGAAACGGTGCAGCTTTTTTGTTGCGCGTGTATTTTCATCTCGGGTGCATCGTTCCGGCGGTCCGCCGAATTTGCGTTCTTCCTCATCTGGACGCGTTCGGCATGGCTTTGATGGTCGTCTTTTGGTCGTCTCGATCAGGCTTTCCGTTTTTATTGGCTCGATCGCCCGACGGCTGTTGCTTGTCGATCTCTCCGTCGTTCATGCGCGACGTTGCGGAAAGAAAAGCCTGAGGATTGCGGAGCGTCTGGCGGGGCTGAAGCAAATATTGACCGGCCACTGGCCGCCGATTCTGAGGTTTCTAAAATTACGGATTCGGCACACACGATTGGCTTGCCGCCGGCGTCGGCGCCTCAGGCTGGGCAGTCATCTGTCCAGAATACAAAACCGCCGATCGCTGTCGCCGGCGCACGGTTGATGGAGCGTTGTGATCTGGTGTTCAGCGAGCAATCATCCCGAAAAACGATGGTTGCCTCTGTACTGGCGTTCAGGCTCGGCGGGCCGCTGGTCGCTCGCACGGTCGGCTTTCTTGATCATGCTTGCTGTTTCCCGCTGTCTGGTTAGCGGCAATTGACCGAAGCTGCTCTCGGGTGGCAAATCGCATCACACGCTCGAGCCGCGAGGGAACTCGGCGCGATGGCTCAGATGCGGTGCCCTTGCAAGGCGTTTATCGACGAGGGCGACGTCGCGTGTCTTTGACGCGCGTTGATTCGCTTTCTGAGAATCACCCGTCGGCGACGTGATTGACGCGCGTGGGCGTGGTTGTCGGAATTCGTATCACGGTCGCAGAGGCTTTGGCCTCCGGAACGCGAGGCGTTCCGTGTCGCGGGCTGCCAAATCTTTGATGGCACATTGGACCAAGGTCAGTGGCTTTGTGATCAAAGTCGGATTTGTTGTTTGGGCCGATCACGTGTGTGAGTCAGACCGACACGCTGGCGGGGAATTTCGCCGCGAGATTGCTACGGCTCCGCGCGATCAAACGTTGCCGAGTCTGATGCAGCGCTTTATAGAGGAGAAATCGCGAGCACATCGCAATTTGGTGGTCGACGCTACCGGCAGGGCGTTCGTCGTCTGGTCACACTGGAAAGACGTCGAGACACTGCTGGGCTTGAGATTCGGTCGACGACAAGATACCGAAGTCGACATGCAAAGTTGGCCCGCCAGCAATGGCGAAAGCGGAGACTCAAGAGGCCGGATCGGACGTTCAGCGGTGGAGCGGGCTGACGTGGCCCAGGATGATTGTGCCGAAATCAGGTGGCCAGGCCCGCCAGTCCTGGACCGATTCGGCGATTGCATCGCATCTTTATTTAACTTGCACTTCATCAAATCACAAGCTTTAAAGCTTTGGGGCCACCACAATCCCATTGCCCTGATTCACTCTGGTTGCCAGACTTTGAGAATCATCCCCCCGAGGAGACCCCTCATGCCACGCCAAGCCTCGTACGGAAGTCGCGATTCTGCTCAGGTGCAGGTCTTTTCATGCGTTCAGCGTCAACTGATCATGTGTTCGACGGGGCCTATAAATTTGTGGTGATGATCCGTGACCGTGGCAGTCGTTTGAACATCCGGCGGGCAGTCGGATTCGAGGGACCGTCTGGAGTTGCTTGTGGGAACTAGCGACTTTGGGATCGACTGCACTATTACACCGTGCCTTCGAATCACCTGCACGTTGGTGCTTGCGGTTCCGTCCCTGATGTCGTGGCGGGCTTGGTCCGGATAAGGAGTTCGCCCCGGCGTTGGCTGCGGCTATTCCTCATACGACGGGGAAACCCGATTGGTTTCCCCGGGAGACTCCCTCCCAAGCCGAAGATTGACATTGATTGTCAATCAACTGGAGTTCTTGGCTGAAAGACGGGTGGTCGGTTTATCAGACGTGATTTGGTGGATGCGTTGCACGGGTCGGAGAATTATCCGCGCGGGCGGGCCCAATCGTGAGGAACGATATGCCAACCGGGTCGGTTTTGGGAAGGCAGATAAAACAAGCTTCAAAAACCTCTTGGATGAAGCGATGTTTTATTGCGTGCGCCGCCAATGTTGATCTCCCAATCCGATCCGCGTTAGCGATCGCGGGAAAAACACCCGGGAAAAACGAGTGGAGTTACACCGGGGCGAAGATCGGGGATTGACGAACCTTGAACGAGCGGGGAAGGATCGCACGCGACGAAGCACGCCACGAATTTGGAAAAACGCAGGTCGGTCGGCGGCGCAAAAAGAGATATCGATGGCTCGCTACTTGCGAGTTGTGGATTGGACTGACGCCAATTGAAAATCTTCCTCTCTTTTT
>Ga0163217_1093376_pt1 | contig 16801 bp, 23 predicted proteins | sample SynspAceP_FD_185933 | JGI IMG/M metagenome (GOLD analysis project Ga0163217, IMG submission 185933) | Saline lake microbial communities from Ace Lake in Antarctica - Synechococcus sp. Ace-P (PacBio error correction) | ecosystem: Environmental > Aquatic > Non-marine Saline and Alkaline > Saline ... | reverse complement strand
GCCAGGTAAGCCTCCCAGATGCTCCCTGCTTCAAAGGTTGCGCTTGTCCTCTCGTTGTTCTATTGGGCATTCACCACATTGCCGCCTCCCATGTGGCAGGCCGCGCAATTTGGCGGAGAGAGCTGGCCACCAGGGCGCTATCCGCAGCAAAGCTTGGGGCTGCACCGAAGAGGAGGGCAAGACAGAGAGCGAAAAAGCTGACTCTAGGCGACGCATGGAAAAATCCGGGCAACGATACAAAAATAGGCCGGCAGTGGGCCTAGAAGCCCAAGCCGTGCCGGCCACGATCGATAAGATATCTGTGATCACCGGGCTTCGGCTTGCTCAGCTTCGAGGCTGATCAAGAAGGCAGGAGACCCGCTTCCACTCCACAATCACCTTGCCCACATGCCGGACAGCCTCCGGTGGGTTTTCGCACCAGTAGTTGAGTGTGCCCATTTCACTGAAGGTTTTTCCCAGGATTTCGCCCGGGTTGAAGGCCAGGCCGAGTGTCAGTCTCTTTACGTGGCCGTCGAAATCACCGGGCGTATGGGGCCAGCTTGTTGTTGACCAAAGCGGACGTGTTCGCCTTTGGCGATGGTCCAGGCTGCTGGGCTCAAAGCCGAGCATGCCCGAGTTCTGGTGGCCAACTTCACTTTCCACGGTGGCGGCATCGCGCGGGCAGGTCCAGCGAACCAGACCGCTGATCAGAGGCAAAAACAGAAGCGAGACAGGGAACGCAAACAGGCGGGAGCGCATGGCAAATCCAAAGAGGTTTGCAATTATCTAGGAAATGAACACCCCTTCAGGGCCATTGGTATCTCAGAGGTAGAAGCGTGGCTTACTGACGGGCCAGCCCTTGCGGGTCTCAAAGGCCAGCTCCAAGCTGGGAGCCAGGCTGGAACAAGCCCGAAAGCGCTCCGGTGGGCTGATTCGGCTGCACTGCATCGAAGGGGCGCTTGGCGGATGTCTGAAGCGATCCCAGGCGTCACCTCGATCGGCAGCCACCTTGATCAGGGCTTCGAATCAACAGCCGCTGAGCTGACAGGCCAAACGGGGCGGGAACATCCCGCGCCAGCGGCAGAGGCGGACTGACGGGTGTCGTCCACGCTGACCGCCGGCTGGCCGAGCACCAGGCGCCGCAAGCGCCCCCTGCCCCGGCCTCCGGGGTTGTTGTTGGGCCTGCAGGTCAGATTCAACGCAGACCCGGGCGATGTCTTCCGGCGTGGATCTGAAGTTGGAAGCTGGCCCTCAGCCCGGCAGCCAGCGGGCTCAGCCGACAACCAGACGCACCACCTCGTTGAGCCCGCGGTGAGTAACTGGTGGCAAGGCTGCTGCCCGGTTGCCACAATTCCACCGAACATCGAGGTGGAAACACCCGCCACGATCCCTTCAGCGAGGGGAGGGTCTCTGAGCGCTGGCGCAAGGCAGAGGCGCTGGTGTGTTTGGCATTGTATTGTGTCGGCCGTTATGGCCGCCGTTGTCTCCAGGGCAGTCTAGGGTGTTGATGATCGTCTTGGTCGAGGATGCTGGCGGTGGGAGAAGTAGATCACCTGCTCCAACCTGGCGGGTCGGTCGCCCCAGCAAACTCTTGACGGCCACCACGTTCACCATGATGGGCCACGCTTCGGAATCCACCCCAGGCCGTGGCCGTTGGTGGATCAGCCGCTGGGGCCGAGGCAATCGCGCGCGGCGTGGGTGGCCTCCTTGGTCGCGCAGATATCCGACCACCAGCAGGGTGATTGCGTGGGATCGTGCGAGGAACGCTGGGGTTGTGGTTGTGTAGCTTGGCAGGGTCGCGCAAGCCACAGCAGCAAGCTCCAATCGGATTACGCGGTTACAACTTGCTGGGCGATCGCCTGACCGGCACGCATTGCCACTGCGCCGGTGGTCAGAACGTTGGCCGGAAGCGCTCATAAAACCAGCGGCTCCGATTCAATTCATTCACGCGTTTTGCCGGCCCTTCAAAGAAACACCCGGGCATTCTCTTCGGGTGGCCCGCAGGATGCCGTGGCGAGGTTTGAGGATGGGGCGCCGGCCCCTGGCCTTTGAGCCACCGTGTCGACCACCCGGGCCACGGATCGCCTCGGGGGTGCAAAACAAACAGCCCGGATCCACATTGCCCTGCACACCGAGAATGTTCCGGCAGGCGCGGCAAAGGCCATCGGCCATATCACGGTCCAATCCAACGAGATTGAATCCGACCCCCGGTGTTAGCCATCGCTCCAGCACCCCCGGCACTGCCAGAGAGTATAGAGAATCAGGGGGGTGTCGGCGTGGGTGGCCTTCACCTGATCCACCACCCGTTCTGGTAGGGGGCGGCAAGACGTCGTAATCGAGGGGGCTGAGCTGGCCGCCCAGGAGTCGAACAGTTGCACCACCTGGGCGCCGCTGTCGCATCTGTAGCCGCACATAGGTGGCGATCGCATCGGCCAGGATGGCCCAGCAAAAAACTGGTGCAGCAGGCAGGCTCCTTGGAAAAGCCATCGCCCTTGATCAACCGCATTAACTAATTCTTGCTGCTTTTGGGCCATTCCACCGCATAGGGCGGCCAGGGTCCAGGGGCTCCGACGAAGCCGAGCACGGCCGCCTGATTGCCCCACGCTCTGGCGCAGCCGCCCGAACACCTCTCACCCACAACGGCAGTGCCTCGGCCGCGGTTCAGCGCCCCAGAGGCCTCCACCTGGCCCGGTGCGGATCGCGGACGATGATCGGCCCCCTTGCTTTCAACGATGTCGAAGCAATGCCGAGCCCGGGGCAGGGGCTGAGGATGTCGGAGAAAAGGATTTCACCCCATCGGGCGCAAAAGCCCGGAACGGTTGCATCGAATCTCGAGAGAGATCGGCGTTTTTCAGAGCCGCTCGCGGAAGCCGGGTGGCGATCACGCAGCTCGCGATACACCTTTCATATAACGGCCGCCTGGCGCATCATCCACACTGGCGCCTCTCCACCTTGCTCACCTCTGGGCGCGCGCAGCAACAGGAAGGGTTCGGCCATGGCGGGCATATCGGAGGCGGGGTCAGAAGCGAAGCCAGGGGCGAACCGTACCCGACCAGAGGACGCCTTCAGCGGCTTCGTCAACAGCGGACCCCGCTGCGTTCCGCATCCCTGCGGAAACACCAGCACACTCAGCGGCGGACAGAACAGAGATCGAGCGAATGGCTGTACGCCGTGCATTGGCGGCGGCGTCGCTGAACTTGCCACCGCAGATTGCCGAGGTTGCGCCGCCCGTTATCGGCTGCCGTCGGTGTTGAACAAACTTCGGCATGAGGCAAGCCTCCAGCGGGAACACCCGATGCCGGTAATGGTCGTGCGCCTGAGGCAGAAGTGGCCCACCACACCAACCAGCTGTCCGTCGCCGCTCACCCGGCGCATGGAGTGATCACCGAATGCGGCTGCTCGCTGCAGTCAATCCACGTGGAAGCCGAACTGAACAAAGTCGTCGCGCCCAGAGGCCGGCTCGGCCCGGTAGAAGCTGTTGAGGTCATCGACCAGGTTCAACAGGCCCTGATGGGGATCGAACTGCGAGCAGATTCCATTCAATGATCCCCCAGACATTCCTTCGGCCCCGACCGAAACTCCATGCCCATGAAGATGGTTTTCTTGCCGGGATGGGGTCCACATGAAGGCCAGCAGGGCGCGCACCATTGGCGAAACTTCTGCCAGTTCATCGCCGGCATCTTGTTGAGCAAAATGCTCTTGCCATGCACCCCACTTCATCGTGGCTGAGGGCCAGCATGAAGTTCTCGGTGGTAGTGATACCAGATCGAAAAACTGATGTTGTTCGGTTGGAACTGACGCATCACGGATCTCAAAAACTCGAAATATCGAGCATGTCGTGCATCAAGCCCATGTTCCACTTCAGTTGAAATCCCAGCCGCCCAGGTGGTGGGCTGGTCACCATCGGCCAGGTGGTGGATCTTTCGGCGATCGACCAACGCTCGGGAAGTGCTGAAACAGGCACGGTGTTGGCCTGCTGCAGAAAGGTCACGGCTTCGAGATCTCTCGGCGGCCGCCCTCTCATTGGCCAGCCACTCGCCATCGGGGCCGAGGTAATCCCGATAGAGCAATCGAGGCCCACCCGCATCCACCCGAGATGCCATCGATATGAAATTCCTCAAACCAGTTAGATCAAATTGGCCACAAGGAAGTTGCGGCCTCATTGCGGCTGTAATTAAAATCAGGGCCCCATTCCTTGTGCTCACGATGCGGGGATCGGCATTGCTCATAGAGATGCAGCCATCGAAGGGGAAGGGCCAGGGCCATGGCCTGTCCTTGGGAAATGGCCTGGAACCCAGTCGAGGCAAACAGGCCAAGGCCCACCGCATGCAGCGGTTCCACGAAGGCCCGGAATTCGTCGGGGGCTGCCGAAAGCGGCTGGTGGGGGCATAAAAGCCGGCCAGCCTTGATAGCCCAGGACCATCAAAGGGCATGCTCGGCGCATCTGCAGCACTCAATGTGGTGAAGCGCGTGCCACCACGTAGGGAATAAGCCGATCGGCCAGCTCGGCGTAGTGTAGCAGGCGAGCACCGGGCTTGAGGATCGGACCGGCGGCCACGGTTGCCTCGGCGTGCCATTCGGCCTCCAGGACAAGGCTCGTCGGAAATTGGGGGAAAAAAAGGGGGGGGGGGGCCCCCATTTTGGCGCCCAAATTTTTTTTTTTTTTTTTTTTTTTTTTCCCAGCTGCCTAAGTGCCAGTTTCATAGGACGCTGATCGGTTGATCGAGTGGATCACGGCGTCCCGCTGTCAACCCAGGCCTGGGGATCGCTCCAGCGAAAATTTGGCCCAGCTGGGGACACCAACCGAGCCCGTCTGCGGCCGTATTTCATGCCTGAAAACCATAGGGGTCGGCTTTCTGTAGCAGTGCCCCTCGGGGCTGACGCACCATTCGTATTGTAGGGACGGGCCCAACGCAAGCCGGGAATGAAACAGCTCCCAGATGCCGCCCAGCCGTTGTTGCATCGGATGAGTGCGCCATTCCCAGTTGTTGAAATCACCGAGCAGCGCACGCTTGCGCGCGTTGGGTTGCCCAGAGGGCGAACTTGAACCCGGGCACACCACTGCGCTCGCGAGGGTGGGCACCAAGACGCCCCAGATGTGGTGGTGGTCTGCCTTCGGCCGAACAGTGCGGATCCAGTTCACCCAACCACTTCCGGCGGAAGGCCAGGATCTTGGCTGGATGTGCGGTGATGCTGCCCACTTACCTCCAGCTGGTAGTGCAGGCCAGGCATCGTGTCGAAACTCTGCTTCAAAACAACCAGGGGGTGGTGGGGGCGTGGGCCGTGGCTATGTGGCTTCGCCGTCGAGCAACAGGGCCACGGACTGGGCTTCCGGCATCCAGGCCTTCACCACCCAGCCATCGCCCAGGGGTTGGGGGCCGAGCACCGCGAACGGATGGTCGCTCCCGCACTCCCCCAGCCGGTTGTCCTGCTTCAGCGCATCCCGTCGAGGCTGGCGGGGAACATGGAAGGCAGGCATCCGAAAATCAAACCCTAGACGGCAAGGCAGATCCCTCAGCCGCTTTGGTTTGGAAGTCGAAGTTCTGTGTGATCAGGCAGCCGCAGCCACACCAGTGTCCTGATTTCGTTCAGGAAAATCACGCCGATTATGTGACCACTGGGTCAAGGAGTCACGAACAGGTTGTCGGTGAGTGGCTGAACTGGGTGGTGACGGCACCAGTTGCTGTTGCCGCCGTTCACTGGCCAACCACCGTGCCGCGAATCCCGCTGAAAGGCTGCGGTGAGTTTCTCCAGATCCTTCCAGCGTGAGGCAGATCCTGGGGGCTGATTCGTCTGCCATGAAGCTGGAGAGCCAGGGCGCGGCCTCGATCAGTTTTCCTTCACTAGTGCGTCACGAAATTGGAGGCCAACCTTCTCGATCGGCGTGTCCATACAGGAACGTTATCCAACCCAGCAGCCGGCCCTGCCATCATACGAGCACCAGGATCAGCGGTCTGGGGACCCCTTTGCGGTGACCAAGCACAGCTTCAACCGTGCTTCGTCGGCGCCGGTGAGGCACCTCTTTGATGCGAAATACTGAGGAATGCGGATCGCGCTGCTTGAGGCGTTTCTTCACGCGCTCCAGCGTGCGTCGACCGTTGCAGATCCGGTGAGAGCAGGGCGGCGGGCGGGGGCGGCTCGTAGATCGCCTGGCTGTCTTCGCGGCGCAATCCCTGGTGATGGTCGTCTCCGCTGAGCTGCGGCCTGGGCGGAGGGGGATGCCGTCTGGCCCGCAACTGGCGGATAGCCGGAACACAGCACCAAAAGCCGAGAGCGCGCGATGGCAGCAGGGGCACGCAGAGTCACAGTGTCGACGAACGATCAGCCCAGTTTGGACCGATCCGATCGGCTGCAGCCACAGCTTCGCTCGGAGAGCATCAACTGAAGGGTTGATCACCCGGTGGCGGGGCCCACCGCTCGGGCCAGCTGATCCGGATTACCGCTTGATAAACGGCGAATCTGGGGCCAGGCGCACCAGCCAGGACAGGCCGCAGGCGCTTCGCCGGCTGGCAGAGGCGGCCCGCCAACGGCTGGAAGACCAGCACGCGGGGCGTTGTCGGCGCTGCGGCCTCAGGGCGGGGAAACGGGCCACCGCCGTGCTGATCTGCCACACCTGGCGACCGCCCCGCGCGACGATCGACAGGGCCGCACCAGAGTCGAACCGGGCTGTCGGCTGCCACTTCCAAACTCCAGCCGGGGGGCGCCCCGCAGAGTCAGCCCGCGTTCAAAAGGTCCCGCTGCTGAAGCAGGCCACATCGCCGCGGCGGTCCCAGACGGCGCGCTCGGCAGGTCCGGCATCGAGCCCAGGTTCCGCCCACGCGCCTGGCACGGGGCGCCAAGGGTCATGGACCAGCCAGATGTTGCCGCCGCTCCCCCTTCCCCGGCCGCAACAGGCGCCCTGCATCGCCATCCGATGCAGCCAGACCCTGGACGCCCCAGGCGCCAGGCGCCACACCCTCTGGATTGGCAGGGGTCAGACGGCTGGGGCCCAGTGGACGGTTGTCAGATCGGCAACGAAGAATAACACACACAACGGGTGTGGCGGCGCCGACCCGCGCAGGTGGTGGTCGAAGAAGGCCAAGCTGCAAGCGATCGAGCCGCCGTTTCCAATCAAGATGGGTTCCAGTCCCCGATCCGCAGCAGGGGGTCACCCGGCGCGGAGGCTGCGGTCCTGCAGATCGGAAAATCCCTTCGAGCCTGGGCATCCACCAGCCCCGAGCAACAGCATCGGTTGACGCAACAGCGTCTCGGAGGGGTCATGCACCGGTCCAAACGTCAGCATGGCCGGGATCGAGGCGGGAACCAGCCCAAAAGCCCATGCCGCCTGGTTCATGCCGCCGCTTCCAGCAGGGCAGGCCGTCCTCAAGGAAGGCGCGCTTCGCAGGTGTGGCGGATCGCCTGCCATGCCATCTCCTCACGCGGCGGCGCACGCGTTTCGCGTCAGCCTGCACCGCGGGCCCAGGCCAGGCCAGCGCCAACGATGGGCTAAATATCCGCCGCGCGTCGCGTGGGCCCAGTGCAGCCGTTCATCAAGAGGCCAGCCATCGCCGGACGCCAGGCAATCGGGCGTCCGGATCGTGTGGGTCGTTCCACACAAGGAGCCTGGTGAGGCCGCTTAGGGTAGAGAGAAGCCATAGACAGCCAAGTCGGCCATTTGGATCCAGGCAAGGAACTGCGGCCCAGGCCAGGGCGTGCCCATCGCCTTGCCGTCCTGGGCGGAAACCGGCAAAGCTGCCGGTCCGAGTCAGCCACGCCCAGGGCAGCAGCGTCATGCACGGCAAGCCAGATCAGCCGACTGGCATACAGGTGGGGTGGGCGCTGGTCACCGTTGGAGCGATCGCGCCCGAGGGTACATAGGGTGGTAATGAGGGCTGCACGCAAATGGCCGCACCAGCAAACCACCGGAGCAAAAGCCGCCCACGGGCCGGCTTCCCAGATGCAGGGATGCCAGAGCTTCACCCCATCGGGACAGGCAGGGCAATCCAGCATCGAACGCACTCCACCGAAAGGGGGGAGGCACTTAGCGAAACGTCGGGCAGTAGACAGGCCAAACAACGTAAGGATGATACCAATTTACGCGTCGGAGGGCTGAGCCTGACGGCGCCCACCATGGCGATCGCGGGGAGGAGGAACGAACCCCCTGGCTGTTTGAGCTTGCGAAAATTCGGCGCAGAGACTTTTGGCTACCTGTGGATTCTGCTTGTACGGAACGCCAGGCAAGGAGAGGCCGCGATCGCCGAGCGGCGGAACGCCGTGGCGAGAGCACAGAAACAACGGGCCAGGCCGAGGCGGAGGCAGATCAACCAGAGGAAGAAGAACTCGAAGGAACACCAAGACGATCACCGAAAAGGGGATACACACCATTTCAGGCGTACCCCAGGCTTTACGCGCCCGTCGGGTCAGTTTCTGCGCAGCGGACAGGTGCTGCGCCGGGCCGCACGTGAGTCATGGGACTAAGTCGTCTGCGCGTACCTATTCGGGACAGGGTTGAGCGAGTCAAGGAGCGTTGAGGCCGGCCGAGTTGACCACTCCAATTATCTGGGGGGAGAGCCTGGCCAGGCCATCGCAAGTGGCGATGCCGGCATAGAGCAACAGGGCGCATTCCGACGCGGCGCCAGGGAATCCCACGATCAAGCTGGCCTAGACACGCGCCAGCTGATCAGCGCGGGTTCTAAGAGCCCATCGGGAACCGACGCAGCTCAGCGTCGCTCAGCTGGAGCCAGGGACTGCCAGAATCAAGATGGAGCCAAGGTTCAAGCTGGCGTGTCACTAAGGAAGTGAAAGCCGACCAGCTGTGGCCGATGCGGATATGGCGAAGCCGCAGCAAGCAAGGGCCAACCTCGCCCCGGTTTGATGCGGGTGGACTCGGGCACAACATCCACCGGCCGGCTTGAGACCGGAGCCCGGATTCAAACCCGGCGCACGCACAGATGACACAGACACGGGGCTGGAGCTGGCCAATTGCCGCGCAGGTCAGGCAGATGTTATGAGCTGGGGGCAAAAGATCGGGCGAAGGCAGATCGGCCCGCAGCGGTGGCTACCCACCGGTTGTGCCGTTGTCGGAACACGCAGTCGGCTGCCGTGACCGGCCCCGCTCCACCAGCAACCCGAAGGGCGTGTGTAGCTGATGCGAAAGGCCAGACAAGACAGCGACAAAACAGGGCGGTCGCAAGCTGGTGAATGACCCACCAGGCGAAACGCGATTCCAGCCAGAGACAAAATCGACGGACCGATCAACAGCGGCCAGCACACCGAGGCGGACACCCAGCAATATTGCCGACACGGTCATAGCAAGACAGGATCAACGGGCATGGGGGGGGCTTGGGCGGCAATGAAATCAACCTTATAGATTGCGGGAAACCTCAAGCGGTAACCAACAACGTTCCGATGGGGTTGCCGAAGCTGAATTGGACACCCACTCCCCTCCGTTAGTGGACGGCAGTGTGGCTTCGGTGCGGGAAACAGCGGATCGGCATCATGTTCGGCGGCTACCGACTATTTAGGGCGTTGGACAGGCTCTATCGCCACCTCGCGCCCGGACCTTGGAACGCCAATCGGCAAGGGGGCCATCCGCTGAACTGGCCCCTAAATCAGGTGCGACTGGGACTGGCCATCGGGCCGAGCCGGTGAGGCGGTCCCGCCGATACACTCCACAGGCCGCAGCCCAGGGCCTATGGGAGGTAGCGATGCCCCCTGGCCAGCCTTGTTCAGGGGGTGCCCGTGGTCCAGCTGGCCGTGCAGGCGCAGCCTTGAGCTGGACCCAACCGCCAGGGCCAGTTTCGGGTGTTCAGCGCGTCAAGGACCACCCCCCCCCGGCTGGCCCTGCAGGCGTGCGGCCGTCGAATCCTGCAGCGTCGCGGTAAGCCGCAATCAACCTGGAGAGCTCGGATGGACGGTGGGCTGACTTCCGCGCGGCGCTCCACGCAGCGATCACTGGTCGGAGCAGACCCTAGTTGCCGGAAGACCGGCTTGGCTGCAGTAAGGTAGAGCCCGAACTGGGACACAGGAACAGAAAAGTGTCACAGCCAACAACGCTCAAGAAAAAACCCAAAAAAAGCTGTCAAAAAAGAGCAAGCCAAGCCATTGGCCGGCGTCTGCTCCTGCTGCCGCAACAACCAGGGCAGCCAGCGCCAGCGTTGGCTGGATGGTGCTGCGCCGAGCCGAGCGACTCGCAACAGCTGCAAGGCGCTCGCGTGAACCCAAACGCTTAGAGCAGAAGCACTGAGAGCTTCGCTGCAGGCAACAATGAAGATCAGAACGCCTCGCAGCTGCGTGCTACGGAGGAGCGCGCTCAATGCTGAAGCAGGCACCCGCCTGGCCAAAAAAATGAGGAGGAGCAAACTGTGGAGAGGGTGTCACTCATAACGGCAGGCTGGAGCTGAGAGCGTTGTTTGAACTTGCGCGCTCACCGCCGAGACCCCAGAGACGCGGCGGGACCAACTCGCCTTTCGACGCTGCCAAGCGGCCCCTGGCGACCAAGCCCCGGCTGGAGACGCCGGGACAAAATTCCGCTCGGCGCGGCGAACCCCGGACCAGCCCGGAGCCCTTGGTTTCGCGCACGGTTCTGGCCGAACTGGCGCCAGTCGCTGACGCTGCGGCCCTGGCTAGCTTCAGCACTCAAACTCGGACGCTCGGAACGCTCCTCGCTGGACCGTTGTGCCCCGCTCAACCTCGATAGCCGGGCCTTGGAGCTACATCCTCGTGAATGGGAGTCGCGCCATGGCCTGACAATCCCTGCTCGGCGGAAGCGAGCAAGGGCTGAGCGCGCGTCTCCAGTACTCAGCCGGCACACTGGAGCAGCCCGATGCTGACGCAGTTCTGGCCCAGGCCGGGCGGGCCCCTGCCATAGGAGATCGAAGGCCCGCACGGAGCTCCCGCCGGCTCAGGGAGCTGGGCACGACATCAGCAGCCAAGCAGTGCGGGCTCAGAGATGGCTGAGCTGTGAAACCAGCGACGACCGTGGCTCAGCCGGACACACGGCGGCCAAGCCGGTGGACCACTAGGGGAGAAAGCAACACCATAAGTGCGTCTACACGAGCTTAATCAGAGCGAACTGGGAACGAGAGTGGACAAGGAGAAGCCCTGAGTGGGCCGCCAGAGCGGGTCCCTGACCCTTGCAGCTGCAGAAGCGCGGAGCGAGGGCTAGTGGCAGGCAACCTGGACCTGCCTAGTCGCGGCGCCGCCGGTTTGCGCTGCACGGACTCAAGCCCCATGCTCGGGTTGAGAAAGAGGGGAGACGGACAGGCGACGAGGAACACGAAGAGTAAAAGCAGGGCAAAAGGAAGACGAGAAGAGGAATCGAAGGCCAGACTCTCCGCAACGCCAGGCGGGCAGCATTGCGTGGTTTCGTCGCAGACCTATGCGTCACTGAGTGTACCAGCTCACGTGCGCAATCCAAGGTGGCGGAGCCGCTTATTCGTAAGGACCGGGCGGGGGTCGCAATCACGGGCCAAGTCCGGGCGGAAGCAGCCTTGCGCATGCGAGCCCAGGCGGCACCGCCAGGCGAGCTGCGTAGCACCGCCTCCAGCCGAATCTGGTTGCCCAACAGGTGCGTGCTGGAGCGACGCGAAAGCAGTAGGCATGGTCGGCAGCCCCAGCGCTACCCAATCGGGTGGCGGAAGCAGTTCCTTCGACGACTCGGTGCAGGTCGGCCCAGGGCCGCGCAACACCGATCAGGCACAGAAAACGGAACGGGATATAGAAACGAACCCAAGAAGTGGCCAGGGAACAGCCATGCGATTCAACCGCTGGCGGCCAAGCGGCGCGCTCCACGGTGCGCGTCCCGATGTGCATGAGTGCTGGGCAGGAAACTCACCGGCCAGCGGCGGAATCCGCGAGCGGTTGTTTCCAGCTCAAGAGGGTCGCTTCTGAGCCGCTGCAGAGGAGTTTGGGACCACAACCAGTGGACAGGACAATGAAGCTCTTCCAGCGCCCAGACTGGAGGGTCGACCGAGCTGCCCACTGGAGATTGTTCAGGCCAAGCTGCTGGGAGCGTGGCCGTTTGAACCCAGGGCGAGTCACCGCTGCGCCAGGGGGCCGGGCCGGAGAATCATGGGCACGGTGCTGATTGAAACGTCGGGAACGATCGACACCCAGCTCAAGGCTGCAACATGGCCAAAGAGCGCCATTGCGCCTCCAGAGTGACCCAGAGGAATCTGGCGATGCGCTCTGCAGGGATCTGGCGCGGGCCTGCAGTCGATGCCGAATCTCCACGCGTGCCTGTCTCCAGACGATTCGGGCAGCTTACAGACCTCCGATTCTGGCCGCCAAGGGCATGCTCTGGCAGAGGGCGCCGACCAAAGATAGCGCTGGGACTTGAGAAGCCAATCTAGGTGGTGACAGAATCCAGGGGCCCGTCAGCAGGTGGTCAGGGTTCCATTTGGATCGATGGGGCCAGTCAGCTGCAGCCTGGGCTCTCTTCACCCCGTGCCGCCAGCTTTGCGCCCGTTCTCTATGAGAGGGTCGTAAGTACCAGATCCACAGGTGATAGAGAGCAGCTTCTGGAACAACCGATCGCGCTGCGCGAGGGCTTCTTGAAATGGACACCCACGCTGAATAGAACGGAGAGAATTGTCGCTGGCGGGGAAGCAACAACCTGAATGTCACAGGGTCGCCGCCTGCGCAGAGAGAGGTGGGCGGCGCTGAAAACAGCGTCGAATCTGATCGCTGCAGATGCCCGGATCCGTGGCAGGGAAGGCTTGCGCTGCGGCTATCGAGTCGCGGCAGATGCCTGCGCTTTCTTCAATGGGACATGTCGCGGGCGAGACGATCTGCAGGAAAGGACAGCGCTGAGCCTGAAGATGCTCCGTTGCGCGGACAGCCTCAGCCAGCCAGGGCAACGGCTTCCTGCGCTTCGCGAGGGCGAAACTCGCTGGGCGGCCAGGAGGTGCGAACAGCATCGAAGCAAACGATCCTGTTCGAATTTCGAAGAGCTCTAAGTCCAGAGTTCAGCGCTCCGTGGTGAAAGGGCACGATCAAGGTGGCGGCTTTGGGGCCTCACGAAGTCACCAGCTCAGCGCCCGAATGCCCGCTGGTTGTGGAGCATCAGCCAGGCCGCATTCGTGTCCCCCACTCGGAAGCCGACATCGATGGCGAGCGCTGGGAATCGGCGGAGCCTGCGTAAGCCGCTTGCTGGCGCGAGCCTGCAGGTCACAAGGAAGCATCCGATGCTCAGCGCTGGTGAGCCTGGGCCGCCAGCGACGATGCCCAATGGCATGTCGAGCCGGTGCGGTCCAGCAGTGGTTGGGAGGAGAAGATGGGACTTCCAAGCAGCCCTTGTGATTGTTCGTCCCGGGAGGTGGAAACAACGCCGGCCTGGCGGTGTGCGGCAGGCGATCGCCCATATTTCTCCATGTGCGCGGCGTGTATGTATCGACCTTGGCGTTCTCAGCTGGGTCGCCCCTTATGCTGGCTGGTGTGTCGTCTGCAGCTCTCGTGGCCACTGTGCAAGACGGGTCGATGGCGGTCACCTCTCAGACTGGCCGCAATCGTGACACAGTATACCTCTTCGGCAGGGGCTGGTTGCGGCTGCTGAAGCGGGAAGGACTGAGTTTCTTCACCACCCCAATTTCACCCTCGATCGCCGACGCGCCGAACCGTGGCGGTGTTCACCCCGTCCCAGGGGCTGGTAGCCCGTCCTGGACATCGCTCTGCGCACCCGCATCATCCGAACCCTTGAAACACTGGCAGTCGCAGCGCGTCTCACGGATCTCTCGCTGCCGGTGATTTCACCCCTTGACCAGCTCAAACTTGGATTCGCGTTGTGTCAAGGTGAGCGGCCCGGCCGATATCGGAATCGCGCGAGTCGTTCGAGACTGCGCAGCCAACCCGCCCATCTTACGAGCATGATCGACTGGTGGCAACCTGATCCAGCACCTACAGGAGGTGACGAATACGTGGCGGGGCTCAGCGGCCAGGCAAATGGCCGGTGCGGCCCTGGCCACGTGGTGGCAGACGCCTGCTCTCGCAAACGTTGTTGAGCAGCCTCACCGCATGCCCTGGTCAAGCCGGATTCAGCTGTCGCGATCTAGTCCCACCTTCGTCAGCCCCGTCGGTCACACGAAGATCTGAGAAAACAAGACCCAGTCCTGTTCCGAGGTGGTGAGCTGGGCACTGAACTGGGTCTGGACCTAGCGACCGTTCACTTCTCAGGTGCTGGCCGCCCCGAACCGCAAAGCGACATCCCCCCGAGCTCACCCTCCGCGACCAGGCACCGACAACAATCGGCCTCCGGGCACGTTCGACCCGAAGCGTGGAGACAGCTGCAAACTGTTACATTCGGCTCTGAGTGGACTCCCCACCCCAGCCTAGATCCGGTGTCGACATCGGCGCAGGGCACGCGATTCAAGCGAGCGCCGCTTTAGCTCCACAGGGCACGCTAGGCGGAATGCTGCATTGGCCCACCACCTCAGCGGCCCGCCTGGGGCCTTGACCACGGCCCTGGTGGAGGCGATCAGCGTCCTCGACCCGCAACGCCAGGCGGCGACTTTGTGGGCGTGGGCTGCCCGGCCCAATGGATCGCGGCAGCGGGTGGCCCGCTCTGCAATCAACCTGCCGGGCGCGTGAGGTGCCGTTGGGCCGCCTGGCTGGAGCCCCCTGCTGAAACGGCGGTCACGCTGGGTCAACGACCGGCAAACGCCGGCCACCTGGGCGAAGCCTGCCGGCGCGCCCGGGGGTTACGCCAACGTGCTGCTGCTCACCCTGGGTACGGGAGTGGGAGTGGGCGCTGCTGGGCGGGAGCTTGTTCAACCGGCCATGGTGGCGCCGCCTGCGAAAACCGGGCCTGATCGGCTGGATCCGGCTGGGCCTCCCTGCAAACAGCGGCAATCGGCGCTCCCTGGGAGCAGTACTGCAGCAATCAGCGCGCCGGCCGGCTCAGCCCCGCTTGATCCCGGCGAACTTCTGCCGCCCGGCGCCGATGCGGTTGGGGGCGAAGCCCTGGCCATCTGGGCGGAATTTATGGGGGCCTGCCTGGGAGTGGGGATCAGTTCCCTGATCTACGTTGCCACCCGGAACTGGGTCTTGCTCGGCGGTGGCCTCAGCGCCGCCAGCCACCACTTTCTGCCGGCCCTCTGGCGTGAAGTGGAGGAAGCGGGTGCTGCCTGAAAGCCGCCAGCGGCCTCCAGATCCGGCGCTGTGCCCTGGGCAATGGGGCCGGCCGGCTGGACGGCGAAACCGCCCTCCTCGATCGGCTGGATGATGGTATGCCCTTCTGTTCTGAATCCATTCCCGATCCGTCCCAGGATCCGTCCCCGAACGAGCGCCGATCGTGCGTGCAACGGGCCAGCCGCCGGTGGGCGTCAAGGCAGCGAAATGGCCCCTGGCCCAGACCAGTGAACAGCCTAACGGCAGGCAAGGCGCTGGGACGGCCATGGCTGGCGCCCTGGAGAAGGACGCCGAGGCGCGATCGTGGCCGCCAACCGGGCTGATCTTGAGGCCGCCGAGCACGACCAGCTGGCGGCTTGCGTTGCTGGGGCGGCTGGAAGCTGGATAACAGGCGCAAACTCTCGGACGGCCGATCGCTGGGCTGCGCACGGTGGCGGCCCCTGGCCGATCCGCTCGGGCTGCCGCCATACTGCACCACCGATACTCGACCTGAGCCTGGTCCTCGCAGCGGGTCAGCGTGCCGCTGGGGGTGGTGGGGGTGATCTTGAGGCGCCGCCCCGATGCGGTGATCCAGATCGCCGCCCTGGCGAAATCCCCGCTCCGCAAACGGGCGCCAACCTCAAAGGAGCCCGCAGAGGCCAGCCGCAGGTTGCCAGGCGATTGCTGGAGCGCTCCACAGGGGGCTGGAGGCACGGCCGTGGCGCCAGGCTGCCTGGCGTTGCTCACATCCACGCGAAGAAAGCCTCGGCCTGCTCAGGCTCGATGGCCTGGGTGGATCTATCATTCCGCGCGGCTCGAAACGAACCTTGGGTGCAGTTCATCCAGCACCACACCCGCATTCCCCGTGCTCGGCCATTGCCGGATGGGATCTGCCATCAATACGTCGACGGCGGTGAACCTCGATCAAGGCGTCTGGCGATTCTGCGTCGGACAGCAAGACCAGTTACGCCGGGCAGCCTCAGCCAAGTGGACCGAAAAGCGCCTGACTGGTTTCACGCAGGAGGCTGGCTGCCGCCTTAACTGGAGCGGGGCGATCACCGGCCTTCACTGCGGCCGGCCGCTGGAGCTGCGCGGCCGATCCAGCCGCCTGCTTGCCCTAACGGTTGTCGAGGCCAAGGGCCAAGCCAGCGCAGGGATGGGTTCGACGGATATTCGAGGCCTGGGTGGTGGCGAGTGAAAGGTGGTGGCCAGCCCTGAGGGGCAGGCGATGCGCACCATCGCCAGCTCGAGCTCCCCGGCCACAACCGAAGCTGATCGTGTTACCCACCAACCACGACACCGCCCGAGTGCTTCCTGGCGCAACAGTGGACAGTGCCGGGGCTGTTTCACCAATTGCTCCAGCCGCTTCGCCGATGCTTCCGACTACGGGCTTCGGGCGCTGAGGCTCGGGCAATTTCAAGCACCCAGGAACCATGCCGGCGACGGGGGCCCTGTGGGTGCTGGAGGCCTGATCAACTACGTATACCGGGCTTCGCGTGGCCACTCGAGCCAGAAATCGCCGCCGATTACAGGCGGCGAGCAGTGGGCGCCGGGATGCTGGCAAGCTTGCGTCCAGTCTACCGCCATCGCCCCCTGCCGCTTTGAACGGCCTGGGAGAGCCCCTGGGGACGGATGCGATCCATATTCGCGGGCTTGCGGCTCTGGCCCATGTGGGGCGATATCTGGAAGAAGAGCGGCAACTGGGTTCAGTGGTTCGAGCTGGCTATCTCTCTCTGGT
>Ga0163217_1057963_pt1 | contig 16805 bp, 12 predicted proteins | sample SynspAceP_FD_185933 | JGI IMG/M metagenome (GOLD analysis project Ga0163217, IMG submission 185933) | Saline lake microbial communities from Ace Lake in Antarctica - Synechococcus sp. Ace-P (PacBio error correction) | ecosystem: Environmental > Aquatic > Non-marine Saline and Alkaline > Saline ... | reverse complement strand
GCCCAGTTCTAGGCAGATTTTCTTAAAAATCGATCATATAAATAATATGCGGGAAATGAGATTAGCAAATCTGATGAAGAATATCCAAGATTAGTTGTGAGTTCTTAAATAGTTGCTTACGATCAATAAGATTAGTATTGATACCAATAGGCTAAGCGTGTGAAAGGAAGAAGTTGAATTATGAATTTTTTGAAAGTTGCCCAAACTGGGGGATTCTTTTTAGGTATAAGCAATATTTCTTTAATCAATTACTTGGCAAAGCATTGCAAACAATCCAATAGGTAATAGAATCCAACCAAACAGCGGAGAATTAGCTTATAGTAGCCTCCAAGATACGATTAATTCTAAAAAAATCTTTTCTTGCCTAAGGGTTTTGAGTAGGTAGATTGAATTGCACTGTGCTTAAAAATAAGATCGCGATAATCGTAATTGTTGTATTGTCAGATATTTATCTCGACGATGTCTCTTATTATTGCAGCAGTCTCTCAAGATTTCCAAAGGTAAAAATTAGGCTAGAAAAAGCTTCGACCTCTAGGAGAGGACAAAGGATTTGATGTCTGCAGTTTTTAGGACTCGGACACAAGAAAATTGTAGGTCTGCCGAAGTGGTACGCTACACTCACAATAAATGATCAAGGCGATCAGGGAAGGAAAAACCAACAGATAAAGATATAGGGCGATTAATAGCAGATTAAAATGCGAAGATCTAAACAAGCCTGAATTGGTGATGAAAGGATCCGAAGTGAGGTGGTCAATTTGCCCCATGCGGATTTCTAATGACGAGCAAAATAATTCCAAAAAACCATAAGAATCCAGTCTAAACTCTTCCGGAAGCAATAAAAATAAAAAGACAGGCAAAAGAACTCCTAAGATTTTCCCCAAAAAGTCTTCAACGCGCTTATGAATTTATTCAACATTTTAATGAAAATTGAAAAACGAAAGTTTACTTAAAATTTTGAGTCTTCGATAAGCTCGTCTCTTCATTCAAAATCGCTTACATCGGCGGGGAGGGGAACTTTGAAGAGCTCAAGAAAAACTCCACCCAGCTTTTCTGGCCATTATGGAGCAACTATTAAAAAGAATATTATCATAGAATTTAAAATCTGACAGGAGATTAGATCAGAAAGAAAGTTCTTTTTTTTGTTCAGTCATTTCTGAATTAATTTCTCACTGTTTTGATGGATTCCGATTGAAAGTATATCAGTTGAATGATTTGGTCAGCCAAGGCGGAGTTCCTATTGGAAATGATTCTAATTTGAGGCAGGAATAATGGGGGATGTTGGGTACCATTGGAATAATACCTTTTTCTTCAAAGGATACTTGCATAAGTTAAACTCGCTGGCGATAACATACTCAGATTAATTTTTTAAGAGAATTGACCAAAGTAGCATTCCTCAATCTTTCTCTTTGGCATAGGCTGTATATTACTACCAAAGCCTCCGTAGAGGAGTAGGGGAGGAATATAGAAAAAAGGAAAATAAATATTGATTCGACTGGATTTACATCCATAAGTGTAACAGATCTGAACAATCAAAATATTTACCTGTAAAATTGACCTTCCATCCTAAGAAAATCGCTTTAAAACTTCGTCTGAGAAGGAGAATTTGGCATTGATTCTGGAATCAAAAAAGCTTCGAGCCAGGAAGTAGCTTTGCCGCTTTTGACTTTTACTTTAACGCTTGCGTCAGGTTCCTCATTTCAGAACCTCCTCTTGGCGATTAAGGTTTATATTTTTTTTGGAATTTTGGATAGGGAATTGGATACTTGGATAAAATCTTTGCTTACTTATATGGAAAATAGGATAGCCTTCCCAAATCCTGATTTGATGTCAACTTATTCATGAGAAGATTAATTTCTTCAGCTGGCGGAACGTGGATTTGATTTTAGGGATTGAATCGAAAGAGGTTGCTCAGCAATTAGCACCAAGTTTTGTTGGGGATTTCATTCCAGCTTGGATCGATTAGAAGGATCTTAGAACGCTTTTACAAAGACTTTGCTCAACTGGTTGATATACCAAACTAATCCAGCACAGCCGGCTCGGGCGAATAATAAAAGTCGTAGGTAGTCCATGGGTAAAAGAAAATGGCTACCCTCAAAAGAGGTAGCCAATTTGAAATTAAGCTAAAGCTTTTTTTTACTCTTCGCAGTTCAGAATACAGCAACTGATAATCACTTAACGAAACCAATTTGTTGACTGCGTCAGCAATGTTGTAGTAGAAACAATCAATAGACTACTTCAAACAAATCGGACAACAAGTTCATGGAAGAACCATATATCCGATAGGATTTAGATAGACCAGCAAGTGTTGATGAAGATTTTCTTCAAAGGAACATTGCTCTACTCAAAGCTGGCTATTAGAATCCTTAGCAAGCTTTAGCGAATCACCACCAAATACTCATATACGATTGTATAAATAAGCCATGCGTAGAGATTTAATTCCCCACAATTTGATATTGTGTAATTACCTTTGAAGTCTCACCAATTGTAACTGCTACAAGGCATTACTACCGGAGGCAACATAAGCATTCGTTGAAGTGGATCCTTTTGCTCAAGATGGGCTTTTTTTAGCAAGTAGAATTCCACGAACATCAACGGAACAGTGGCAAAGTCCAACCACATATCTAATGCGGTTGGGCTACGTTCTGTTGCATGTAGAAATCTCTCATTAATAATAATGCACTGCTGCAATACCTGTAATGAGAGTGATACTAGAAAGCGAAGCTCCATTTTGCCTCGACAGGCCTACTTTCTACAAGAAAGAACACTGCTGAAGCAAGCATTTGCCATATAGCAATGAAGAAGGTAATGCTTACTGGGGTTCAGAGAGTAATGATTTTGCGTCTAGTCCCAACTAGATATCGCTGCTAACTTGATATTCATGATTTTCATTGGGTTGTGTTGATACTGAAATTTAATAACATTTGTAAATAAATGAAAATAATATTTCTACACACACACTCACAACAAAATTTAAACAAAAACCTAATATAGAGCTTATAAAAACAGGTTATAAACGTCAGATATTTGAGGATTGATAAAAACGATTTTTTTGTGGTATTTAATAATCGAATTTTTATTCTGCTGTTGTTTTCGGAGACTTTACATTTTTACTATCCCGAATATGCAGGGAAGAAGTTAGCATGAAGTTGACTTTTTTTACCTAATCTTGCAAACTTATTCTAAAAATATAAAAATCACCTTTATTGAGCCCCCATTTAGAGGGTTTTCCGATAAAATATGAGTGAAGAAAAGCTAAAATCCAAGAAGATACGGTTTAGCAGTATATTCGTTCTCGAACGGTTGAAGCGCTTCGAAAGACCTAGTATATCTGGTGACCGTATCAAAATACCATTCTATTTGGGAGTTGTAGATAATTCTATTGATGAGGCGTTGCAGGACATTAGCGATACGATCCGCGTGACGATAAACGAGACAACTCCGTCAGTGAGGATAACGGCCGGGTATTCGACGAATCGCACCGAGAAAGAGAAAAAAGTCCGCGCTGGGGTATACTTACGTACTCTCATGCTGGAGGCAAAATTCGAAAAGATACTACAAATTTTTCAGGCGGTTTTGCACGGTCGGAGTTTCTGTGTGAATGCTCTTTCGAAGATTTGAAAGGGTACGTGTTTGAAATGGAATCTTATGAAACGAAGAATTTGAAATAGGAGTTTCCTCATACTCTGCTGCAAGGTGGTGAAACGGATAAGGGAAACAAAACCATCAGTTCAAGCCTGACCTCATCCATCTTTTGCGATTACTGATACAAATATTGGTGAAACTGTAGGCAACCAGATTCGAGAGATGTCCTTTTTGAATGCTGGAATCCTATTTTTCTTGATGATCTCCGAGAAAAAGAGGATGATGGACTTTTAATCTGAGATGTTTTATTCTGAAGGAGGTCTGATCGAATTTGTGCAATATCTTGAATTGTCAGTAGAGTAAAATAGTTTCGAAGCTCCGATTTTATATCGAATCAAATAGGAAACGTACGGTACAAGTAAGCATTGAGCTATCAATAGCATTCCTATTTCGGAGAGTAATGTCGTTTCCTATGTGAATACAAAACCTACGAAGGTGTACCATGTAACTGGATCGAAGAGCCCTAACTAGGACTTTGATCCTATGCGATAAGCAGGAATGCTCGAAAAAATTGGGAAAAGTGCGAAGTTTCCGGAGACGATTTAGAGAAGGCTAACAGCAGTATTTCCGTGAAGGTTCAAAGAGCACGCCAATTGAAGGTCAGACCAAAGGAAATGGGTAACTCGGAGTGGTAGGGCGCAGTTTGTCTGCCGTTCAGAGACCGTACAATCATGGTTTGGTAAGAAACATCGCGTGAAGCAAAACCAAGTAGGGAAGGTTACTTCTTGCCGCTCAAGCTCGACATTTGCTGCGCGTTAAAGGCGGTGAAATGGATTTACAGCGAAGAGTATTTTGGCGGTTGGTGGCTTACCAGGAAATTAAGCCGATTGTGCGGAATAGTGATCCTACTGTTTGTGAGCATTTACTTCTAGTCGAAGAGGGGGACTCGCATGTGGTTCTTGTAAGCAAGACGAGATCGAGGATTTCGCAGGGCGATTCTTCCCTAAAAGGTAAATTTTAACGTAGAGAAAAGCACCATGACATTAAAAATCTATGATCACGAGGAGATAAAGAATATTTAACGCCTTGCGGAGTCAAATTTGGTACCCTTGAGGATGATACAGGAGCTGGACATGTTCTGGTTTGAGATATCACCAAAATCATTAATTATGATCTGTGCGGACATTGACGGGTCACCACATTCGAACTTTGATTTTGACCCTTTTTTCAGATTACATGAAGGCTGTTGATTAGAAACGGTTTACGTTGTATATGCTTGCCTCCTCTGTATCTTTGAAATGAGAGGTTAAGGATGAGCGTGGCCATGCTGGACTGAGGAGGCGCGGAAATTCTAACTGTGGAAATGGCAAGGTGTCGCGGGAAACAGATTTGTTGGGAATCCAAGCGCTACAAGGGTCTTAGGTGAAATGATCCCTGAGCAATTGTGGATACAAATATGACCCAAGTGTTCGTGATATCAAAACAAGTGAATATTGAATCTGCTGCTGAAAGCAGATCATTTATTCAGCGTTGTTTGATGGAGATGAAGAGCCTCCTCGTCGAGAATGTTATGAAAAAATGCGAAATACGGCTAAAATAGACTGCCTAAACAAAAAGGCTTTTAGCCCTTTTTTTTTTATGTTACAGTCATCTAAAACAGATAGCAAGCCTATCAATCCTTTCAAAATTTAAATTGATATGAAGTTATGAATATAGCTGCCTGACTGATAAATACGATTCGATTATCAAAAGTGACCTTAGTTAGGCAGGATTTGAGTTGGCTGACCTTTTTAATGATCGAGTTATTGGATCAATCAAAAAAATCCATCTCGTTTTTGAGAAAATTGAAGGTTTCTGGCGATGTACTGCGTCCGAATTTGGATGATTGTTTCATTGATTCGAGTAGGTTCGCTATTATATACCTTAGACTACGAGAAGGAAGAGCGGATCGAATTATTGCAGGTTTAAGGAAGAGCGATCAAAACGAAACTGATGAAAAAATTGCAGCAGTTCATGAAAGATCAGCATGGATCCATTTCACCAATGTGTTGATCTTTGCTGAGATAAAATGATTGAGAACATTTACGCTGGGAAATATTTCAAACTTACAGAAGCTGAGCAAGGAAAATTCGAATCTTATTTTCAAAAAGTAATTTATCAATTTGCTTAGCCTATGGTGTATAGGGTATCGACTTTTCCAATTTGATGAAATTAAGCTCGTGGTTTTTGGGTGTTGAAACGAGCCCAGGAGACGAAAGGATAGTGCGAAAGTGAGCTTGTGCAGATTCCCTTGCCAAATATTCACCGATTTTTTGAAAAATAGAACGCGAAAAACTTCACTTATTCCTTTAATTCAGTCGAAGAAGTCATTCGCGAAGAATATAGCTTTGCCCTATTCAGAAATGGTGGAAATCGCAGAATTGTCTTTTTCGAATTTACTCGAAATGGGGATTTTACGTGGGAAAGTGAGATATGGATCGCTCAACTTTTCTTTGAGGAGCGTGAAGCGCGAAATTGATGGAGCGAAAGACCGGTTCGTTGTAGTTCAATAGAAATCCGAAGAGGGCGTACAGGCAAAGGGTGCTAAACTCCTTGTTGGAGCGATGGAACTTGAAAACTGACTCGATTTTTTAGTTGGAAGTCGTGCCAGTCTATGATAGATTTTACCGTGACTATTGCAAATTGTTGAAATAAAAGATTTAAGACGTCTCCGCTCAAGTACATCTCCGGTCAAGCACCTTTCCTTATTCAGGATGCAAGGGCACTATCTGATATCTTTCGAAAGCGGTTCAAGAAAAAGATCTTCTCCCCAGCCCTTACAATAATAGCTGACCCCCATTCTCTAGCATCTAACGCCTCTCTCCCGCAGATGATTCCAGAGTGTCGAAATGGCTATCAAAAAATGACCATCTTACCGACATTGGCAAAGGATAGTAGGTCACCAAGTCTTTACTTCGTGCAGCAGAAATGGGAAACAGTGTTTCCGGACTATTTTGAAGTAGTCAAAAGGCCAGATTCGATGAAGAGAACAATATTCGTGAGCGAAAAAAAAGCTTCCAAAAGGCTGGCTGTGTTGGATTTACCGGTATTTCGAATGTTAAAGACTCATACTAAACTAACTGCTTATCGTAAAACGGGGGACGGGGGAAGATCACGAGATTTGTGCTCTAGGTCGACTACGATAATTTTGGGTAATACAACGAAGACACCGCTAACTTTACTTATAACTGGATATATGAGTTTGTTAACACCAATGATGTCTTGGCAAATGGGACGTTTCGGGATTTTCAACGTAGATCACCGGTCACTCCATGCCGGATGTCCAGGTATCCAAATCTGATTAACATGCCCCGAGACATGCGAATCAACTGATTTGGCAATTTTATTGACGAAGGAGCTGAAAATGCCCGAAAGCGATGCCAAGTGGGAGTTTTCATTAAGGTCAATTCCTTTGGAGGACTCTGAAACTTCATCATGCTTTATTATAGAGCATCTCAATCTGGAGTGACAGTGAAGTTGATCATTAGAGGAATCGTGTCTGTTGAGACCTCGGGTGCGTGGTGTTAGGCGATAATATTGAGGTGATTTCAAAGTGGGGACTTCTTTGGAGCAGTCAAGAAAATCTATCATTTCCGATACAATGAAAGACCCGACTTACTGCCTGGAAGCGCTGATAATGATGGATGAGAAGCTATATGCAAACGATTGAATCTCTTGTTCAAATCAGAGCGCGCCCCTATTGGAAAAGCAAGTTGATGAATATCATCGCTATATAATCTTCGAGTAATGTGAATTTCATATGTTCATGCAGGCAGGACTGGACTGATCTACGAAGCACACATGGAAGTGAGCCTGAAATTTAATATGCATAAAGAATTCTATTGAATTGGAGAATAAAACAATTATTCTCCAAGTTTAGACACTTGTAAAATTCATAATTCAAAATAGGCTCCGAACAATGAGCCTATTCTGACTACAAATTACTTTACTTTTTTTTCTGTCACAACAATAAAAGAACCCACCTAGCTGTAATACGATTCCTCCGGCCATCAGCATAGTTGTCAATCACTTCATTTTCCTTGTCCTGCGACTGATTTGGAATTGGTCCTGCATCTTACTACTTCTCTCTTTTGTAGTAAGCTTGATGCTAGTGAAAACAGGCATTTTAAGATGCCGCTGCGATAAAACATAACTTATAAATTTCATTAGTTCCTATTGGTTTGGGTTGGAAATAGTATTCTTAAAATGGAAATAGAATTGGATAAGTAGCGGTAGCAATAATCCAAAAAATTATTCAAGGAGTTGCCCACAATAACATTGTCTTTGAATTGTGTATTCCGCTGTGAGGAGTACGACCATCGTATTTGTCTGACTTACCTCCCATGGGGTCAATAAAACTTAAACTCGCAGCAAATGTAACAGCATCAAAAGAGGTCTACATATCCACACTGAAGTGCATCGCGAACTAACTCGGCAATTCGACGGCTAATAGTTGCTGCTGTAGGGCATTATTTGAATTACGTTATTTCATTATAAATGTGATGCAAACAAGCGGATAGTACAAGAACTCATCGGCCCGTATCACCTACAACCCTCAACAATTAACTCATACCCAGTAATTCGGATCTCCGGTTTTTTCTAAAAGCCGTATCCCATGCGTATAATATTCCGCACAGACATCAAATCACTTTTCCAGTCTACTTGATTCCTATAGCTTGTTTGGCTTTTCAGTACTTTCAAAGGATCATACTCTCTGCACCCATGCCATGCACTTACTTACGATTGGTAAAATATTAATACAGATAATCCATAATCACAGGCACTAAGACGAGAACGGCCACAAAATTGAGTACGATTTTATCAGACTTTCTAGATGTTTGGAGAAATTAACACCCAATCATCTGAGTTCTGAATGGAGGAAATTCGGCTTCCTCTGTTAGCTCTACCAGAAGGAAATATCTCCTGCTCTTAATGTCCAGTTTTTGGTTAGTTTATTACTCATCAATTCCAGTCGTAATCGAATCGTACTAACCAAGAAACCGATTAAAAACTCTTTGAAATTCAAAATTTTTATACCTTTGAGTTGACTAGAAACCGGATTAGGAGTAATTACTGCTTCATATAAGCGATCCTTCCGAATCGAGTAACAAGTTCTCTTTCCAAAACAAATTCAACTTGAGAATCATCCCTTGAATACTTTTAAATTTTTTCTTAGGCTCTGCCTTATCAGAACTAGATTCTAATAATATCTCCAACTTGAATAGCGGTATTTGAGGTTACCGAACTTCCTGATCTGACTCTCACAATTTGAAGTGCCTTTATTTGGAGCAAATTAAAAATCTTTCTTAGCTTTGATTAGAAGATCCTGTTGTTTCAATTTGCAGTAATTATAATTGCCGATAGGTAATTTCCGAGGTCTAGGAATCTACAAATTTATCTTGGTTCCTCTTTGGCAGCAAAAATCGACCAATGAGATAGCATATAAAGAATTCCCAAACTAGAAATACTATTCCCATTTTGTCATCTCAAATATACCAAAGGGAGGAGGCCAGGACTCCTTTGCGTATCCCGGACACCTAGAATGTTTGTACTGGTCTGCCAAAGTAAGGTACAAACACCCCGAGCAAAAAGCCCAAAAGAACAAGGGAATCAGGAGTTTTTAGGAAGCTTTGGATACTTGTTATTTTTAGAAAGTTTGAATACAGTAGGCATCAACAGTGCTACTACGGGGCAGTATCATTTAATGAAGGCGGATAGATTCCTGATGAGCCATTAGTTGTAAAGCATGAGCGTTAAACTCACTTTTTAGGAGGCTTGTTCACCTTGGGATTGGCGAAATTTGTGCCAATTACGCCTGTAATGAATAAAAGCTGCTGAAATGACAAACATAGCAGCGATTGTTATATAGTAGTCTGAATTTGATATGTTATATCCTATCACTTTGGCGTCCACAACAAGATACTGTCACTATAAAAAAGCACCATCTACATCAATAGAAATTGCATTCCACAGGAAAACGTTCTGTGAAAATAGGAATCATATGCCAAAAAGATGATTCAAGTTGTGGAAGCGGTGATGTGGTGTAGAGGCGTCATGCTTCTACATAGTGAGGATATGTTGCCTTTCTTTAGTTTGAGATTTTATCGTGGTAAATAAATTGATAAACCACAAAATCAAGAATGCCTAAAACTCAATCCAAATCCAAGTAGCCTAAGTCTACGGACATGATCAAGCTTTTCAACGGTGAATAAGGCTATTCCGCTGACTAGGCTTAATAGAGAGTGGTCCTGATGTAGGAGAGGGTGTCCGCTGATTTGCCAAAGTTGCTCGTTGTCTTTGCCAAATATCCACGATTATACCAATTCATTTTCAAGCTCATTTTTTCATATTGTTTAAACGTCTTTAATTATTTATCGATACTAAACTATAAATTTATGAAAAATTTACGCTTTTAATTTAATGATTTTCTGACTGGAAACTGTTGCTAGTCAAAAGATTAATGAAGAATTTAACCCAAATGCAGATATAGCTATTGGTTGAAAGAATTTCGTGGTTTAACCTCAATCAAGCCCTCTTATTTAGTGGACAACTGCCAGGTGGAGCGTTAATTCGATCTGCATCTGTCTCGGAAGCTTTTCTATATGGTAGGGCAAAATTATGGCGAAGGAAAAAAATGGAGCATGGGATTAAATACTATGGATTTTATCTATATGCGTGTTGGTTTAAAAACAAGGCGAAAAGAATGGTAGAAAATCGAATGACCGTATTTTTATTAGATTCTAAAGATTGGGTTACAAGTTAGTTCGAATGGATTATTTCTTTGCCAGCGAATTTTCTTTCGCATTTGCTCCGGTATTACATTTCTGACACGGACAAAACCATATGCTTTTCTAAATTTGCAAACCACCGCTTTATTTTACCCACAGTATTGACTTGAGTTTACAAGCGGAATGATGAGTTTTAGCTTCGATTGTCTCCTTTTTCTCCACGTTGCGGACATTTGTGACGATACAAGCTTATTTAAATGTCGCCTTATAATTATGGGTAGAATACGGAGAAGACGGTCGATCAAGAGATGGTTGGCATTTAGTGTTTTGATGGATTGGAAATAAGAGCTTTCAGAGAATTTGACATTTGCACAATTGCGCTATCAGAGTATGCGAATTACGAGACGCTTGCTTTCGATACTATCGATCATCGTCTGGATATTGCTTGGACAGCTAAAGTTATGAATCTAATTTAATGTCAGTTAACCTCTTTGAAGCATCTATGATATCGACCAGACAAAAAAATCCATTTAGTTCAGGGATTTAGACACTTGGGAATTGCATTTAAGAGTTGGGGGTAAACTTCCCAGAGAAGAAAATAATCGAAACACCATTTTTATTTTGGCATTTTGATTTAAGTCATATAAATGTATTATTTTGAATTCATTGTGGTAGTTAAATAATAGTTGGTTTGTTTTCCAAAATATAAGGGAGGAGATTTTCCCTGCTATTTTTATTATTTTACTCTCTTCAAATTTATCTATTTTTTTTGATCTCTAAGAATTAATTACCCAGAAAGAGACGATTTGAGGTTTTTACTAATCTGCGAAAGTATTTTAGTTCTAATTCCGTTGCCACTAGGCCCCAGAGGTAAAGAGCGATTGTATTTTGTGTAAGATTACATCCTTAGTAACCAACGTATCTTCGACGCGAACAATCCCAATAAACAAAAAAAAGCTCAGACTTTCGTGAGCTTCGTGCACTCGGAAGTGATTCTCGAACCTCAACCATCAGAGCCGAAAAATCTTATTCATCCAGCTTGACATACGAGTGCCTAATTTTTTCTATCACCCTTCAAGTACGTCTTGTACCTTATCAGCAGCTTCTTTCAATGTGAATCGAACCGAAGAAGACTTTCAGGCCAGACTCGGCGATATACTTAGACACCTTCTATTCTGCATTCGTTCCCTGTAAATCGAACGATGATTGGACACCCTAATATCTCACGATACGTTCGATTAAGCTTCTACTAATACACCGCTAGCTATTCGGATCACATCTTAACGATTCCACCAAATTACGTTATTAAAGATAGCTTTTACATTTGGATCCTTGAAAGAATGATTCGGAAAACCAGCCATATGTACTGTTGAGCATGTTGCCCCGCCCGCCTACATCAGGAAGATTAGCAGGCTCGCCGCCGGAACTGCTTAATCATTATACCATCGTAGCATTGCAAAGACCAAGCCCATTCACATGCAACCCACGTTTCCGTCAATTTCACATAGTTAAGTCAGCGAGACCTTTCCTGGCTTCTCTTTCCAATGCGATCGCTCTTCCGCCTTACAGTCTCTAGCTCAGCTAGAATTGGATGACGGTAAAGCGCTGTTTATCAATCAAGATTTACTTTTAGCATCTACAGCTAGAAAATTTTATCATCTTGAAAGTTTTTAATACCGGGATTGATTTCAAATGGAGAAAATCCGTTTGCCATCATAAGCTGTATAAAGAGCAGGGCGATTAAACTCACCATTTCCTTAAAAGCAGTACCACTCATTAAACCAAGTTTAAAGCCAACTTCCTAATTTGGGAATTTCCTTGAAAGACCTACTTATAGGTCAATCCATTCCTTAATTAATTATTTCTCTGGATGGTTCTCAGCCACTTTTCAAGTCCATTCACCTATCAGTAGAGCCATGGATTTTACGTTTGCTACCATAGCTCTATCCAATAAAATTGATAGATAATATTCTTATTTGGCTCTGGATGGCAAGGATAATTAAGCACATCTCAGCAACAAAACACATTTATTTACTTTTTTTACCATTCAGGGGACCAGGTTTGCATGAGTTACCAGAGTTCCACCAAGAATTGCTTTCGCTTTTCAGCTACATCTTCTAACTTTTTGGAAGTACCACCACCGTTTGAACCGGTTCCTGAACTTTACCTTTTCCACGTCCACCCTGCAGTGAATTTGTGGCTTTTAATTACGAAACCATTAGAAGTGGCCGTTGCAAGCATTTTAGCTTTACAGCAGCTTCACGTAGAGCGGCTTCAGGGGAATCGGCGACTATCACCTTCCTGAATTTTTACTCCGGTAACATTATTTAGATACTTCGGTTAGCCTGATATTTCGTGAATTATCATTCTGTTCCAATTTTTGCCCGGAGTTAAGTCCAAAGTTGTCGATAAATCAGAACCAACTTCTTTCCTATATTTCGAGGAAAAAGCCTTTATTCCTGAATTGAGGGATTTATTGCTATTTTTACCGATATAAAAAACTAGAATGCTGGAAAGCCAACGAATCATAAAGCCTATGGAAATCTAACAAGTTTAAAGGCTGTGGATCTAGAAATTGCACAATCAGAAATCGTTTCTATTGTTGGCTTTATGAAGCCGAGAAAAAGTACGCTGTTTCAAATTTTTAGGGACGCTTGATAAGCCTGATTCTGAAACTTAGAGATGAGATGGAAAAAACCTTATTAAACTTAAGCGGAAGAGTTAGCGAATTAGAAAGAAATGAGCGAAATGGTGGCTTATTTTTTCAGTTTCACAATCTTCTGCTGAGTTTACCTGCCCTAGAGAATATTCAAAATTCCTGGTTTTATCAGAAATTTCAGAGATTGAGAAAAGACATTTCCGAAGGCGAGCAAAGAATTGGCACGAGATCCTGGGAATCATCATCGATTAGATTCTAAGCCGCTCACGTTAAGTGCGAGGAGAGCAACAACGTCGTTGCTGTAGGCAAGAGCACTGTCATAAGCCCCGCTTGATTATTTTGCAGATGAGCCATCAGGTAAATCTGGGATACTCAAAATGCAAGGACACTTCACGAGTTGTTATTAGCACACTTCGGAAAAGAACTTGGCCAAGTTTCGATGATCGTGACCCATAATGAAGAGAGCTCTGCTTATAGGCAGATAGGAACGGGTGGACGATGAAAGATGGATCAAATTCTTTTCAAGCTTAGTCTTATTTCTTGAAGTTTTTGCCAAGCATGAGAAATGTTGATATGATCCTTTGATTCACAAACATTTCTGAGAGATATCCGGCAATTTTACACGGATTCATCAATAGATCAGGTGATACGTTTTGCGCATTTTAATTAAAGGAATTAATGCAAATTCATAGGCTTTACAAACTTACCGTCACGATTCAGAGCAATTTCAAAAGGAAAGCGTTATGCTTGCTTTTTTGAACTTTAAAAGGCTTTCGATCGCAAGTCTCTACTAACGCCAAAAACAGGATATTGTCAACTCCCGAAAAAGCTTCAAACTGTCGCGAAATTTCGCCAAAGACTTCTGCCGTACATCCAGGAGTGAAAATCATTTAGGGAGAAATAAGAGAATGAACTTTTCCCTTTAAATCTACTGAGGAAGATAAGGTCGAGCCACTGTTGAGGCCAGCGAAAAAGAGGAGGCTGATTTGCCAACGGATAATGCCATAGATGATTTACTTTTCAAATGGTTTGAATGGTTTTTTGGAAATACACATATTATCGAAAGCGTTGAACTTTAAATCCTTTTTACCTTTAGCCTTTGTCTTTAAAAGCCACACCGATTTTGGAAAATCACGAGTTGTCCAGTCCATGCTAAGTGTCAGGGGTATTTTTTTGCGTTGATGAATGTTTCATGTGAAATTATTCCACAATTTCCCGCGATTGACATCATTTCTCTATTCGCACTGTTTTAGTTGATTTTCAGCTCTTTTGTATTGAAGCAGCTCGGTATCTGTATTCGCAATATAGAAGCTGCTGATTATTAGAGGGTTGTCGGTTTTCCGATAGGATTGATTTTTCTTTTTTTTTTTTTTATTACGCTCACAAAAAAATTCCTTTGGCACCTCGGCGTTACTATGCAATATTGTCTCCAATTTTCACAACGATCCTTGGTCTTTTTGGTGACAAGATGCGAGTCGAAGCCTATTCGAATTCTTATTCTTTGGAATTTCCTTTGCAGGGGTTGATCGTACTTCAAGGCTTTGATGCAAGAGTTATTATTTTATGGGGACGATAGGAAAGGTAAATTCTGCCTTATTTTCAGGACTTGGCCTATGAATGTGTACGAATTTGAAAACACGAGCATCGCTTTGGTGATCATTTTCTTACTTCCCTTTGGTTAACGCTATCCAAGTAGCTTCAGTAGTAAGTTAATTTTCACCTGAGGTGCAACTATTCGGTTGCGGATTGCGGCGATTTTACTTTGGAATTGGGATTAGTGTACCAAAGCTGCTCAATATTTCAAGACATGGCCTACCAAAATGCGAATGTATCTAAAGTCTCCCCCAGCTTGAGCTACCTTGGGAGCATTCTTTAGCTTGCTTTTTGGGTTTCATTTTCTTATGAGAACCTTTGGAGCCATGATCCTTACGTGGGAATGGGATTGGTTTTAGCAGGGATTTCAATGGAATTTAGGGAAAAGTAAAGAGTATCATACAATAGCTAAACAGGTGTAAAAATGAAAATCACCAAAGATGCTTTACCAATCTTCACTCGCTTTGCTAAACTGACTCCTTACCAGTCACCATGGCGACATGCTATTTGGGAAATCGGGCAGGCAGAACAAGAAGCCTGTCTTAGTTTGCTTTTTTTAGAAGCATCCTTCCAAGTGAGGATTTTACCTTAGCTTGCGGGATTGGGCATTATGTGATTGATTATTGTAAGGAATTTCAAATTTGGAAAAACGCAGACATCTCATTTATGCAGGCTATGAAATCGAAAGATGGCTGAAGCCCGTGTTTTTGAGGAACGTGTTTTATGAAATCTATTTAGCTTGCAATGGAAATCAACCTGTGACCATTGGACGCAGTGGAAGAAGGGAACAGTTGTATTTCCAAAATTCACCATGGTTCGAGGTCAAAGGTCCTTTGATTCACAATGCCAACTTTGGAAACCGCATTTTGAATATTACGTCAATTTCCAGACCTTAATCGCTGTACTAAAGCTCGCGCGAATTAATTTGGCGGCAAAAAGGTGAACCGTGCTTTGAGTTTGATGCGCAGCGGGCACAGGGAATCGATGGCGCAATTGGCAAGCTTCTCGTGCTTCTTATATTGGAAGGATGTACCTCGACGCAGGCAATGTTTATGGCGGCTAAAGCTTTTTGGATTCCAGTTGCAGGAACTCATGCACAGTACTGGATTATTGTCCTTGGAAACGAATTGAGGGCCATTGAAGGTTATTGCCAGAAGCAGCTTTCACTGATTCAATTGCGTTTTTTCTTGTAGATATTTATGATAACACTGTAATATGGGTGAAGAATGCGATTAAAGTAGGAAATGCCCTCGAGGCAAAGAAAAGAAATTGATTAGGAATCCGAATTGATTCGGGACTGTGCTTTATTCGTCTAATAAAAAAGCCGAGAAATGCTCGATGAGGCAGTGCTTTCCCGAATGTTAAATTCGTCGATTTCAAATGAACTTGGATGAGCATATCATCACTTCGCCTTCAAAGCACGAGGCTACGATTATGGTATGGGCGTCCGAGAACGCACCAAACTCGTTACACGGCCATATTGATCAACCTGCTTTAGCGAGCAGTCTATAAAACTAGCTGCGATCCGAAATGAAAGGAGATTGGGAGCCAAAAATAAAAACATTTCACAAGGCAGTCTTATAAAAATCAATATCCTGGCTTCCACAATGTGAAGCGGCTACTATTCGAAAGAAAAGCAGATTAGCCGATATGATTTATTTAGAGGATTGAGAAATTAGATCAAAAAGGGATGTGATCATCATCGATTCCCTATAGATCCCACACGAGAAGCGCTTGATGCCAGATTCTGTTATTCAAGAAGAAGATCTCTTAAAATCAATTTTCGAAAAGGTAAGGCTTGGCTAACGTCTCACCGAGCATGGATGAGGGATTAGGGCTCGATCTAAAAAAGGCATTGGAGCTTCCTTGGATAAAACTCACAAGCGGCTGGTTGAATCTCACTTTATCCGGGGCTGTGGAGGAAATTCTTCATAAACTGCGTATTGGACTGTCTTTGAAAAGCAACCAATTTTGATAATGGAACGGACTAAACGACGGATGCACTCCTTATATAGTAGATGTAACAAAATGATTCCTTTCGGGGCAGCAGCAACTGGCAGATCTTCTGAAGGAGATCAGGTTATTCTGTGAATAAATTATTGATCCAAGATAAGTTTGACTTATCAGTTGCACGCAGATTTTCATCGGACCGACTCATAAAAGCTTTTGCGAATCATTGAAGCTGGGGAAATCAGGGCAACTGA
>Ga0163217_1053044_pt1 | contig 16806 bp, 11 predicted proteins | sample SynspAceP_FD_185933 | JGI IMG/M metagenome (GOLD analysis project Ga0163217, IMG submission 185933) | Saline lake microbial communities from Ace Lake in Antarctica - Synechococcus sp. Ace-P (PacBio error correction) | ecosystem: Environmental > Aquatic > Non-marine Saline and Alkaline > Saline ... | reverse complement strand
ATTGAGTTTTAAAACTTCCACTACTGATTTTTCAAAAAAGGTTTTTCAATCCGGGAAGCCCATTCGATATGACCGGCATTCATGCGATATCAGCGACTTGATTACTGAGAATAAATCTTGCGAAGCGCTTCAAGCAACTCGGTTTCAATTTGAAGAGGCGAGTGGATTTGCACTTAAAAAGAAATTTTCGGTTTCTTCTCGCAGCAAAACGATCTTGGAAACGGTCCATTGCAAAAACCTTAATCTGGCAATTTCACGGAAGTCAACTAAACTGGAGACTTGAAACTGACCTACAACTCTATAGATCAAGTTTATCCAACATTCCAGAGTTGGTCGCTTTTGACTTTCAACTTAAAGGCTCCTAAACTGGCCTGTTCAGACCGCCTATTATTTCCAACCTGTATTGGCTTCAGCGATTACCTTCCCCCATGATTAAAGTTAGAAGCCTATCTTTTTTCGGCTTGAACTGGGTCGTCGATGGTACTGTTAGAACTTAATCCAAATTTTCCTCGCAGACCTGACTTTGGGTTAAGACCAAACTTCTTTGCCTCTGGCCAAGTGGGTTGATGTTTTAGAGCTAGATTTATTGCGGTTTGATTTTCCCGAAATCCAATAAAATCCAGGTCGGCGAAACGCTCCTCGCTTTTGCTATCAGAGTCCGAACTCGGAATCCAGCTTCCAGAAAAAAACTTCCTGGCTCATTGGGCAAGCCCAGCGGTCAAATTGAATGATCTAGGGCTTGAGTATTTGACTTCAAATCTGACTTTGGGGATTTGACGCTATAGCTTAGCTATCGGGATCAAAGCTCAACTGGCCTTCGGACCTGCAGCTAGAAGCTAAAGCTCTTCAGCTGCAATAACCTCTTACAGATCAAGCAACGGACACGTTTATTTTCACTCGATGCAAAGGGGTTCTGGAATCAATTCGTATGAAATCAATGCAGAGATCCAGGAAAATTTGACAGCCTACAAACCTTTATTCAAAATGATATTCGGTTTGGCGCTTTCCGGCAAATTAGAAAATGGATTCGGGTACATTCAGATCTGATCTGGACAGTAAAAAATCTACGCTATGACTTGACTGCTACTGTCGATCTAGACTCAATAAATTCCCAAAGTCAATCTGAATTAAACTTGACGGTGCAGATTTTACAGCATTAGGTCTACCAGAAAAGCACCAAAGCAACAACTGAATCTAGCAGCTAACTTCACCGGAAATATTGAGGAGTTTCAGGGCAGATGCCACCATCTCGATGCAACGATTGTTACAGGAACCAAAGGCCCTATCCGCTTGGCACGATTCGCTCACTGCCTTGTGAAAAATGATTCGACAAGTATAGATTTTAGAAAGTCGACCTATGGTGGGTTTCTGGCAAAGCCAATGCCAATCCAAGTGAATAATAGCAGCACTGACTACGTATTTCCTTCAATGGATATTTTGGAACAAAAGGACACGATTTTCCAGCAAAGGAGACGTGTTTTTAATATGGGAATTTTGCTTTGCAACCAAGTCCTATCTTAATATGAAATTCTACTACCTGGTCTTATTCAAAACTGGACAGGCTCCTCGATTTGCAGCATAATTTCTCGAAGCGAAGCAAAAACCCACTCCACGGGCAACCTGTAAATTTCCCTTTTGTCAACTTTGGAGGGTGCAGAAATTGACCAGTCTGCGTATTCAGCTTAATCTCTGACAGCTCGCGCTTCGATTTTCAAATTTGGCCTTCGCATCCCTAAAATACTGGCCCGACTCGATATGGACAAAAACGCTGATCTCAGGAAAATCTGGAAGATGCGAGATTACTGCTTATTTGCAGTTTTTTGAAGAAATCCGAAATCCTACACTCAAATTCCTCCAAATTAGACCTTGCTTTCTGATAGGATCAAGATAAAAATTCCTGCCCGGAAAATCATATGATTTAACAAAAAAAGCGACTGTTCCAGGACATCCCAACAGCCTTAACTTATTTCCAATCAGGAAATCACCTTACCGATATGGTTGTTACGGCAAATACTCAAAAGGTAGAGCTTACGGATGAGTAGACGCGTTCGAAAAGCCACATCTCGCCAAGCAGTATTTTGATGGGTTTCGATTAGAAAAATCTGACGAGTTTTTTAAATCCTGTAGATGTGATCGCAGATGGTTTCGATGCAAGGTCGCCTGATAGTCCAAAAAGGCCTTTTGGACCTTAGGCATATTGGGCGATTTGAAGATTGGATTCACTGGCTATTTTGAGCCAAAACCTCGTACACTCAACCTCAATGCTGTAGCTAAGTTCTATGGCAATTTGCCTTGAAATGCAGATCTGGGCGGTGGTGGTATAGCATTTAAAAATCAACGGCAATTTCATAGCAGATGAAGAAGCGCATCCTTTGATTTGGAACTTGACCTGACTCGGTTCACACGCTCCGTCATTTTAGAAAACTTACTCCGGGGACAAATTCTCGCAAGCCGGAGGAATATTGCAAGGGAAAAAATTAATGCCAACGGCGACCCACAATTGATCCTAAGTACGAAGGACTTCTAACCTTTCAAGGATGCTCATTACCCCAAACAATTATAGCGTACCAAATACCTATTTGAAGATGAATCTATCCGATTTTTCGAATAATGCAGGGATCTATTTTGATAATTTCACCCTGCCGAGATGAAAGCGCTGAAACACTTTTGCGCTAGCTGGGAAGATCGGAACAGAATCATTATCAATCCTACTCTCTGACCTTCGAGCTCACTGCCAAAAAGTTTCATGGGCGATCAAACTCTACTGATGCAGAGAGGCGAATTAATTCCTTTGGAAAGGAAAACTATTGATGCGGACAATCACTTGTCAAAGGAGACTTGACTCTTCCCGCATAGTCAGAGGCAAATTAGCAGTCAAAGATGGAAACGCTTGACATTCATCGTTTCCGGAATCCCAGGCTTGAACTAGTTCGAGCGAAACGGGCGTGGTAGTCTTTGTCACAAGAAAAATCCTGATTCGACTGGTCTCTGACCAGAAATGCAGCGAGGAGGTCTCTTAATCATTTAAATGGTACGACACTACAACTTTTGTTGGAAGTTTCGATTCCTTACAGCGCGATCAAAAATTATTATTGATTCCCAATGCAGGAAGATAATTGGGCATTAAAACTGCCTCTGGTGAACTGGATTAGCCTTAGACCCGATTGGACGAACCAGTCTCAGCGGAAGATTGGTAGTTTCCAAAAGTGGGACATTATTGAAATGTCTCTTTTACAGTCTAGTAAAACAGGAGGTTCGAAAAATCGTTCCAGGAAGCACTATTGTCTTGGAACGGAGACCCGTTGGATGCTACGCTTGGGATATTTCGCCAAGTATGAAGTCCGTTACAGCAGCTTACTCCTTTTAATGCATTCCAGCTCACAGGATCTTTGCGATGCTACACAAAGTCAATACAGTAAGCGCTTGGATTTCTTGGTGTATTCTACTTAAGCGGAGATTTATTTAAAAACCGGAAATCTCTTTTTGGTATCTGGATATGCCGGAAGATGAGCGCGGAGAATTGGGGAAAATGTTTACTCGCAGAGTTCGGACATGCTAGGAGAGCACGAGCGCCGAGCTATAACCGTCAGGTATTTTCGGCTTTTGGTTCCTAACCGCTTCTTTCCTTCAGGGGTTCCGGGGATGGTCCGAGGCGGAACAGAAGCATTGGCTCGAAAATAGCGTGAGCCAAACCTTCTCTCCGATCCAATTAAACAACTTCTCCAATCAACTCTTTGGTGACTCAGGGTTTGAAGTGGGATTTGAAGTTGATAAGCTAACACGAAATGGAAAAGGTGCCAAATCTCAAACCGAGCTCAATGTCAGTGGCTCAGCAAACCACTCGTTTAATGATCGCTTTGACCGTTGCAGTTGGTAGCCATGTTTGATGTCGATGCGGGAATTCACAAAGACCATGCCAGGCATGCAGGTTGCGATTTTGGGAAATCGTGAGCATTGAATATACGCTGACAGAGATGGTAGATTCAAAATTCGAGATTTCGAAAAAAATCAATTTGAAAGTGTTGATTGATTGGTCAAACTGATAGTGGACAAAAGGATTGGGAGTTTTTTAATCGGGAGTCAAAACAACTTTGGGACAGCTTTGGAAACATCAATTGATCCGGAACTTGAAATTTAAAATAATCCGAATCGATTGCGCTGGATAATGAGTCTGGGAAAAAGAAAGCCAAGGGAAAAGAAAAGAAAAAAAATAATGACCTGCGGAAGGATTGAGCAATAGACTCCAACATATCCTTATGGTAATAATCTGTCTCAGCACGGATTTTCGGGCTGTTCCCGTGAAGAAGTATTATTCCTTTGAAAATGAGCAAAACTCTATACCGGCTCTGAACTTCCTGCTGGAAACAGAAACTCGAAGAAGGACATCAAGCAAATCAGTTCTGAACTAAAAATGAGCTTCTTCCGACCAGAACCCAACAGCCAAATGTTTGGGAATGCGGAATTGGACTTTGGGCCCACTAAAAAGTCAAAAAGCGCAGAAGCCAGGGATTCATCAATCGCATTTTTGAATAAGAAGATGGCGAAGAGCGGTTACTTCAGTGCCATAATTTTCCCGAAGACAGCGGGATTTGATCCTGAATCGTTCCGAGAATCGGGCTTTTTCTACAGGCTCGATAAAACCTCTGAGGTAAATTCAAAAGTGACCAGTTGACCCCGTGGATTACGTGGCAAAGGTGAGCCACACCATACACTCTTGTTAGCATACCAAATCGAACTAGATTTACGCTGCCAATCTATCAGCAGATTCGTTCCACGCTAGAAGAAAGTGCATTGGATTTTCTGGCAAGCCGATTTGATCGTAAATGCGGCTGACAGGAAGAGCGAGGACCGGATCGATAAATCACTCAAAAAACGCAGGATTTACAATTTCAATGGGGAATAACCTCATATTCGAGGCCCGATACCAATATCTCTGATAGCGCTAGGAAATTCAATTCTTTTCCTCCGATGAAGAAAAGATGTGCCTGATAAATCAATTGTCCCCTACGAGATCACTCGAATCAAACGTATCCCCCAAAAACTATTTCCATTTAATGAGAGTGCTGAAAACTCGACACCACAAGTCATAGAGCTTAAAAAACTTTATTCAGGGAAACTTGGTGTTCAAACCGAATTATTGCAATGATTATATTCTAATCGGAAACATTGGCCAGAACTTATGATCCAAATCTCTCTAGCCTTTCCACTAATCGGCTTAGCTCCAATCGGAAATTATAAGTTGTGAAATCTCCGCTATGACGAATTGGAAATAAGTGATTCGCTTTGGAAATCTCGAGGCTTAATTTTTTCCTCTCGCCCATGACCCGAAGATCCCTCCGATGTGCCGGAATACTAGGAGTTCTCAATTTTCAAATAATTTTGCTGGACTGCATTGAATTTTGACTTATAAAAACAGAAAAATGTTTTCAAAGGCGGGAGACTTTTAACTTTATCTTCGCGTGTTGGCTATTGAGTTCCAGATTGCTGGTGGCGATCGATTCCAATTTGGAAGTCATTTGAATATGGTTTAAAGGCGAAGCCTTATCTTTCCGCGAGTGATCTCTTTTGTCCCAATCAAAGAAAAACTTCAGCTATTCCGTTACAAAAACCAAATGAGTTTGGGATTCGAATTATTTGAGTAGAGGTGGATTATATTCGATTAAAACACCCTCTCTTGCCAACTATGGCTATTTCTGGAACGCAAATCGCTGGATTTATCATTGAGCTCAACCCGATTCAGTTAACCTTGTCAACCAAAACCCAAAAAACAAGGTCCCGAGTTGAAGACATTCTTGACCAAAAAAACCCCTTCTTAAGACGTAGTTTCGAGCAGAACCTTTATTGTAGGTGCCAACACCATTCAACTATAACAAGCTTATCGATAAACCCGCAGGCATGGGTATTTGTGGGAACTGGGATAGGATGTAGCCTGTAAATTTTTGGTCAAGCTTAAAGCAAATCTGACTAATTCCCGAATCGGGGAAATTATAGGGCTTGGAATATGCCCAAATGCCAAAGTCGACCTGGATCTCCGCTACTATTTCAGGCCGGCAGAGGAGCACATTATTGAAACAAGACTTTTGACTGAGTCGGAATACCTATTGCAATTCCTTTCATTGCCCTACATCAAACCAAGTTTTTCTCTAAGAGAGAAGGGCCTAACAGTGTTCCGAGCCTTTCAGAATTAGATCGATCGACCGGGTTCTTATCAACCAGACCAGACTAGTACAAGCTTCAAATCATTTTTTTGATCAGTCAGGTGATATTTCGATTGAAGCAAATGTAGAAGGTGATCGTCTTTTTCCTATATTTTCTTTTCTCAAAGGCAGGCATTGTTTATGGATGCAGGGAATATTTAGCGCTTTGGAATGAAAATGACGCGCTTCCAGGTGGGAAGTTTAGTAAGAATTGGACCAACGAAATGGGCAGTAGGCACAGGGAGATTGGATGCGAGTAGATGTCCCAATTTTTTGTAATTCGGTTTAGATTTGGCTTACACCATTGAGATATCCAGCTTATTTAATTAGGAGAGAGGCGATGGATTAGCAATACTTGGGATATCGGCATGTAAAACCTTGGCGGAAGGAAAACCTCAAATTTCAACTTCGCTATTTGGCTATCCATTCTAGCAAATTGACCGAAAAATTGGCCCACGGAATCTTCAAAAGTTCATCTAACTAAATCGATCAAATAAAAAGCCCGAGTGGAAAACTTCAACTTAGTTAAGAATTTCAAAAGATATTGAGCCGATTACGTCGTTATGCATAAATCTGCTTTAGAATTTTCCTCCAGTTACGGCGCCGATCAGCAAGAGACAAACTCGGGTTGGTTCAGCTTGTGAAACCAACTTGAATTTTAAGATTAAAAAAAAAATTCCGAAACCAAAAGGCCCGGGAATTTACGCCTACTTAAATCAGCCCAATAATTGATTCTCTAACGAGTTAAAGCTTGCTCCAGAAAATTATCATTCCAAATCAATCTTTTTTGATTTGGCAGACTTTAGGTTTCACGTCCAATCCAAACCACTAATTTCCTCACCCTGCAGTTATCCCACCATTTTTTTTTTTACCTTCTACTTCCAAAACCCCATTTACCATGAAATTTCATTTTTAATATATGCTATACGGTAGATCTGAAGTAGTTGTTATTTGGTAGAAGCCCATCATTTCCCCACCCATTGAAAATTCCCCTCCCTTTCCAATGTTTTCCAGTGAAGCCTCCGGACCGTTTCGGCGATTCCGCCTCGATGGAGTTATAGCCTGCGACTGATCGGCTACGAGATCGCCATTTATCTGGTTGGAATTAGAGCTATTTGAGAGCAAACTTATGCTTGCAATCTTCTACTCACTTTACATTAGGCATCCCACTTTTTTTCTGCCATCCAAGTCCTATCCGAGATCGCCAGCTACCTATGAGTAACACGCACCTTGATTCACCTAGGTGGGATTTTATTTACTGGGAGTATTACTGGAGTTTCCCGCAGAATTCAGCTTCGACACGAACCGCATATTCCGTACATCAGATACTTTGGTTATAATCTGTATATATATCCATCTTTTCGTCGCAATTTGCTTTCCAAGATAAAAAATCATGCTTCAGCTTTCTGGAAGCTATAATAAGTTTACTGCTTTCTCCCGGCTCCCATATTTAGGAGCACTCTATCGGCGGTGAATCTTTTTAGGAATCACCTTTGCCCTGTTGCGGATTATGTCGTCTTTTTGCATATTGAAGAATTAATCCCAAAACTTTCTTCGCGCACGGCAGCTCTTCTTCTTCACCCGTAGGAGTCTTGAACACTTGGTTTTTCCTAGCTGGGGTTCGTTGGAATTTCGAGCAAGAAATTCACCTCCGAAGATTATCCAGAACGAGGAATTCGAGTACTTTACCCAGTTTGTGCTGCATCCCACTTTTTGCATATACATACACATATATATTATGATTCCTTTATGTCTATGACATTTATAACACTTATCATCCCTAACGGGAGCCTCGGGGAACGGTGAGCATTATCGATTCATAGCACATTTCCGTACTTTGGCATTTTCTCACCCAATCATATTACTCTTCCCATACCAAAAATTCAAAAGAAGCGGCTGGCATCAAGCTCTTCTATAAGGGCTTTTTACGTGCCTACTTTTTCCGCTCCATTATTCTACTTTTCTTGCCATTGGAATCAGAAAGCAAGATTATGGGGCTGACGGTGAATCGATACATTATCACCCCTTCTTGGTATTTGGCTAAGGTTTTATAGCTATTCTATTTCACCTTCGGAAAAAACGACATTTAAAGTGATCCCGAATCTCCCCTTTATGATTTTTCTCCTCCTCGGTCCTGCGGAAATGTTTAGCCTGAGCAAGCTGATTTCAAGTCCAATCGCTTGATCCTCGTTTGGAAGAAAAATGGATTACTGCGTAGACGCGAAAAATTATTGAAGGAAACACAATGCGCAGGTCACTGAAAAAGGAGCGATTAAGCGAAAAAAGGGAAAACTCCGAACATCACATCTGGGTAAACAAATTCTTTATCTATATAGGAAGTGATGAATCGATTATTCAATACCTCGGCGACTATCATGGAGTGCAGGACTTAGAAACCCTGGTTGATCAGGATCTGAAATCCGTGATGGCAAACTTCGGCAAGTAATTCAAAAAGCTAAACGATCCAAGTATGCGGATTTGGGATGAGTTAGTTATTTGATTACCATGGGATTAAAATTTAATTGCTTCGTTACGCGTTGGATGAACTTGATGGAAGTGTCAAGATTTTAATTTCCAGGCCTCAGGAGATTTCAGCTATTCGATTTCGGGCATTTTGAACAGTTACTCAAATTGAAAACCAGACAAATATAAAAAAGGGAATGAGGAGAGAAAATTATCATGTTCGCTTAGACCTTGGACCAACGAATCCCGTTTTTTCTAATCCAGAATCATGAAAAAGGCAAATACCAACGATTTGAAGGACTTCATTAAAGAGCTGCAACTCCACGCACCCGAGATTATTACAATACGGGCCGATTGGGATGAGCTGAAGATTTGAATTTGTTTCGCGAAGAGTTGGAATTCATTTTGTTTTTTGAGTATATAAATGCCGAGGAATAAACCGATGAAGAATTGACCTTAGTGTCATTAAAAAAGGATTCATTTTAATCAGAAGAAGTAGAAAAAACCAGAAAAAATAGCTTGATTCAGAAATCCGCCTGGGGAATTTCCTGAGGTGTGGGAAATGTGTGTGAAGTAAAATCTTGCTCCAGCCAATGCCCAGCTTAATCCCACGTAGTTAAATCGTGGCCCAGTAAATGCGTCGCAATGGGGAAAAAAGCGAGAGATTATGCAGCTCCATTCGCGGTTCAAAATGGTATGATAACCCCCCCGGCCGGACGACCTATATCGATGACCCCGAAGTCAACGGCCATTCTATTAATTGCCACCCCTCCAAATGCACATCTCGAACTTTGTACTTTTGGTCCTTGCGAAAAGCCGAGAAAGCCTGTTTACGTAGAAAGAACCGAATGGCCAGAACTTTATGCGGAATGCCAAGAAATGCTGTTCCGGGTTTGTGAGGAAGCTGCAGTTTCCGCTTATATGTGGCATATATCGAAAGAAGACTTCCCCATTTTTTAAAAATCAAAGAACTGATGGATGCCGGTTTGCCATAGGTGAGGATCCGAAACTGTTCCATATCGATCTTAAAGAAGCCTTGATTCCAGGACTGTGTGGCTGGATCTGAGGGAAAACTGGCGGCAATCAACACTGAAATTTGCTGGTGGAGGTTACTTTTTTGACTTAGCCTTCCCACCAAATCGATCTGTTGGATTTTCTTTTTTGGTAAATTCTGCCAAGCTCCGGACTTTCAGCAGCAAATCAGGGTAAAATTCGTAGTATGATGCTGAGGATATTTGTGGTTGGAAAAATTTGTTTTGAAAATGGAATATTAGGTAGTGGGAATGGTGTTTTACCAGTTGCTGTGAATTAACGAGAAAGATTCAAAATCCCAAATCTATGGAAAGTAACTGGAAAAAATCAGTTCGAACAACCCTTTGGTAAAGGTTTGAGTTTTTTCATCATGAGTTGATGGTGAAAAAGTGGAGAATTCAGTTGTGGAGAGTGTGAGCCTAAGCACTGTTCAGCAAACCATTGATCGGAAACCATTGTCGGAGATTTGCTCGCGAACAGATAATGCCCGTGTAACCGGGAGTTCGGCGGGCAAGGACCAATTGGGTAATGGATGAATTGACCAAAAAAGAATCGAATAACCTTTGAGGAAATTCACTATTCCAAATTCTTGAAATACAGGTCAAAGTCAAAACAATCCAATTCTGTTCGTCATATGATTCAGCTGTCTGAAAAAAACAATCCGTGGTATTATCATCTCATGGCGGGTGCATATACTAATCTACAAAAATCCAAATGAATACCGAATCTAACCCTTCTCCCACACAATCCAGCTTGGTCGAGCTTCATGAATCCGCTCTGCAAAAAAAGCTGTATCACACGCATTTCATTTTATAGCTGAAAGTCAACCTTCTTGGCTTTGAACTTCTTTCGAGTCTCAAAAGCTTGATATTTCATTTCGGATACTTTTATTTTCACTTGATTATTTTCCCCAAGGAATTCGATATTGTTTTTAGCTGAAAATCTCCTTGGCTAACCGTTCAAGCTCATCTGAGGTAAATACTAAAACATAAGTGGAATTTTTGGTTAAACAATAAGTGTCAAACAATCTAAACCAAAACAGTCGAAAACCTGTCAAAAAGGCTCATTGAATCTTAAGAAGAATTAAGAGAGAAAAAAGCCAGTATTATTCTAAGTTCAATTACATTTCTAAAAAAACCAGACCCATTGCTAAAGAAAATCTCCATTTGCCTTTTTGATTCTGTTGATAGGATCCAGTTTATCCCATACGAGAAAAAACCGACCAGCAAAACGATCTGACATTCGATTTTGCAAAAAGCTATAACGTACCTGACAACATCCAGATATTTTCAAAAGTGCCTGCAAACTGTCACACCAACAGCACCGTCTATCCTTCGGTACAGCATATTGAGCCAATTGGATATTGGCCTCAATAATCATTGTCGTGAGGGGTAAAGGCGATTTAAATTTTCTGAAATTCCACCAAGCGGACCGCTTAGCGTCAAAACCATAAATTAGAAGAAGTTATTGAAATGGTCGAGGAAGGTGAGATGCCATTGGGGAAGATTTATACCTATTCGCGACTTCACGGCTGAGGCAAATCTTACGATGCCAACGTCAATGAAATAATCTCTTGGGCAAAGATCAAATGGCAAATTGCTGGCTGCTTACTTACCAGCAGATAGTCTGGTGAATGAAAAAAACGGAATTGAAAAACCGATTTCAAAAAATGAATTATTTGCTTACCATTTCTTTGAGGACCCTCAAAATCGGGTTTAGGCGAATAGTCATCTACCAAACAGTAAGGGGTGTAAGTTGGTTCTTCCTTCACAGAGCCAGTTATTGAGCGCGAACTCTCCCCCATCCTGCAATTCCCCCAAACAAAGTCACTCATGCTGATTTTATCCCGATGGCTATATAATTAAAAGTTGGGAAAAAATATCCAGATATCGATGACCAGGCTCCGTTTCGGACTTCAGGCAGGTTAAGCCATTTGAAATAGGGTTAAAACTCTCTTGAAAGCATAAGTTCGAGACAAAATCAGCCCCCATTCCTCTCGAGGCCTTTTTAAAACATCACATCCAATTCTGTAAATCATTACATTAAAGCCTGCTTCGTGGATTTCCAAAATTCCTTTTTCAAATTCGTCGATCGTAGGACTTTTTTAAGTAAGTAATGGCCTGCATACCAATTCCATCGATTCGGGATTCCTTCTTTGAGCGCAATTTCTTTTGCCAATTTCAAGATCCGCAGCTCGTTTTTTGGATTTAAAAAACCACATTGTAATCATCTGTCAATACCCTCTGCGTTTGGATCAGTTTGATTCGCTTTGTCGGAAAATGCCGGTTTTGATTGAAATCTACTCCAGCAATCTCAAACCATTTGGATTTCCTAACTCACCATTGTCTTCAACCGCTTCATTTTACCACATCCCAGCCTGTGGATTTTACCTCTATACCTCGCTACTACCGTTTTCAATATGTCCCTCAAGGCGTTTGCTAACAATTCTGTTTTAGATTTGGAGTGCCGTTCCGATTTTTTCAAATACCAGTCAGAACGCTGGGCAGGCTAAAAGTATGTCCTCACACGAAAAGCATCAATTTCTCTCCTTAATTGACACGTACTTGTCGCCCGGAAACTGAAGTCATAGACTTCTGGCTTGGCCGTGAAATTTTTTATTCCATTTCAGCCCTATCTCGGGACTGATACTATTGAAATGAACTGCTTTTAAGGGACAGCAGAGCCGCTCGGAAAATCAGCTACCTCCTCATAATTCAGAGGCTTGCTCCGATGAAGAAACTGTCTTCAAAAAGTCCTTAAGACTTTTTTCCTGCTGGGGATGGAAAGAGAATAGTATTATCGAAATCAGACCAAAACTTATAGGAGAAACGAGTACTTGGTGGTAATTTTTTTTTCTATTGAATTCCATTAGAAATTAAAATGTTGTAATTTTTTTGAAAGGGATTACTTTTTCACCTCACTTCCTTCAGTTTTTCTGATTTATACCTTATACTTTTTTTAAACAAAAAGATATTTAAAAAAACTAATTAATTTTTATTCTAATTATTCTAATTAATATTTTTTATTAATCAAATATTAAGCGTATATGAACAACCTTATTAAAATTATCTCCGTTGACCACCTATAAATAGTACTTATTTTAAAAAAGATTGACAGTATGGCTCGATTTTAGTTTAATTACCTAAGCAACCATTCCCACTAAAATGCAATCTATATTCTTAAAGGAAAGCTGAAGCTAAAAAACCAACAACCATCGATTTCTCACTTTAAACAAAAAAAGACTATGAAAAACGCAAGACTTAAAAATGGACAAGCGACCCTTTGGTGTTTTTACTCTTGAGTTTTGGTCTTCACAAGCATGAATAGGCTGAATCCAATCCTTTTCCCTGGTGTGTCTTTCCAAGTGTCTTTATGATGAATTGCGCTCCCTATGGGGAGACTGGTTTCAAGATCAAAATCTTGGATACGTGTGGCTTCCTTATGCTCCTGAGCAAGGATTCCATCCTTATGGTCGAATGGCACGGGCAATGACTTTCCTATGGCAATACCTGGGTTTCCTAACTACGATTGCGGGCTGGGCACCTTTCCATTATGGACGTTGGTATTTTGACATATTACTACCAAAGTGGGGCTTGGGTTCCTGACTATGATCTGGGGGACCAGCTTTGGGTAACTGGAGAAACTGGTGTTGTGGATATTATGTTGGCTTCCTTTGGCTTCCTGGCTCTTCATTAAACGTAGGTTATTTGCCAAGCTCTTACTTCGTAATTTATCCCTAGAAATGGATCAAATCATCACTATGTGCACATCGCCCTATTATGCTCCTTATACCGCAATCGAGTAAGAATTTATTAATCAAACCACGATTATCAACAACACCGTGATCTATAAAATAATCGCTATTTGGCTGGTCCAAATCTGTTAGAGAAATAGAGCGCGTAACCAACAGATCAGTTCCGGTCTTATCAGTACAAGGCGCTCTGACCGAGCAGGAGAGCAGCAGTTCTAGAACGCTATTAGAGCTATATCGTCCAGAGCTTGAAAATAACAGGAGTCGAAATGCGGAGGCAAGAACCAACTCGGGTGCTCGATTGCACTGAGTTACGATCCAACCTCGGAGTCTCAGCATTGGATCGATCTGCACCCGAATGGATCCAGATCTGCAAATTCAAAAGCGTTGGAAATTTAGATACCCCAATAAACAGATTTGACAGAGGAACCGTAGATCAAGCAATCCAGCTCAAGAATCTAATTCATTTGAAATCTAGACCATTTGAAGATGGTAGGAAGTCGTGTTTCTAACTCCGACCCGAAGAAAGTCAAAAAGCTAGGACCGCAAGTGGCTTCCTTCGGGCTCGAGAAAATCCAAATCCTGCACCAAATTAGGACTACGCTGAGGTACACCGAAGTGAGCAACTAGGGACTTCAATATTTACAGCCAGACATAAGATCCAGCCAAATGCCACAGGACACAGCTTCCACGGGTAGAAGTACTAGGCCTAGGTCAAACTCAAGCGAACCAAAGCCTCCCAACCTTCGGTACGATTCTGGCACCACAGCAACGAGGTTAATCCTGAAAGTGAGGACAAATTACCAACTTTCTCCTACTAACTCCCGTGTAAACACTCCTTCGAGTACACAAAATAGCGGGCCTTCACGGTTCGATTCCTTCGCCCCAGAAACTAGCTCCAAATACTGCTCCAGCTACTAGAAGCTCTTCTGGTCGTACAATTAAAATCAGGGTGGCGAATTAAACTTTAATTTTAGCTATAAAATTATACCAATTAGCAGCGCATTAAAAGCAGGTCCAAATATTGACCATGCTTTTTTTATTCCTTGTGACTTGAGTGAGTTTTTGAAGTTCTTTTTGAGTATCTAAAAAGATTCAAAACCATCCAATCCTTATGCGAAAAATTCTAATACTTTTCTTCTGTCCAGTTTGCTTTTCAGGCAACTTGCACAGGAGCAAACCACTGAGAAAACTCCTTTAAAATACCGAAACATTCGGCCCCTATCGAGGCGGAATCAGTCACGGCCACAGGGGGAGTCAGTGATCCCCTGAACTTATTTTACTTTGAACCACCGCGTGGGGGAGTCTGGAAGACTTCAGATGGCCGGTCAACACGGGAAAATATCTCAGATGGCTTTTTTACAACTGGTTCAGTCGGAGCTGTAGCGGTATCGCGAAAGCAACCCAAACATCGTTTATGTTTGGAATGGGAGATGGCATGCGCCACGTGGCCGTAATGACCTCTTATGGTGACGGCGTATATAAATCCACCGATGCTGGAAAAGACCTGAAAAAAAAACTTAGGCCGTTGGAAAAAACCCAGCATTATTTCCAGAATTCAGATTCCACCCAAACTGGAATCCCGATGTTAGTTCTATGTTGCAGGCTCAAGCGTGCAACCTCCATGCTCCCAACCCTGATAGAGGAGGTATATAAATCTACTGATGGCGGAGCCACTTGGGAGAAAGTATTATTTCGTAGATGAGAGTCTGAGCAGTCGAATTATTCTATGCGACATGAAACCACCCCAGAAGTACTCTATGCTTCGACGGAAGGATCAGCGTAAACCTTGGCAGGTGATTTCCGTGGACTGGAAGTGGATTATATTAAAACAAACAGACGCAGGGGAAAAAAACTTTGGAAAAAAAATCCATGAAGGACTTCCTGAAAGAAAAAGGGAAAATTGGCGATTTCAGTTCCAGAGCAAATTCGATAAGGTTTATGCCTTGATTGGAAAGTGACTCAGAAAAGGATCTCGGTGGTCTATTTGTCTCCGATGATGCAGGTGAAAGCTGAGAGCCTGTGAATCAAGGGATAACCGTCTGACTCAACGCGCATGGTATTTAACATTTGAAGTTTTTGCAGAATCCGAATGACGAGAACACAGTTTGGGTTCAAAGTGCCTTCCAATGCTTCAATCCATGATGGCCGAAAGACTTTTGAGCCAAAACAGTGGTGCACACGGGGACTACCACGACATTTGGTTTAATCCTACAAATTCTAAAAATATGATCCTTGCACGATGACCGGTGCGAGGAAAGTTATCCCACTTTTAATGCGGTAAAACTGCGTCTCAACAGTCAATATGCCCACTTGCTCAATTCTACCGGAACAATACCGACAATCAATTTCCCTTATCGCATCTATGCAGGACAGCAGGGACAATTCTTCTGTTGTTGATAAGCAGCATGGCATTGGGAAGAGCGTGGATTTCTCAAAGAGCATGAATACTCAGCAGGCCGGCGAATCAGCGTTCCTGCCTTTGATCCAAGGATGGGATCCTCGTATGTAGATGGGAGGAAAGCTACCTCGGAACCATCGACTGCCTTGATATGAAGTCAGGTGGATCGACCAATTGATGATTGCACCAATCCAATATCTTGCAAGATGTGCCTCCAGATATGCGCTATTCGCTACAATTTGAATGCTCCGGATCAAATCTTGGTCGCAACACGAAGCCAGGCCACTTTTTAACCATGGCTCAACAATATGTTCAGCGTTAGTCGGGATAATGGATACGAGCTGGGAAAGTAATCATCTCCCGGACCCTTCACCCGAAATGAAAAGGAAAAGCCAAGGAAAAGGGTGGCATACCTTTATTACCAATGAAAGGCAGTGGTGCAGGAAAAAATTACGGAAAAACCGCTTCTCTTTTACAATCCATTCGAATTCTCCTCTTGAAAAAAGGAGGTATTCTATTACCGGAAAGTGATGGGACGGCTTGAGTTTTATTCTCACGAAAGGACGAGGTAAAAAATGGACGAAATGTCACCTCCAAAAGGGACTTCAGGGGGAACCCTGATCAATGCGATAGAAAGTCCTCCCCATCCGATCCTGGGACGGCCTTACATTGCAAAAAAACTACCCGGCCTTAAACAAGTTCAATTTGGATTTACCCCACTCCGGGGGCGATGGTATAAAGACTTTACTGATTATGGGAAAAAAGAAGTTGGGATAAAAAAATTTAAATTCAGTTCTGGCGCCCAATTCCTTTATGGGGCGCTTTTTTTTTCCAACCAAGAAGTAAAGTTTTCGGTTTTTTTTTTTTTGGAAAGGGGGATTTTTTCCAAAGAAAACAAAAAATTTGGCGCTCTACGCAGAAACAAGAGCAGGGAATTATATTTCCAGAATATCTCTCTTCTT
>Ga0163217_1085053_pt1 | contig 16807 bp, 7 predicted proteins | sample SynspAceP_FD_185933 | JGI IMG/M metagenome (GOLD analysis project Ga0163217, IMG submission 185933) | Saline lake microbial communities from Ace Lake in Antarctica - Synechococcus sp. Ace-P (PacBio error correction) | ecosystem: Environmental > Aquatic > Non-marine Saline and Alkaline > Saline ... | reverse complement strand
ATTACAATCAGCACAACTGCTGAGTTTGAACTTCACAAATAGATTATATCATAGATAACCGGACACAAACCAAATATAATAACAACCACTATGAGCATAAACATGAAGAGAAGTAATCCAAGATTAGCAGGAGGAGAATTTGAAAGAGGCCGTTCCTAAATCAAATTTAAAGGATGAAAGTTTTTGGGCATGTAGCTGGAGGAGCATGCAGCAGGAACAAGTTTGTAATAGGACCCTTGTCTTGACGGGGCAGGTGTAGTGCTTTTGATCTGATCATAGATTGTTGCTAGCAATTGTTCTTGCGCGTGTTAGCTGCGTTATCACCGCCGAGATGCGTTAAAAACGGTTGCACTTTTATTTCAATGGAGAAGATCTGTGGCAAAAAATTTGGTGAAGATATTTATCTTGCGAACGGATTCTTTTGCTTTTGAGGCTAGGATTACGTACCGCCACGGCGGTCGCATACATTTGGATATGGAAAAATGCCCAACTAACCATACACCCCCAATGGAGGCAATTGGATAATGTTAGTGATTTTATAGAGACTTATTTCATTGATTGCCTCCAAAGGCTACGATACGGTATCAAAAAGCGCCATTGGATGGTTCTTCCCGTTATTGTTCCTGCTTTTCTGGCCTGTGGTATCGTAGGCACTAACCCAATTGGGTTTGTTAAAAAACTTCTCGGAATTTTGGGATATTTGGGGCGAAGGCTTCAGAAACCGTTTCCGGAGATAAGTATTACTTCTGGATGTAGTTATCTGGTCATGGTTTGCCAATTGTGCCATGGCACATTGGAGTGTCCGATCTCTCGGTTTTTTTCCGATTTGCCAAGAACCCAGTTCTGGTTGGACCACCGCTGCAGGTTATGTACGTAGGCCATTTCAGGCTTGGCATAGCGCGGGCCTTGTTATACGCTGTTTATTCGATCGCCAGAAAGCACAGACCATCTGCTCGCCAATTGGGAAAGCGCCTTACGTTGCACCGGGGGACCTTTGGCCCACAATGCAATCGGCTGTTGTTGGAGATTATGCGGTTGTAGTCTGGCAGGATGACTACCGCAACCCGGACCATTTATAGAGCGGGAACCGCTTTTCAGGCCATTATGCCCAAGTATCCCCTTTTGGGTGACGATAAGTTGCAGGTTCGGGTTGGCCACCATGGCGTCTTTTCCTGCATTTGCCATGAAAATTATTGATTGTGGCGCTGTTACGATTGTATGTCTGGCTCCCTTTGGCAGCCGATCATCAGTATTTGGAAAATTTTTTCATAAACAGTGGAATAGTTAAAATTATGCCGAGTGGCAAATATAAAATACAAATAGGCAGGTATTTATTGGCATGGGCCATAAGCTTTGGACTGTTCTATTTTATATCGTTCATTTGATGTGTTTTTATCATTTGTAACCCTTCCGGCGTGGTTGATGTGCGGCGTCTTGTTTTCTGTGGTCTTTAGCAAATGGGAGGCAAAAAAGTTAGGATTAGTTCATGTGGCCTTCTAAAGGAAGTTTTAAAAATATGGGATATTATAGTTTGATTTCAGTTTGTTGTTTATTGAGACCCTCTTTTAATGAGTTGGATTGTAGTTCAATAGTTTTAGTATTTCATCTGGAGGAGAGAGAGTCAGGATGCAACAAAGCTTCATTGGCTGTCCCAAACATGTTTTGGTAAAGCTTTTCAAATAGATTTCTCGTTACTTAAGAATTATGCCCAAAGCCTTCCGCTTAATTAATTCTGTTGTATTTTCAAGAATTTGGAGCCGATCGTAGCAGGAATGGTGGATGAATAGTCGTAAAATGCTTCTTCTATGTCTGTATTTTTGGGCAATCGTCTTAAACGTGTCCGTTCATTTTCTTCCAAGAGATGAGATTTGTATATTTTATTTGAATTATGGCTTTCTATATAGTTGACGAGAGGCGGTTTACTAGCGATATAAGCTAGAATTCTGGATAACTTTACTTTTACTATGGTCTTATTGATGCGATTATATTATGGGAGTAATTTGGCAAGGAAATGATTGCCATTGCTACAGCGAAGTAGACCGAACCCTTCCACTCGCAATTCTCCCATGCGGATACGTTCTGATGGTTCTGCTGGGAAGTATTTCACTCGGGTTCCAGACACCCTCGGCGCCGCGCAAAAAGCGGGACGAAAAAGGGCCGTGTGGACTTTCACCTCTATCACAAGATTTCTTTCAGGTGGAAAATGTACATAGCCAGTGTTTGTTGGAAGACGTGGAAACTTTCAGAAGTTATATTTATGCTATGCTTCCTCACGACTTTTCTAATTCTATGGCAAAATATGTAAAATTAAATATAATGGGTTATATGTTATATATGGCACATTAGGATTTACGCATTCGGAAGGTAGTTATTTGTTTTGGAGTAGAACAAATCAGACTAAACCATTTTGAGATAATTTCATTAGAAAAAGGAATTGAATAAATTTAAATCTTCGGAGAAGATGCAGTTATGTTTTGCGAACGCAAATAACTCCTACTTCTTGCGAAGTGAAACTGGGTTGTGGCAACAGGCGGTAAATATTTGAATGAGAAAAATGGCATAATAGGGCAGATAAAACTATGGGGAAAAAGAAACAGTGAAGTATTATTAACATTAGTTTCAATTTAGTTAGGAAACTAATTGTTTAAAACGGTCCATTAGGAGATGTTTTTTTTTTGTGTATAGAGGGAAATAAGTAGAAATGGGACAAATTCTACTTTTTTGTTTCCACCAAAAATATATAATCCGGACAAAACTTATTCGGAAATCTATTTTTACATTAATACTTAATGTAACAAATTAAAGTTTTCCCAAATCTTCCTGGTATTCCATCCATTATATGTGTAGGGAGATTTTAATATTATTTTCAGTTGTACTGATATCGCCTGTGCCCGCATTTTGCTCAGTGATGAATAAGGCACATCATTCACAGGTATTTAAGATTCGTGCCATGGAATGACGGCTTAGCATAGCCTGTCAAATGCTCTTCAATTTTCACAAAGGGTGGCATCTCTTTAGTCGTTTGTTATATCGTTTTCTTTCCCATTGCGTATGCCTTAAATTGATCTTGCATTTCTTTGCGCTACAATGGGAAAAAATATAGATCGTTTTTGTCCTGCCCATCAAATAGCCAATCCATAATCGATGAAACTGTGGAGTCAATTTAATTGTCGTAATAGCGGAGCGGTTTTTTGTCTACGTACTGGATGCGTCCGTCAATGATGTATCCAGTTTTAAAAAGGCCATATCATAATGAAATGCCGTTACATAGGTAAGAGCATAAAAAATAATCCGGGTGTTGAAACCAAGGTACCAGGTTCTAATTCCAAATTTAGGGATCTTTGCTTATTTTTTCTATGTTATCGCCGTTTTTTGCCGTCGGGCTCGGATTTTATCTCTTATTTCTTAAAGGGAAAGAGTCGCAATGACACCCCTGAGTATGGCTTTTTGTAAATGGCCCGAAACTTCTCATAACATGGATAATCCTTTATTCTATTTCCTTTTTTCAAATGAGCCGTTTCAAATCTTTTAGTAGTGTATGTCATTCTCCTCAACCGGGAAAACTCCTTTTTGTTGAAATTCTTCAGTGCCCCAAGGACACATCGCATAAGGCCTTGGCATTTTTCGCGAAGACGATGCTTCTTCCATTCACTTATTTAATTGATCGTGAAATCAAAAAAGGAAACTGTGTTGGTCGCCTTGGGTCAATGTGTTTTTGAGTTCGTTTGATGCTAGCCCTTCGAAGCTGTCCATTTTCTTCCAATTATTTTTCCCATCCCTTAATTCGGTCTTTTGCTTGATAGGAGATTATTTAAACGCGCAACGACGAAACTCCATTATAGTTCTTTTGATCGCGATTTCTTATTGTTTCCATTCACTCGGAGGAACGGCAAATCCAGATTGAATGACAACTCGTTTTTCGGATGGTGGAGTCTAAAAGATAATGGGCGCACATACCATCTTTGCGCTTGCGTCTTTGTGTCCATGGAAAGGGTGATGTTTGTTTTCATATTCTAAAGATATAAAATTTGCACTCCAATTTGCACTCAAAATTAGTAATTAATATTGGTTTAATATGGAATTCTTATAAATACATAATATTGATAATCAGTATTATACAGATATTTTGAACAAATAATTAACATAATCCGTCTTTTCTAAGGCAGGCGGTCCTAGGTTCGACATTCCTGAGTGCCCACCACACTTTCAAAACCGCTAATTGGCGTGGTTTTTTTATTTGTCGAAAAAGCCAAACTTGTTCAAGCTTGTAGTAAATAAAAAAAACTAGCAGTGCTAGCTGCGCGGTTTTTGAATTGCAACATTGATGAGAGGATCACCGCAGGTAATCCCTAGCCTGATTATGAGCCCCAAAAACTTGTTCGGGCTTGAAGAAAATAAAGAAGCTCCGCGTTGCTAGCTGCGCCGGTTTTGAATTTGCACATAATGATGGAAGAGGATCACGCAGTAACCTAGCCTATTATGAAGCCCAACTTGTTCGGGCTTTGTCAGTAAAATAAAAAAAACTAGCAGTGCTAGCTGCGCGGTTTTGATTTGCAACATTGTGGAAGAGGATCAACGCGGTTAATCCTAGGCCTATTATGAAAGCCCAAACTTGTTCGGGACTGAGAAGGAAAATAAAAAGCTGCGAGTTTGGCTAGCTGCGCGGTTTTTGAATTTGCAAACATTATAGGAAGAGGATCACCGCAGGTATCCTAGCACCTTGTTATGAAAAGACCCAAACTTGTTCGAGCTTTGAAGAAAACAAGGAAGCTCCCAGTGGTGCTGCGGACGTTTTGAATTTGCAACATGTTGGTAAGCAAGGGAAAACACACGTAACCTAGTGAATTAACCATTAAAAACAGCGAGTTCAAGAGAATTTGGAGCCTTTTAGTTGTGAAAAAAAGTTCAATAAGGCTCACTTTTATTAGCTATAATCGCCTTTGGCGAGGATTTAGACTATGAGGGTCATAATTATTATATGTCCTGGGGTGTTATTTATATGCATTATGAGGTTAAAGTTTTATTGACTTAATTAATCGTGCTCCCATTAATTGCACAAAGAACCATGGGCTCATATTTTGACACTCGCGCCTTCCAGAGAATCTATAATAGGAAATAGTGCCAAAAAAAATACGTTATAATTAAAATTCCTGCAAAGAAAAGGGCTAACAGACCCTACCTGTCCCTTGGATAATGATATCCATTGTCAATCAAAACAATGTGACTTTGAAACTATGTCTATTAGCTAGATAGGCATCTGAGCCGAACCTTGACTCAGTATCTTTTTCTTCACTGAGCTATTGGTATTTTTGCAATATCCTCCTCACTGTCCTCTGGACAAAGCTAAGATGATAAACTTCATACCGTTCGTTAAGTTCTCACCATTTAAATAAGCATATAATTCATTTTTAATATACTTAATTCTCAATAGGTGCATGGGACATATAATGCACTTACCAAATAAACCGGATAATAATATCTTATCAGAGAATATATATTTCTCTTTCAATTTTATATTAAGTCTCAGAGAGAAACATTTTCTATAGAACCGCAAAGAATTAGGCAGAGATAGAAATTTTAACGAATCGGTTGTTATAGCAAGTCGACAATATTAAATATCCTGAACTTTTCCCGAGATTGGCCATACACCCATTGGGCCATTCCTTTAACCCCTTCACCGTTTTCGAGCCAAATGCAGAAATTCGTTCATCAGGAAGTAAAAGCCAAGCTATGCCAATGTTTCAATGGGCAACTGATTTGGTATGCTCATTTTTTAGCAATTCTTCTAACTGCATAACGTATCTTTTCATTGGCATTGAATCAATTTTCAATACCAGTATTCATGAAGTTCGAAGCCAATTTAGCCTCAAAGCTCCTATTATTTTCCACTCCACCCCATTCAACTCATTTATTGAAAGCTGTTTTTACATTTACTTCAAAATTATTTTGAGATCAAATGCTTCAGGCTGCTGAACACGGCACCCAAAATTTTTCATCAGATTCCACAAACTTTTTTAAAAACCAGAAATATTCAACTTCTCCGATTGGGAATACAAATGATTGCCAAAAAGGCAATAATTCAGTACGGTATAAAAGATTTAGATTTAACAATCTTGATTTTATATTTCTTTTTTTATAGTTTTCATCAAATTATAAATTTCTTTTTCAGTTTCTCGGATACTAGGTAGCTCGTAATCAGGGTGATACTCTCCCGACGGCAACCAACAATCCATGGCGTCTGAATAAAGGCTGAAATACGATTCTTTTAAATATATTTCGCAAATGAGATGTTTCAAAATAAATGAATTAGTTCTTTTTAAACTATTTGTTCTAAATTTTCGTATAATTTTTTTGAATTAATATTGGAGTGCAAAGTACAAACATTGCCTCTAGGTTTTTCTTATTCCGGAATTCAAATTGCTATATCCAACAGGTCTAAGTCACTATATAACACAGAGAAAGCACATGTCTAATAAATTACTGCGTTTGTATTCACGAATTAGAGTGATTGTTTGGCCCGTTTTATTCCTTTTTATATTCGGTATATCTGCAAGGGCCTCCATTATTTTCAAGGTTAACAAGGGGCTTGTGTAACGAAGGAAGTCATTAGAGATAGAACGGGCTTGATTTTTTCGACAACTGCTTAAAGAAATTTATTATTTCATTTGAACTTAAATTTATAATAATAGGGACGTTGCTACTTAGCACCATCAATTTTAATATCGCCTAGGCTTCAACTCGATCCAAGTTTACCTTGAACGAACATCATCACGCCAACCATTTACGGGTACTTTGGGAACATTTTCAACGCATTGTTGGGCACGCTGAATTACCCCTTCACTAACACTAGCCATTTATCCCAGGATCCACATACATAACACACCTTTGGCAACAGCATCATCATATAGTTCCCAATTGTTTCTAAAACTACTAAGGGATGGAGTTTACCCTAGATTTGTTGGTTGTTTCCAGTGCCGGTTAAAAAAACCATCTTAATTTTTTTATATGTCATTTTTTGGGTCCTTTAATAGTTATTTTGCAACTAGCATTATCCGCCAATTAATTTCTGAGGTATAAAACATATCCTTGTTCAGCAATTGGCTTGTATAATGCCGGCGGCAAGGTCGCAATACGAATGGATAAGGGGTCTGTGCATATATTTCAAGAAAGCATTTCCCATAGAGGGACATTCTATGTAAACATCTATTGGTAATTCGTCTTTATCCTCATCGAGGACTCATTGTAAAATTCCGCAGCTTCTTCAGTTGAAAGCGAATGCGACCTAGTAATTCAAAAACAACCGGCCAATCCTTTTTCGGTAATTATTATTTGAAGCGTATCCTTTAAATAAAATATCAGATAGCTCGCTCAAAAATTTTCTCCAATTCCACTTCGTCCTCAAGTCGTTCAATTAAATTTTAAAAACCTTTCGTATAAGCTGGTATAAACTCTGTACTGAATCAATTTCTTTCTTTATATTTAGTTAAAACGTTATCTTCTTTCTGAGAAACACTTGTTTGCAGTCCTGTACTTCATCAAAATATTCAAGTTGATATTGTCCAAGAATGTCGTAACCTTACATAGCGATGTTGCTATAGGGTATTATAGGTTTCGAATGTAATCATGGGCAGGTTCGTCTCCTTTTGCCCTTATGGAGATATGCCAGGGCAGGCATCCTGCTTCAATTTCCAGAATAATGTTCATCACAATTAATTTTTACTGGCCGACTCTTCTTTTTTATATATCATCAGGTAAAATAGTTACGACGAGGGCAGCTATGTTGCCAAAAGTTTTAGTTCCTTGACGAACTGGTTTGTAATAACGCATCAGCATTATTGAGTTAAATAAGTTTATCCCAAGTTCCTCTTTACCAAGTTTTATAGGATTATATTTAATAAATATTCATTACACATGAAAGTCTTTGTGCAGATATTTATTATCAGAGCTTTTCGCGTCATTACTTTTCTACGCTGTTTCTTTTTGACGCATAATCCTTTATAAAAAAATTGTCGTTTAAAATTAGTTACTCGGGTAAATTGTTCTTAGCAAATCGCTACATTGTTTATTCCAAGTTCTGGCCAGATACTTTTCATCTCCAGAGTTCCAAAGATCAAAAATCGCTTGACCCACCATTGGCAAAGAAAGAAATTTTGGTATTATTGCCTATTCTTTCCGAAGGACTACACTCTTTGCGGTAAGGACATTGGGCGTTATTGGGCAAATACTTCTATAATAACTACGGTCTATGATATCGGAGCTCTAATAATTCATATTTTTTAATTCAAGTGGTCCTATTCGGGCCTCGTTCGGGTACTTTTTTCTGTTTGCGAAACCTTTGACCACGTCCAATGTAAGTGTCTTTTCCTTTGGGTCAATAAAAAATTCTAGTAGGTTTTCCTCTCATCTGGCGCAACGCAATACTCATCCCATCTTTTCAGCATTTAGCGGGTTTATGACCGCCTTCATTTCCAGTGAATTTCCAGAGAAATTCTCAAGTACAGTTTCTTTGGTTCGTATGTCAGATTTTATCTTCGTTTATCGTTTTATGACATTAACGTAGCGATTCGAACTCTCCTGCAGGTTCTATTCAAGGTCTCGTCTTCCGATAGCCAGTACTGCCTGACAAAGGACATTACACCATACCAAACTTGGGGTGAAGGAGGTATTATTCCTTTGCCGTGGTGAGGTTTTCCCGTATGTTAGTAGATTGCAGATTCGCCCAAGTGAATCTACAAATACTGAAGGTGATGTAAGGTGCCTTTATAAACAGGCCCATCAATTCATGCGGTTAAAATTTTTTCGGATGAAATCGTGTTTTTTTGTGATCGTAGCGTTCAATTTAAGGCACGACCTCCATGTCCATGACTGAAAAGTTTAAACACTCCCAATGTTGCGGTGCATTAGACATCAAATTTCCCCTATTTTCATGTCTAGTCTGGAATAGGATGAAAATTCGGCAACTGCGGCATTTCATCTCCGGATCCCAGACCCATTCCGGACCCAGTCTTCATCTGTCAATTATAGGCTAATATATTCCCATGCGAGCAAGTCTTTGATCGGAAACGAACTCGGTTACTGGAAAAACCCTCTTAGTCCGCTTTGCCATTTGTTGCAAGTAGCCACTGATGGGATAATTAGTAAACCACCGCTTGTTTCCAGATTATTTGGATCGAATGCGGGGTATGAAAGCCTTTCCAGAGGACCTTCCTATCCGCAATCACGGGTTTTAGCGTTATGTTTTCATGTTGAGCAGAAGTGGTCTTTTCCAATGGCTTACATAGTTTCCTCCACTCCTATTTATCGTACAATGGAATGACCCGTTATCTTCAGCTTAAAGTTTTGATCCGCTGTAAAATTGCCCCACTATTCTTTTTTTAGCGCCATTGGCAGTCTGTCCAATGAATTAGATCTTTGCTATATTGCATGGGCCCATTCCATAGGCATCACTATCATTCCCCGAAGTTGGATAAAATAATTGTAATTCCCATTCCAAAAGTAAAAACCATTTGGATCGTTCAACCCAGCCTTCTGGAGTGGAAAAATGATATAGTGGCAGATAGGGGTCCTCGGCTTTGCTTCGGAAGTTTACCGAACCGAAAAAATTTCAGGATTTGATTTTAGTGTTTTCAATGATATTCTATACTAACTAATAGAAATTCATGTTTTCTAAGGATAAAAGGAAGCATTTCTCCACTAAATTTGTGCATGGGTGAAAGCGCTAAGATGGAAAATACCTAATAAGTTAAAAACTACTTTTTTCATTTATTCATCGATTGTATTTAGCCATAGTTTTGATTCCTGCTTCAAGCAATTTTATTGGATAATGCAGTGGCCTTGTAAATAAATTACTCTCTAAATTTTATCGAATACCAAATCTGCTTCTTTCATATAAATACGTAACCGACAGTTTGGAAACCAACTGTATCTAATCTTTGTTTTCCGTTCCATTGCCGATACGTGTATCTCATTTCTATTATCTCCGCCGTCTTCCATGGGTATAACCGGAATGGTGTTCCAATCTTCATCCGGTATCCTCAAACCTAATTTCCCCGCAGCGAAGTAGAATAGTTAATTTCAAGTTCATTGCCAGTGAAGGTAAAAGGTTGGTTGGTTTAATTCCAGCAATATAAGCAGGCCGATTATAGAGGTAAATCCATCGATCGCAATGAAATAACGATTTAATTTTGCAGTAGGTTGGGCATAGTCCTTGATTTACATATAAAGACATCTCTTTCAGACTGCGTTTGCAACACATTGAAGAGCAGGATTAAGTTGGACCGTGAAACCCAGTTGTCCAAAGGCCTATCGGGCGAAGAATAAACGACTCATTGAATGTTCTGGTTATATTCACTTCCACTCTTGATGTCATAAAAATGCAAATCCGAAGCAATCTTTGAAGTATTTGGAATTAACATTGGAATTCTTCGGCCTGTTTGTCGGTCCGCACTTGTCATGCCCGGCATAACCTTCCTCTATGCTACATAAAATATGTGGCGCACGGTAATATGGCGCTAGTTTGCTGCATGGTATTAAATGTCAAGAGGAGCCTCTCCATAGGTGCATTTGCTTTAGGTTTGATCACAGTGTACCAAAATCTTTTGAGGTTGTGCGACTAACACCTCTAAACCCTGTATAACCTTCACCTTCCAGAGTTCTGACAATACATAATATTTCTTTCGATCAGACCAAAACGATTACGTTTTGTGAATCAAAAAACAAATACCCTCAGTAAAAGAGCGGGCTTTTCCTGAAGTTTTTCCCAATGAATTCCATCTGGGGAGGTAAAGGCGATTAGCCCGCTTTCGGCGAACACCGCCAGGCTTTGATATTTCTGAATTTGGATTTGCATCCGATTTGCATCAGGAAAGGCTAAAATTATGTGAAAGTGGTTGCAGCATTACCATTAATACATTAATTGTTCTAAACAAGTCCCGTCTATTACAAAGAAGCTTTATAATTGGGTTTTTACCCAGTTAATTCCATCTTTTGATTCGGTCCATAACAAGTAACTGGAGTTATACATACTTGTCGGACTCCCTAATACTCTGTAATAGGCCCGAAGTAATCCTCGTCTTTCTATAATGTAACATATTCCGCTAAATGCCCCCAGGTTTATCAAAGTTCATACTGGACCTTTATCTAATTGGTGTGTGCTTTCCAATTTCCAGGCCTCAAGATTTTTCAAATTAAATAATTCAATCAAACAAAAAGGTTTCTCTCCTGTCACCCCAATTCTATTTGGGGTTTTCTGCCAAAAGATTTTTTGAAGGAAAAGTTAATGTTAAACTAAGAGCCTATGGGTAATTAGTTTGAGGCTACAAAAAAAAAAAAAAAAAAAATTATGTGTTTGATTTATACCAAAAATTATTATTTCAATTGGGGAAAACTTTTTTGAATGCTTTTTCCTAAAAAACTACTTAGCGGGGACCAAATAGTATTAAAAGTTAATTTGTCAATAATCACAGTAGCAACTTAGAATACATCACTCATATTTTAACACAAAATCCTTGGATTATCTGCCAAAACATCTAAATTATTTGTTTACAATTATACTTGTCCTACAAGTATATAAAATATACATTTAATTGTTGAATTTGATTTGAATATGTACTATTGTTCGTCGGTTTATAACGGCAATTTTAATTGGCGTTCGCGAAGTCTTCAGGAGAAGATTTGAGGGTAAATATTTATTTAGGATTCACGGGTAATGAAATTTTACATTTTGAACAAAGCGTTGAGCAATATCCTAGACTGATTTTAATACTCAAAAATAAAAGGGTAGTTGATTATCCAAATAGTTTTTAAGATAAAACTATTTTAATAATGACCTTAATAATTCAAGAAATTGTAAAAACATAGTATTGGTTTATTACATAAACGCATTTTTTAAAATTCAGGTAAACGCGAGTAAAAAATCTAGTGGGGCAAATAGAAGGAATCACACTTATAAAGCTATCAATAATGTTGGTTGGTCTATACTAATGGAGAATTATTGCCAAGTGAAAACAATGTTAACGAGATTTTTTGAGTAAGCCGAGGAGTAGGTTAGGGAGCATTATTATGTTATCGTAAAGGATAATTGAAATTAAAAAGGAAAAGGAGCACTGGTTTTAAAGCCCTTCGGTTAAAACACTTTTGACCTCTACAAGCTCTTGATCAATTATAAATGTGGCAATACAAGGTTTTGAATGTACCCAAACAAGTTAGGAAAAAGTATGAGCCATTTATAGTGTCTAGCTGCAGAAACAGATCTTTCTAAAGATTTTGGAAATCTATGCAAAATATGTATTCGGATAACATGAAAAGAATTCTACTAACAAAAACCAGCTTACGGTATTAGATGCTGGGTTCATCAAAAGCTATTCTCAGCTAGCGGCAACCCCATGTTTCTTTAATCCATTAGGAGCCTAATATATAACCTTTTTAAAGGACCTTCCATGTATTCAGAATTAGAAGTTCATCCAACTATAGTATAAAATGAATTCCATAACTACCATTTATTAAAGCGATGAAAGATCGGTAATAAAGATGAGCCCACAATGCCAATGTTAGACCACTTAATGGTTGTAGAAAATTAAATGAATGATTATCAAATTTTAAAGAAATCACAATTATAAATATTATAAGTTTTGGAAAATATTAAAAATGAGACAAAGTAGAGGTGCTTAAAAACGCTAAGATCGGAGGGGTCCGTAACGAAGTTGTTTAAAAGTAATTTTGGCCCGGAAGCCAACGGAAAAGTTGATTAACACGGTTTTGATTTGTGCCTGGATCCGACCTGCGAACATTTAGCTGATTGATTGAGTCACACCCTTCAGGCGCTCATATTTTGGCCAGCACTAAATCTCAATTGATATGGATGTTGTGTTGACGTACTACAAGAGTTTTATAGTAATTATATTTTAAACCCCTTATCTGGAAGTTAGACGCTAGCGGCATTATGATTCCCATGTAATGAATCCTAGAGAGCGAAAATCAAGTAGAAAGATGACAAGGTTTCAGCCCATAGGTCTACGTGCTGTTTGATGGCGGAAATGCCGTCCTTTACACTATGTTAGACCCACATACATTTAAAACAAGCCAACGAGGAAACGATTTGTTATTTTACAAATAGAAAGACCAGAAACCATTGAGAAGAGTCTGGAAGAGAATTGCCAAGTTAGAGGTATCGATATGATTTTTCTTCGGCCAGGCGATTTTAAGCACCCGCGATTTCGGTGGACTTGGGAAATTGGAAAAAGAAACAACTTATTGAAGCCGCAAAAAATTGCTGAAGTCTGTATTAGAATAAACCAAAATTTGCTGGAACGGTGGAGGTGTTGGTAATTATCAGGAATGTTGATATGGGATATAGATTTATTTCTCTTGGTGCAGATGTATGTCGGACGCACGTTATTATAGCTAGGCAGATTATGGAGGATATTTCAAGAAAAATTTTAAACATCGAAACAACATTACAAAATAGTTGAATAACCAAAAGTTATCAAGTAAGCAATTTAAAAATTTAAGAATGAGTAAAGATTGGTGGAAAAAAGCAAGCAATAAGGCATACCACATTAATACAGAGTTACCTCGTTCCCAAGTCTAGCAAAATGCATGCGAATACAAGTAATATATTCGAGGGCTTTCTTCACAAGTTAACAATTTCCTGTCGCTTCTCCGCAAGGGTTCTGCGAATTACCGTTGACCGAGTTGATAATAATAGCGTATTTAGATTTTTTCATCGGTATTTATGTGGCCTCTCTTGGTCAATTGGCCACCCAAAAGTATCGAAAGCTATATCAAAATGGAGCCAAAAAATTTAATGAATTGTCATGATTTTGCTTACACCGGTTTAAAGAGCAAACTGCTCGAAAAAATGGCAGATGATTTACCAGGAAGTCCTAAATTCTATTCATTGTATATAGTGAATGGAACTACCGCGGTTAGAAGCTGAATTAGAAGCGGCTAGGGCAATAGGTAACCGGACCAGAGTTTATTTCTTGTTATAGAGATTTTCATGGTAAAACCATGGGTCTGTTAATATGGCACAAATGATAGAGGAAAGATGTATTTAGTTATGGTCCTACTCCGGTCTGCTGGGTTTTATATGTGCCTCGCCCTGACCCATATCGTCCGGTTTTTAAAAAGAGATGGAATCAATGATTACAGACGCCATATAGAGATTTTTACAAGACCAGTTTATTCAAGAGGTACAGTTGGAAATGTTGCTGCATTTGTTTTGGAGCCCGCTCAGTTTGGGGAGGGTCTATTTTTCCTCGGAGGATTTTTTCCCTCAACTATCACAATTATGTTAGTTGAAAAGGCATGTTTTGTTTTTTGCAGCGAAGTGCTTTAAACGGGCAATGGGTCAGGCAGGAGAATGGGTTGTGTATGAATCATTGGGATGTGGTTCCGGAACATTGTTACTTTGGGCAACAGTCATTTCGTAATGGATTTCCTTGTTACCGCTATGGTTGTTAAGAGAGCATGCTGAAGGCTTTAGACAGAAATTTCAGGCTCATCAAGTCTCTGGAGGAAATCCAATGGGCCTGTCGCCTGCGGCATAGCTTCAATTGAGGTTATTGAAGAAGACACAGATCTAGGGAAATGTCGCGAGAGGTTGAGTGGCCATTTCATGCAAGGATGAAAAAAATGAAAGAAAACCATCCATTATTGGAAGATTGTAAAAGGAAAAAGGATTTTTACTGATGGAATTGGTTAAAAGACAAAACCACCAAGAACCATTGATGAGGCCAGGTAATTGGTTTATCAAAAAGCATCGCAAAGGGCTAGCATGAGATTCCGCCAGGTCATTATACTACGAATGTCCCCACCTTAAATTATGGAGAAGAGTATGCGGATATGGGATTGATATTATAGAAGAAGCAGTTCTATCACAGAAGTGAAAAAGATTTGGTTACAGATAATATAAAATTAAACAGGTTCAATGAAAAATCCCAAACCGTTTTAGCCTTAAATGTGGCAATCGATTCATGGCTTTTTAATTGAAATTGGAATTTTTCAAAAGTAGTAGAGATTGCAATTGGCGGTTGAAACTGTAGGTGACCGCAGGACCGGGTGCTATTCAATTATTACAGTTGGTCAATCCCATTATTTGCGAGTCGATTTACCAGGGAAAAAATAACACCTACCTTGGTATATGAGAACAGATGTGGCCAAATGTATCATGGTACAGAATGCCGAGTCACTTATTTTAGTAGAATTATTCGGTGATCCCGTAGTACAGGCAATCAATCAGGATGCAAGCTTGTGTTGTGAGTTAAACTTATTCCAATACCTTGGCCAACCTCTCTGTAACAGACCAATTGCATTCCAATATTATTAAAAATCAGGCACTATTGTGATCCCGTTTTTCAATGCCTCTTATGATAGAGCCTCTGGTCTTTCAACTAATGAAAAACGCAGGATGGTATATGTCGACGGAGATCTTAACAAGATTCTGGCCTTTGGTGCGGACCAAGCGTGGAGCATTAGGAGCTTATTATCAAAGCAGACCCACAGCTAATGTGAGATGATATCACAAGGTAATTGAATTGCCAGGGGGAAAATTTCCAGTAATGGTCAGAGGTGGGGAAAGTGTCCGCTGTGAATACTCACTAGAACAAAGGCATGATAGAGCAAGGAGTATCAGGAATAGGTCATATGGTAGGAATTGTTATTCAAACATAAAGAACCAAGCAGCAATTACAAAGCGCTGATTGGGTATTGTTCACCATGATCTACTGTTGATCACGCTTTAGAATTTCTCAACATTAATTAGCACAAGGATTGAAAAGGAACGGTTTCATAAGTACTCTAGATATAGGCACTAGCAATATGAAATGTAGCATGTCATTAACTCAACTAACACTACTTTGACCCTGCAAAACAAGGAAGTTTCCCATTTGATCACCAGTGGAAATTCCCTATGGATCAGGATTTATTCTATTCTTCAGACATTGTTAAGCGATTTAATTCCTTCAACTGTCTTTCAGAAAAACGCTGTTCAAAAATAGAAATCGTGAACCCAGGCCTTGCTGGATTACAAGTCGGCCACATACAGTTCGTCCACTGTTACTAATGATTTTGAACATTGCGCAATGAGGATTGTTTGGTTTGATGGAACGAGCAAGATGAAGCCGATTATTTAAAAGCCAAATTACGGGTATCAGAAATACTCGGTTTTGGGAGCCGCTTCGGGGTTATTCGCCTCGAACTATTGTAGTGTTGAAGAACAAATTAACCTTAGCTGTTTTTGAAAGTGCCAAATTTTTTCCTTTTGCATTCAATGAGTACTTGGTTTATCACTCACCCATAAAATTCTATACCACACTACAGTTTATGGGAATGAGCGGAATGTACGAATTTTGTTGACAAAAAGGATATATAGTGAGCTCTTACAAAATTTTAGAACTCTCTAAAGATTTAATTTCCCGCAAATAGAAAAAATGCTGCAAAAACAAGGACAATTAATTTCCGAAGAAATATCAAAAATGAAATGGAAATACCGTAACAGGTTCCAGCTATTATGCCGGGGGGGGGGCGGGGGCGGGGGTGGGGGGGGGGGGGCGGTTTGAAGGGTAAAAAACGGATTCAGTGTGGCTTCGGCATCTGGGGGCAGGCTTTAAAAAAAATAAAATTCTGGGGAGATTTATTTACGATAAAAACTTTGGTCTTCTGCCTTGGTTTTTATTCTCGGATAACCCAAAAAAAAAAAAAAAATTATGGGGCCCCCCCCCAACCCCCCCCAAAAAAATTTTTAAGGAGGGGTTTTTTTTTTTTAGGGGATTTTTCAAAAATTTGGGGTAAATTCTTCTCCTCGTGT